>WNGL01000036.1_pt1 | contig 146364 bp, 130 predicted proteins | sample 5400591 | NCBI WGS metagenome assembly WNGL01 (sample SAMN13153377, study PRJNA577476) | soil metagenome | isolation source: 80 cm soil or saprolite under Garry oak tree replicate 1 | place: USA:California | collected 2016-06-15 | reverse complement strand
GTGCGCATCGACACGACGCCACCGGTCGTCGCGGCTCAGTCCCCTTCGCTTCCCGTCACGACGTCAGAGGTGACCATCTCGTGGACGGGGACCGACGCGGGATCAGGAATCGATCATTACGAGGTCCGCGTCGATGGGGGCGCGTACGAGTCCGTGGGGGGCGGAAATTCGGCGTTGCTCCGGCTGGCGGACGGATCGCACACCATCGAGATTCGGGCGGTCGACCTCGCGGGGAACGAGGCCTCCACGACTTTCACCGTGCAAGTCGACACGAGTCGACCCAACACGTCCGGCCCGTACGGCGCGACGCCCCTCTTCGCGATTGTCCTGGCCGTCATCGCCATCGCCTTTGCTGTCGCCGTCGTCGTCATCCGAAGACGGAGGCGAACCGTCTAGTCGCATCGGGACCAAAGATCTCGGTGTGTCGTCAGCGATGATATAGGACGCTGTAGAATCGATTCTCCTTCGCGGTCCGCTCTAGGCGGCCGAAGATCGCGAGCTGGTACCCGCACTTCTTGCACTTGTTGTCCTTGTCGAGGTACCAGCCCGTGATGTCGAACCCGTACCGCTTGATCGCGACCGCGCCGCATCCCGGGCAGTACGTGTTCTCGAGGCGATGGCCCGAGACGTTCCCGATGTAGACATACTTCAAGCCCTCCTCTTTCGCGACGGCGCAGTGTTTCTCGAGCGTCTCGACGGGCGTCCAGGGGAACTCCATCATCTTGTAGTCCGGATGGAAGCGGAGGAAATGGATCGGGGTGTCGGGCCCGAGGTTGTCGTAGACCCAGCGGGAGAGATGGCGCGCCGCGTCGAGGTTGTCGCCGACCTCCGGGACGATGAGGTCCGTGATCTCGATGTGGATCTTCTTCGTGTCCCGCGTGTCGAGCAGCGTCTGGAAGATCGGGTCCGCGTTCGGGATGTTGATGAACTTGCGGACGAAATTCGTCTCGCCGGAACCCTTGAAGTCCACGGTGACGCAGTCGAGGAACTTCGGCATCTCCGCGACGGTCTCCGGCGTGTCGTATCCGTTCGACACGAAGATGTTGATGAGGCCCGCCTTGCGCGCCATCATCCCGATGTCCCGCGCGAACTCGATGAAGATCGTCGGCTGATTGTAGGTGTACGCCAGGCCCTGGCAACCCTGTTCTAGGGTCATACGCACGACGTCTTGCGGCTCGACCTCGATGCCCTCGACCTTACGACGCTGGGAAATATCAGCATTCTGACAGTTCGCGACCGCGAGTAGGTTCGCGGTATAGCTGTGATCCTCTTCCACTTCGATGTTGTACACGGGGCCGATGTATGTCCTCGTCCGAATCTTGCGGATGGGGACGAAAATGAAGTCTTCCGTGAACACCTGGCCCATAATTTGCGACTTTTGCACCACGAGCGCGGCCGCTGCCACTGAGGATGTCGCGACTTCGTTGACGAGCGACTCAATCCGATTATAGGAGCCGACCCATCGCGGCATTCCACGGAGGTCTTCGGAACCTTTCGGTCTGGGAATCACCAGTCGGTCGCCGACTGTGAGCGCATCCGCTCGGACCTGCTGGACCGGACCTTTGCCAATAGATGCGAAGACCGAGTGGTCGGGTGTGCATTCGACGGTATCGGCACCGGCGAGTCGGAATTCCAGAATGGGCCCAGAGTAGAGGTGCTCGAACGCCTTCGCGATGCGACGCCAGCGCCGGCGGTGGGTAAACGCCACTCGGTTCTCCACGTCGTGGACTTCGGGGTTGTCCGTGGGAACGGATGATGCGAAGACGTCCTCGATTCTCTCACGACCACGATCCGTGAGCACCTCTGTGCCTGGCACGAAGCAGTAGCGGCAGTTGTGAACGGCGACGTCGGCCGCTACGTAATTGTGGAATGGGACGCACTCGAAGCTGTAGACTTTTTCCGAGGTGCCTTCTGAGAAAACCGCGAGGACCTTTGACCACTGAAACGCGGGAGCGGTCAGGTCTTTCCTCGCGGCGAGGTGGAGGTAGGCGGCGGTCTCTGTCGGGTGAAAGGTGACCCCGTGGCCTGGGATTCGGCGAAGTCGTCGAACCTCGTCCCAGGGAAGCGACCCGTTTCGGACGAGCACGTGGTCGTCAGATCGAAGCCGCGAGATTGTCTTCCAGCCCTGAGACGTGAAAACCGGATGCTCCGCGGTTCCGAAGAGGGGCTCCCGCAGTCCTTTTACGACCACGCGGAACACGCTCGCCCTCCTGGAGCCCGCCGACGTGACGATGTCGGGTGTTGGCTGGCCAGTCGGGTCGGCGATGGACCACAAGGCATCGCCAGAAACGACCTCCTCGACGGGCTTTGTGGTGCAGTCCGCCATCAGGATTGGCGTCCCGGCCGGATGGCAAAGCCAGTTACAACCCGTCGTTGCGATGCTGAAGATCTTCGACCCGGGCCGGTAGTGCGACACGGGTTTCTTTTCGATGGGGTCGACATGGCCCGTGATAATCCGCCCGTACACGTACAACCAGAGTTTGCCCTCGTGCACGCCGCGAATCCCGCATAGCCCGACCTGCCCTTCCCCGATCTTGCAGTAGCGGGCACAGGCGGTGCACATGATCTTGTTCGTGCCCTCGACCGGCTTCCAGAGCTCGGCGACCTTGCCCATCGCCTTGCCCGGCGGCTCCCGTACGTCGAGGACCTCCGGCTCGGAGATCATCTGGACCAGTACACGGGCCCGCTCAGGTTAAAACACTTTGCGGGCGGGTTACCGAATCGCGGAAGAACGGAAGTGTTCCCACCCTTTCGCGAGGAGCGGTTCTCTCCCGGTCTTCGTCACGAGCACGTTGCCGCCGGAGGCCGCGACCTTGCCGATCACGGTGAGCCGCTGCTGCGTCCGAGGACGGGACTCGGTGTACCGTTGGAGGACATTCTGGATCGCGTCCGGCCGCACCGTCGCGAGAAGCTCGTAGTCTCCTCCGTAGTACAAGGCCAGGTCCTTCGCAACATTGGGCGGGAACGCGGAGAGCCCTCGGAACATCGGCAACGAGGCCTCGTCGATCTGATAGGAGAGCTTCGTCATCGCGGCCATCTGCCCAAGGCTCGCCCCGAGTCCGTCGGAGAGGTCCATGCAGCTCGTGACTGCGCCGGACTCCGAGAGGAACATGCCGTCGAAGATCCGCGGATACGGCCGCAGGAGCTGGTTCAGGGCTTCCGTTCGCACCGTGGACGGGTTTTCGAGAAGTTTGGTCGCGTGGCCGGCACGTCCGAGGTCGCCCGTGACGACGATGACGTCCCCGGGCCGTGCGCCCGTCCGCAGGAGGATCCGGTCCTTCCGCACGCGCCCGAACGCGGTGCCCGCGATCGAGAGGGCATCCGCCTCCTTCGTGTCCCCGCCGAGGACCGCGATCCCGAACTCCCGCACGCATTCCTCCATCCCCTGCGCGAGCCCGCGGAGGAACTCGACATCCGTCGAGGCGGGCATCGAGAGCGCCGCCACGAAGCCGAGGGGCCTCGCCCCCGCCGCGGCGATGTCGCTCAGGTTCACGGCGGTCGCGTACCAGCCAATCTGCGACGGGCTCGCGCCCGCGGGGATGTGCGTCTTCGCGTTGACGACGTCCGTCGTGACGACGAGGTAATCGTCCCCCCAGTCGACGACGCCGCAATCGTGGCCCAAGCCGATCGGCTGCCCGCGGTCGTAGATGCGAGCGAGGATCTCGATCGCGGCGCGCTCGCCGATGTCGGAGAGCTTCGTCACGCGGTCCGCATGGAGGCGCGGCTAAAGAAGGCTGTGGGCGCGGTCGCCTGCCGCGCCCGTATTGGCTTCACGTCTTCTCGGGCGGCGGAGGCGGCGGCGACTTCATGCGGCGCCAGAAGAACGCGGCGAAGGCGAGGACCGCGACGAGGATCACGATGGAGCCCGCGATCACGTATACCGTGTTGTCCCCTCCGAGGAAGGGATTCGTCGAGCCCGCGGGGAGGATCGTGATGTTGCCCCACATGGTTGCGAGGTCATCGCCGGGTCCACCCGTGCGATCGCTGTGGTACTTGTACGTCCCCGTCACGTTCGAGACGGTGAAGTTCCACACCACGGCGGTGCCGAAGTTCGGTGACGTCGGCTCGCCCCCGTTCGAGGCGTTGTTGCCGTTGTAGTCGATGAACCACCGGTGCGTCAAGCCGTCCAGTGAGGTCAGGTTCAACGTCACGTTGTCGCCGACGTGGACGGTCAGCTCGGGGCCGGGGATCGATAGGCTCGTGTTCGTCAGGCCCCAGCCGCCCGCCCGGCTCCCGTAGAGGGAGATCGGGACGTCCGCGGCAGCCGCGCGCGGCGCGGCGAAGGAGACCGCGAGCAGGGCCCAGGTCAAGCTCACGACGAGGAGAATTCCCTTGCGGGAGGGTTTCATAGAGCACCCCATCCTTTGCGGCCGAACCCGGGTCCCCACCGATAAAAGCATCGGTCCGATAATCATAAACCAAGTCCAGAAACGGTCATCGGGCCGCAATTGCGCGTCCCCACCGCGGCTACGGCCTCGCGCCTTTCCGGACGCGCAGCCACGCCTCGCATTTCTCGAGGACCGCGGCCGTCATCGGCTTCCCGCCGGCGTCCTCGAGGCGGTGGTCCGCGCCTGCGATGATCTCGAGGTCCAAGTGAGGCAATGCGGCGGCGAGCTCGCGGAGGGCCGGCAGGTCCGTCTGGTCCGACTCGAACCCGACGAGGATGAGGGTCGGGATCTCGTACTCGTCGAGGCGTTCGAGCGCCATGCGCCGCTCCTCCTGGCCGGAATAGCTCAGGCCGAGGAGGATCGCCCCGGCCGTCGTCTCGTCGGTCACGGCCGCCACCGTGGCCCAGGCGCCGATCCCGCGGCCCGCGACGAAGACCGACTCCATGCCGCTCGTCTTCCGGGCATATCCGATCGCCTCCCGCAGGTCCGATATCTCGTCGGCATGGCCCCCGGACGGCTCCGTGCCCGCGTCGCGAAACGCGAAGTTGAATCGCAACGTCCAGAGCCCTTCCTCGGACGCGCGGCCCGCGAGCGCGATCAGGAGGGCGGCGTCCATGTCCTCGTGATGGCCGTGGCAGAGGACGAGTGCGGCCCACGCGTCTCCCGCCGCCGCGGGCCGGACCTGGCCCCGCAGGACGGCGGTGGCGGCGTCAAACCGCACCGCCGAATCGGACGCCATGCCAACCCTCGCGGCGGCATCCCTTCGTCGGATAGAAACGCTTCGGGACGAGGCGCGTCGACGCTACCTCGGCCCGCGCACGCCCGAAGGCGGCCTCGTATAGATCTCCTCGAGCATCGCATCGAGCATCTCGTCCGTCGGCTCCCGAGTCGACGCGGGCGATTTGGTCCGGGGCTTCCGTCCGCGGAGCGCGAGGACGAGCAGGGCGATCCCGACCGCGCAGAGCACGAGGAACGCGATGCCGCTCGGGGTCGCGATGGCCGCCCCGAAGTCCGAGGGGAAGTCCAGGAGGCACAGGATGCACGCGCGCCCCGGGGCTCGGGTCCGGCCGAAGGCGCCCGCGGGGGTCGCGGTCGTCGGGCTGTTCGACACCCCGGACCAGTTCGGGACCTCGTCGGAGGCGCGGATCGCGAACCAATAGCGCGTGTTCCGCGCGAGGCCACTCACGGTGACCTGCTCGGTCGTGCCGGGCGCGTGCGGGAAGAACGGAAGTTCGGTGTGCGTCGCCGCCGAGAAATTCGATGCGGTGATCGGTCCCGATGTGGAGAGGCGAAGGTCGTACCAGGTCGCCTGGCCACTCATCCCATCGTCGCCGGGTGCGGTCCACTGGAGGGTCACGGAGCTCTTCCCGACGGAGACGACCTGCAGGTCCGCGATCGCTGCGGGTGGCGTTCGGTCGGCGGCAGGCGCCGCGACCGGGACGGAACTCGCCTTCGTCCCCGTCATTCCGCCGTTGTCCGTCACGGTGAGGGTCGCCGTGTAGAGGCCGGTATTCGCGTACGCGTGCGATGATGTTCGGCCCTGTCCGCTCGCGCCGTCGCCGAAGGTCCACGCATATGAGTTGATCGTCCCATCCGGGTCGTACGACGCGGACGCGTTGAACGTGACCATCTGGGACGTCAGCGGCGTGGCGGGAGAGAAGGCACTCGCCGCGATCGGCGGGAGGTTGGCGGGAGCGCCGGGGACGGCCGACGGACTGTTCGACGGTCCGGACCAGTTCGGGACTTCATCGGAAGTCTGCAGGGCGAACCAGTAAGTCGTGCCATCCTGGAGTCCCGGGATCGTCGCCTCTTCCGTCGTCCCAGGTGCATGCGGGAAGAAGGGGAGCTCGTAATGCGTGGCCAATCCGAAGTTCGCCGCGGTGATCGGGCCTCCGATCGTGTAGCGGAAGTCGTACCACGTCGCATTGCCGATCATGCCGTCGTCGCCCGGAGCGGTCCATCGCAGCGTGACGGAACCCGAGGCCACGGAGACCATGCGGAGATCCGTGACAGTCGCGGGTGGAGTCGTGTCGTTCGGCGGTGGCGGCGGTGGCGTAGGAGGCGGGCTTCCCGGCGGCGGGTAATCCGGCAGCGCCCCCAGGTACGGATAGTCGGCGTAGACGCCCTTCCCGTTGTCGAGGAAGACCATCGTCGACATCGCCGGCACGCCGTCCGCCTGCGCGGTCTGCGAGTACCACGGCCAATATCCGTAGCCGAGGGGACTCGGGCCCGGATAGGCGTTGTAGCCGACCTCGCCCTCGTAGTGGGGGATGCCGAGGGCCTTGTCCCAATCCGTCTGCCAGTCGATGAGGTACTGATCCTCGGCCGTGCCGTACGTGTGGTGATGCCCCACCTCGAGGCCGGGGATCTCTCCCCAGAAGAACTCGTAGGGCCATCCGAAGTCGGGGACTCCGGGGAACAGCGTCCATCCGCCGATTCCGATCGTGATCAGGTGGCTCGGCGAATGGGGCTTGACATCCGCGATGTACGTGCTTGCCCACGCCGTGAAGCCGGTGATCCCGCCGACGGACGCCCAATAGACGTCGTTGTCGACATCGGGCTCGTTCCAGAGATCCCACATCGCGATCGTCGGGTTCGAGTCGTAGTGGTCCATGATCGCGTTGACGACTTCCACCTGGTGCGCGAATCGGATGTCCGAGGTGTCGAAGAATCGGTTGTCCTTGTTCGTCGCGAAATGACCGAGGACCGGCACGAGGTACACGCCGGATCGGTTCGCCCAGTAGACCATCTTGTCGAAGATGTTCCAGAAGGCGGTCGCGTTGTTCTTCCACGCGAGGTACGTGCCTTCCGGATACCACGAGTCGTCAGAGACCCAGACCCGGAGGAGGTTCACCTTGGGGTTGGCGGGAGTACCCGCGACCTGGTTGTAGTGCAGGAAGTACTGGAAGTACTTCTGAAAGAGAGAATCCGCGTCCGAGACGTTGGTGATCTGCGCCTCGGGTCCGGACGGGAAGAGCTGGTTCTTGCCCCAGGCGCCGGGGTCGGCGGTGCCCCAGAGGCCGGAGGCGATCAACGCGTAGAGGAACACGGTCTGCTCGTCAACGCCGAACAATTGGATCGGCGTGCCGTTGATCGCTAGGTTCGCTCCCTGCGCGTAGATGAACCCTGCGGGTCCGACGGGCTGCGCCACGTATGCTGGAACGGTCACGACGGGAGAGACGATGGAGCCGATGCGTGTCTTGACACTCGCACCGTCCGAGACGGGAACGTTGAGGAACCAGTACTGTCCGATCCACGAGACGACGCCGCTGACGACCACTTGGTCGTTCACGAGCACATCGATCGCCTCGTTGACCCCATCCGTGATGCCGAGGACGCTCGCGGTTCCGCTCCCGGTGCGCACGACTTTGATGGAGAGCGTCGTCGCGAGAGTCGACAGCCGGGCATCGGACGTCGGGCGGGTTTCCCCGAACGAAATCTCCGCCACCAGGAGGAGAGCCGCGCAAATCACGAGGAGCCGCCACAGCAACGAGCGAACTCTTGGGCGACGGACTTCGTCGTCCACTCGCGGACCCAAGCGCACGTTGAACCGATGGGGAGAATCCGTCACAACGATCGCGCCCCCACCGGCACATCGATGACATCATGGTTGATTCACGGCAATCGACACTGATTACTGGATATGTTTCTCAGTGCTGCTTCCGAGTTTCAGAACGGGAGGGAATTGTGCAAGAGTCGGATCGCGACAGGCACGAGACGTCCGCGTCGTCCGCCGCGCGATGCAAGTCAGGCGGGTTCATTTGCAAAAATCGGCCTTCGGAGTCGTCGCGGCGTAGACCGGTGGAGTGCGGTGCGCGGGATTTGAACCCGCCTTATAGCCTTGGCAAGGCTATGTCCTAACCAGACTAGACTAGCACCGCGTACCCGGGACGAATGCGAAGGGGGTTGAATAGGTTGCGGGGCGGGGCATCACGTCGTCTCGCGGACGGTCCCTACCATCGCACTCTCACGCGCCGACGCCGCCGCTCACCAGGAACGCGATCCCGAAGCCCGCGATCGCAGACGCCAATCCGATGATCGCCATTTGGGTCCCGCTTCGCGTCGGCCGTCCGACCGTCGTCTTGGCCTTCCACCAACCGATGAGGAACAGGGTGACGGCACTCACGACCAGCGACACGGCAATCCCGAGGAGGATGTCCCGACCGATCACGATGAACGGGATCAGAGGGACGAGCGACCCGAGGATCGCGGCGAGGCCGACGAGGACCGCGCTCTTGCGGGCCTGCGTGTTCTCGACGGGCGCGAGGTTCAACTCGTGGGCCATCATCAGCTCGAGCCACGCCTTCGGCTTCGACGTGATCTTGTCGACCATGTCGTCGAGCTCCGCGCCGTGGAAGTCCCACCGCTCGAGGATATCGCGCACCTCTTGCCGCTCCAGATCCGGCAGCTCTACCATCTCCTGCCGCTCCCGCGCCACCTCCGCGGCATAGTGGTCCCGGCGCGCGATCGTGGACGTGTACGCGACCGCCCCCATGGAGATGGACTCGGCGAACGCGGCGGCGAGGCCGCCAGCGAGGATGATCGCGATCGGATTCGGGTACTTGTACGAGGCGATCGCGACTCCGAGGATGACGCCGAGGACGTTGACGAGGCCGTCTTGGCTCCCGAGGATGAAGTCCGAGAGGAGTCCGGGCTGCGCGTGCTTCTCCGCGAGGGAATCCTCCTCGATCTTCCGCCAGAACGCGAACCGCGTCGCCATTCGCTCCGACCGCGCGGCCCCTAAGGACCGGATGCATTTGACGATTGCGCTCCCTCGCGATGGCCGCGATAGGCGACGGTTCCTCCCGGTGGACGCGCCGCGTCCGAAGGTATTTCTAAGCCACCCGTGATGCGCGCGTTCGATGGCGGCTGCGGCCTCTTCGCTCCTCGCCGAGGTCGAGTCCGCGGTCGGCTCGTCACGAAGCCGCGAGGCCGTTGACGCCGGTGCGAAGGCGTTCGCCGCGAAGGTTCCACCCATCGAGATCCTGCGCGCCGCGGCGCGCGGGTCCGCGTCCCACTACGACGGCGCATCCGGAGTCGGCCCGCGAGGCCTTGCGGTGCTCGCATCCGCCGCGAACCTCTTCCCCTCGATGCAGCAGCGATTTCACGCGCTGCCGACGCTTCAGGCGATCTTGTTCGCCGCGTCAGAGAAGAAAGCCTCAGCCGAGGTGAAGCGGCCGCTCGTCGTGTCCGGAGAGATCTCGCATCTGGGCCGCTCGTTCCTCTTTGCCGTGCGCGCGGGCGACCTCGCGGAGGCGGAGTCGATCTTCCTCGGGATGGTCGATGAACGATCGGAGCGGAAGATGGCGGGGGACATGCTCTTCCGCGCCGCCGTCGAGGACATGGGCGAAGCGGGGCGGAAGTTCTTCATCGCCGTGAAGTCGTGGCAACTCGCGCGGTCCCTCGGATTCAAGGATGCGCGGACGATCTTGCGGCCCGCGGTGCAGTATCTCGTGAAGGGGCCGCGGGATCGCGCGCCATACGAAGCGATCATGACGGTGCTCGGAAAAGAGTGGGTCGACCTCGAGTCGCTCGCCTCGGGGGGCAGGCCCCTCGACGAGGTGGGTCGGACGAACGTCCACGCCATCGCGACGGCGGATGGTCCCGCTGCGTGCACCGCGGCGACGCTCGCCATCCTTCGAGACGGATACGCCGCCTCATCGGTCGCCGAGGGACTCGCGGTCGAAGCGGCGAGGCGCGTTGTCGCGGCAAACGCGTATGACGTACCGACCGCGCGCGCACTCATGTTCTGCCACGCCGCGCGGTTCGTCATCGGGTTCAGTCGCACCCCCGAGCGGATCTACGCGCTGTTCCAAGCGGCTCTCCGCGTGCGGTCTCCCGAGCCCTCGGCGAAGATCGCCAACATCGCCGAAGCACCGGGAGAGGGAGAGGAGCTCTGTGCCCTCGCGGGCGATTTCGATGCGCGGAAACCCTCCGAGGCGGCCGCGCGGGTCCGCGCGTATGTCCGGCGAGGTTACTCCGCGTCTCGATTGCTGGATGTCGTGGCCAACTATGCGTGCCGCGATTCCGCGGTTGCGAACGACGGGATCAATCTCCTCCTCGCCGATGCCTGCGGTGCGGAGTTCCTATCGTCGGAGGCCCCGGAGGTTCCGATGGCCCTCGCGAAGATGATTGCGGCATCGCCGAAAGACCAGAGTTCGTACGCCACGTGGGCGCCGTCGCTCGCCGGATGATCACTTCTTGCTCAGTTCCTGTCCGATGAGCGCGAAGTGCGCGAGGAGCGCCTCGAGCTGGATCCGCTCGTTGCTTCCCTCGACGAGGCGGAAGTCCGTCTCCCCGATTCGGTCCAAGAGACGCACCTTGAACTCGTCCGGGACGTTGAGATCGAAAACGGACCGGTGCAGCTGCCGCAATACGTCCTCGCCGGACACCCCGTATTCGATCAACAGTCGGTCGAGCACCTCTCGGGCCCGGAGGAACTCGCCTGTCAGGGACTTCTCGATGAGCTGTTTGACCTCCTCGGGCTTGATCGTGCTTGCGACCTTGTACAGGACGTCCGCATCGATCGTCGGGCCGAGGGACGCGGCGACCTGGAGGGAATTCACGGCGCGGCGCATGTCGCCCTCCGCGACATAGATGAGGGCCTCCATTCCGTCCTCCGCGATCTTGAGTTTCTCCGCTTTCGCGATGCGTCCGAGGTATTCGCGGATCGCGTCCGGCTTGAGGGGCCGGAATCGGAACACGGCCGTTCGGGACTGGATCGGTTCGATGAGCCGCGAGGAGTAATTCGCGGAGAGGATGAATCGGGAGGTCTTCGAGTACGTCTCCATGGTCCGCCGCAACGCGGCCTGGGCGTCCGCGGTCAAGTTGTCCGCTTCGTCGAGGAAGATGAGCTTGAACGACGTGCCGCCGAACGGCGCGATGCGCGCGATCTCCTTGATCTTCGTTCGGACGACATCGATACCGCGTTCATCGCTGCTATTGAGTTCGTAGTAGTTCTGCCGCCAGTCCGTGCCGTACATGTCTCGCGCGAGCGCCATCGCCGAGGTGGTCTTGCCCGTCCCCGCGGGACCCGCGAACAGGAGATGCGGCATGTTCGCCTCCTTCGCGTAGGACTGGAGGCGCTCGACGATGTCGTCTTGGCCGACGACCTCGCTCAAGCTCTTCGGTCGATACTTCTCGACCCAGATTTCTTTCAACGCCGCCCCAACTGCGCGGCGAATCCGACCGTCGCGTAATAAGTCTTTGGCGGGGGCCTGCCGAACCTACTCCAGGGTGAGGTCCAAGAACTGCAGGACCGCTCCGATCGGGTTGATGAGCGTCGTCGTCGCGCCGCCGGCGAACAGGAGTCCGACCGCGCGATTTCCGTCGTCGACGATGAGGGATCCACTGTCGCCGCCGCGCGAGAGGATGTCGCTCACGATCTGCTGACGGAAGATCGCGGTCTTGCCGCCGTAATCGACCTCGACGACCGCATCGAGGGCCGTGACCTTGCCCGCGGTCAGTGCCGTCGTGCGGCCACTCTTGCGCACGCGAAGGCCGATCGCAGCTTCCGTCGTCCCTGCGACGCGACCGATTCCCAGGATTTCCGGGTCCACAAGGTCTGCGGTGATCGGCTCCGCGATCGCGACGTCGACGAGATTCGTGCCGCCGTCGGGCAACCGCTTCAAGCCCAATCCGATGAACGCGAGGATCGGCCCGATGATTCGTTCGAGGAACCGGCCGAGGATCCCGAGGGGCCGCTCGTTGAATTGAATCGGGACGAAGTCGATGAGCCGACCGATTGCATCTTGGGTCAGCCCTCCGTCGGCAGGACCCGGCTGCAGGATGAGATCCCCCGGTCGGCCTCCGTTCGCATCGGCGAGCACGTGATTGTTCGACAAGATGACGGCCTGGCCGCGGCGGTGCGCGAGGACTCCGAGCGTCCCCGCGGTGATCCGAAAGTGGCCGATGCTGACGCCTCCCGGCGCGGGTCGGATCCGGCGCGTGCGGTCGACCGCTTTGGGTTCGACGAGGCTCAGCGCTCGGAATCGACCCGTCTCGACCACGTCCGTGTGGACGCCATCGAGTTCGCGCGGCACGATGTCGCGCCGCCAGAGCTCGCTTTCCGGGCGCTTCCGCTCGACGAAGACGACGATGCACCGCTCGTCCGTCTCATGCCCGCCGGTCACCTTGTTTCCGACGGCCACGCCGACGACGTTCGCGCGCCCGAACAAGGCCGACTCGTGGCTCGCCTTGGCCACCTGCACGCCGTCCGGCGGCATGCCTCACTCCTTCCGCTCGAACGCGCTGATCTCGAGCAGTCCCTCTCCAAGCTTGCCGCCCGCGGCGGTTCCCGCGACGCGCACGACCATGTTCGCGACGAAGCCGACGAAGATCCCGATGCCGTAGTACGCGAGCAGGTCTCGCGCGTACAGGAAGGAGAGCATGCTCACGCCGAACACGACCGCGATGAACGCCGCGAAGGCGCCCCACTGCACCCGGTACCTTCGCACCGCGAACATGAGGAACCATCCGAGGACGATCCCCATGAGGATGAGCCCGAATTGGTTGATGTCCGTCTCGTTCCCTCCCGGGAGAGGGACCTAATCCGGCATCGCCAAATAAAGGAACCGCGGCGGTTCTCAGGCGACATAACCACGCGCCTCGGCGGAATGCTGCCGCAAGGCTCAACTACGCAACGCGCCGATGCCCGCCCCGGTGTCGCTCGTGGCCTCGGCCCTCGCGAGCGCGCTCGTCGCGCCGTGGTCCGTGATCCTCGCGGCGGTCGCCTACGACCTCATCGTCCGGCCGTTCCCGGCGGTCCCGGCCCAGCAGCCAATGCCGATGGTCCCCGTGCCGCCGCCGACGGGACCGCCGCCCGGCCCATGACCTCTTAAGCCCGCCATCCGTTTGCGCGAGTCGTGACGTGCGACCGCTGCGGCGCTCCCTCCGTCGAATGGATTCGGTACAGCGGCGAGCACCTCTGTCGCGATCACTTCCTCGCGTTCGTCGAGCGCCGCGTGAAGCGCGAGGTTCGGTCTCAGGTCGATCTCCAGGGCGGCGAGCGCATTGCCATCGGGATGAGCGGCGGGAAGGATTCGAGCGCGACCGCGTTCCTCCTCGCGGAGTTCCTCCGACCGCGACGCAACATCGAGCTGATCGGCGTCACGATCGACGAAGGGATCGCCTCCTACCGGCCGGAAGGCATCGAGTCCGCACGCAGTCTGTGCGGGAAGATCGGGATCGAGCATCGCGTCCTCGCGTACGAGACGACGGTTGGACACGGGATGGACGAGGTCGTCTCCCTGGACCCCGTTGCGATCCCGTGCAGCTATTGCGGTCCGTTCCGGCGGCAGGCGCTGAATCGCGCCGCGACCGAGGTCGATGCAGATTGTGTGGCCACGGGCCTCAATCTCGACGATACTGCGCAATCGATCCTGATGAACGTCGCCCGCGGGGACATCGAGAAGCTCGCGCGCCTCGGCCCCCACGAGGTCCGCCAGCCGGGACTCGTGCCGCGGATTCAGCCGCTCCGGATGATCCCCGAGAAGGAGGTCTACCTGTACGCCCTGCTCCGCGGGATCGAGTTCCATGATGCCACGTGTCCGTACGCGGAGCGCGCGCAGCGGGGTCGGTTCCGCGAGATCGTGCACCACCTGGAGGACGAGAGCCCGGGCACGCGTCACGCGATCGTCCGAGGGTACGACGAACTGCGGCCGCTCCTCCACGCGAAGTATCCTCCCGCAACCCTCAATGCCTGCGCACGATGCGGCGAGCCGACGGTCCACGCCATCTGCAAGGCCTGCGAACTCCGAGGCCGGATCGAGCGGCTAGCCCCGGATGCGATTGCCGAGCGGTCGGCGAGTGTCCCCTAGCGCCCCATCGTGGCGGCTCGCGACCGGCCGACGGAGACGATGCGCACCGGTACGCGAAGGGTCGACTCGATGAAACCGAGATACTTGCGGGTCGCTTCGGGCAGCGCGCGCCGCCCCTTCTTCGCGATCTCGATCCACTCCGCTTCCGAGAGATCGGGCCAGCCCTTGAACTCGCGATATACGGGGCCGCATTCGGAGAGGATCCGCATGCTCGCGGGGAACTCCTTGATCGACTCGCCGTCCGACCGATAGCGCACGCAGGCCCGAACGCGCTCGAGTCCGCCGAGCACGTCGAGTTTCGTGACCGCCAGGCCCGTGAGCCCGTTCACCCGGACCGCCATCCGGAGCATCACGAGGTCGATCCATCCGACTCGGCGCGGTCGCCGCGTCGTCGTCCCGTACTCGCCGCCGCCGCGTTCGCGCAGGTGCTCCGCAACCGGCCCTTCGAGCTCCGTGGGAAAGGGCCCCGCGCCCACTCGGGAGGTGAAGCCCTTCGCGACGCCGAGGACGTCCGTCAGATACTGCGGCCCGACCCCGGCACCGATCGTGGCGGCCCCCGCGACGCAATTGCTCGAGGTGCCGAACGGATAGACGCCGTGGTCGATGCAGAGATGCGTCCCCTGGGCTCCCTCGAACAGGACGCGCTTGCCGCCCTTCAACGCGGCGTCCAGCCAGACCGAGGTGTCGTCCACATACGGCGCGAGCCGTTCGCCGTATGCCGCATGTTCCGTGAACAGCGCCTGCGCGTCGAGTCGCTCCGCGCCGCCGTACGCCTCGATCATCCGCTGCTTGATCGGCACGATCTTGTCGAGCTTCGCCCGCAGCACGTCGGGATCGATCAGGTCGCACATGCGGATGCCGAAGCGGCCGACCTTGTCCTCGAACGCGGGCCCGATGCCGCGCAGCGTGGTGCCCGCGCTGAGGTTCCCTTTCAACGTCTCCTCGAGGCCGTCGAGGGTCTTGTGATACGGCATGACGACGTGCGCGCGGTCGCTGATCCGCAAGTTCTTGACCGGATGTCCGCGGGACCGCGTCTCCTCGATCTCCTTCAGGAGCTGCGCCGGCTCGATGACGACGCCGTTCCCGATCACGTTCATCGTGCGCTTGCGCAGGACGCCGGATGGGAGCAGATGGAACGCGTAGAGCTCGTCGCCCACCTGGACCGTGTGACCGGCGTTCGCACCGCCCTGGAACCGCACGACGACGTCCGCGCGGTCCGCGAGGAAGTCGATGATCTTGCCCTTCCCTTCGTCCCCGAACTGCGTTCCCACGGCGACCGTCGCGGGCATGGAATTCCCGAGGGAGCATGCTCGGAGGGGTAACGATACTTTCGCACGGTCGTTGGGTTGGCTCCCCGTCCTCGAGTCGAGTCCGAGGCACACACCAACAGGTATTTGATTTCGGGACCGCTTGCTAATCGGCGGAGGGCTCCAGCTGGCTCGCCATCGCCTCGTCGTCGTGCTTTGCGTCGCGATCATCTTCGGCGCGGCGTTCGCCGCATTCGGAAGCGCGGCGGCGAGCCCGGGAAGTTCGCTACCGGGGACCCGGAAGATCCCCGCGGGTTTCGTGACGCACGGGGTGGTCCTCGACCTCGGCGCTCCCGGTTCCGCCGACTCCGTTTACGCTCGGTTCCCGAACGTCCTCCGAGACTCGGATGGCACATACAAGATGTGGTATTCGGGATTCGACGGCTCGCGCAATCGGATCCTGTACGCGACCTCGACGGACGGGATTGCGTGGACGAAGCACGGTGTCGTCATCGACGTTCTGATCTCTCCCTGGAACTTCGATAGCGTCGCATCGCAGTCCGTGATGAAGATCAATGGCACGTACCACATGTGGTTCGCGGCCGGGTACTGGAACGTGCCCCCGGCGGGTTCGGTCCAGATTTACCACGCGACCTCGGCGGACGGCGCGGCGTGGACGGTCGAGGACGTCGCGCTGGTCCATGGGCCGCCCGGGAGCTGGGACTCCGTGTCGGCCCATTTCCCCGCCGTCGTGCGCGATTCCTCTGGCACGTATTGGCTGTACTTCACCGGATGGGACGGGAGCCGCTACGGCGTCGGCGTCGCGCGCTCGACCACGTTCACGAACTTCACGGAGGGCGCCGGCAACCCGATCCTGAGGACGGGAGCCTACGGCGACTTCGACAGCGCCTGGACGGCTCCGGACACGGTCCTCCTCAACGGCACCGCGTGGACCCTGTACTATTCGGGATACGACGGGAACACGACGTCCGTCGGGACGGCGACGTCGTCCAATGGGCAGAACTGGACGAAGTCGAGCGTAAATCCCATATTGACCGCAACACCGTCGTCGAGTTGGGAATCCGCGGACGCGGATTATGCCGCATACCTCAAGGACCCGACCGGGGATCGTATCTACTACGACGGAGGGGACGGCACCCACGTGCGAGTCGGGCTCTTGACGCAGGCGGGGTCCTCGCCCGGCGGAGCGAGTACACCGTCCGGATTCATCGTCGTGCCGCTCGTCATCGTAGGATCGAGCGGCGCCGTACTCGGACTCCTCGGGTGGCTCATCCTCCGATGGGCTTCGCGACGCGCGCCTCGATAGGGTTTTATCGCCGCCCGACCGTTCCCCGCTGCAGCCATTCCAGGGTCGGGAGGGTTCCGCTGCTGTCTCAATCCACATCAGAGCGGATACCGACGTACGTCGTCGGGTTGGACGATCGCCTGAGCGGCGGCATCCCGCGCGGTCACATCGCGCTCGTCGCCGGCCCGCCGGGATCGATGAAGTCCTCCTTCGTATACCGAATCCTGTTCAACGAGGCGAAGGAGCACGGCGCGTCCGGCCTGTATCTGTCGATGGAGCAGAGCCGCGCGTCCCTCGTCGACCAGATGACCTCCCTCGGGATGGACCCGACGCACGCGAAGGGCGTCCACATCATCGACGTGCGCGGCTTGCGGCGGGAGATCGAGGAGGTCCGCGAACAACCGCGGTGGCTCCTGGGCTTGCGACGTCAGCTCGCGCGATACAAGGAGGAGATGGGCTGCGACCTCGTCGCCCTCGACAGCCTCGACGCGCTCTACGCCCTCGCCCCGTTCGAGAGCCCGCGCAACGAGATTTTCCAGTTCTTCGAGGAGCTGCGCGACCTGAACGCGACGACGTTCCTCGTCTCCGAGATGCCCCGCGACAGTGTGAACTTCGCGCACTTCGGCGTCGAGGAATTCCTCGCGGACACGATCATCCACATGCGAATGCGGGAGGTCGACGTCGGCATGAGCACCTCCGTCCGGCGTTACATCGGCGTCGTGAAGATGCGCGGGGTCGAGCACGACCTCGACTACTACCCGCTCCTCGTCGAGCGCGGGACGTTCGAGATCGTGTCCGAATGACCGAGGTCTTCGTCCTTTCGTTCGGCGCCGTGGTGTCGCTCGCCGCGCTCTCCGTCAGCGGGTTCCTCGGGGCTTACGTCTTCGGACTGAACCCACGCGGCCCCGCGAACCGGGCCGTCGTCCTCGTGATGTTCGCGTTCGTGCTGTGGGACCTCGGCGAGGCCGTCGAGCGATCGTTCGCCGCGAGCCTCTCGCCGGACGTCCTGTGGTTCTGGGCCCGGGTCACCTGGGTCGCGATCGTCCTCGTCCCCGCGACCCTCTACCACCTCGCGATCACCTATCCATCCCGATCGTTGCGGCTCGGACGCCCGTGGATCCTCCTCGCGATCTACGCGCCGTTCGTCGCGTGGGCGTACCTCGTCACCTCGACGGATCTCGTCATCAACGGCACATCCGCGAATTTCCTCGGCCCGAGCGCGCGCGTCGCCTCGACATACGTCTACTTCGCGCCGCTCTTCTTCGCCTGGATGTTCTCCTCCGTCATGCTCTTCATCCGATCGTGGTGGCAGGTCCGGCAGACCCCGGACCGGCGCATGCTCGGCGTCGTGGTCGTCGGCCTCTTGTTCGGGACGGTCCCGGCCGCGGTCACGGAGCTGCTGTGGCCGCTCCTCACCGCGAGCGACACGCGACTCGGCCTCGGATCCGTGTACACGATGATGTGGTCGATCTTCATCGCCTTCGCGGTCGCGCGATACCAGTACCTCGTGATCGAGCCCGTCGTCGAGTCCCGTCCGTCGCGGGCGGCGAAGCACCGCTTGGAACTCGGGCTCAATTACCTCGTCGTGGAGAACGGCCGCTCCGCCGCGATGGGCGCGTTCCGGGACATCGTCTCGACGACGCCGGGCCTCTGTGTCACCGGGCTCGCCCCGACGCGCGTCGCCGCGCGCTTCGGTCTCGAGCGCACGCCGATCCTCTGGGTCACGACTGCGTCGAACGAGGAACGGACGGTCCGCCCGAACGCGCTCGACTTCGAACTGGTCCACACGGTCGTGAAGTTCTTGAAGGAGAACCCGGGCACCGCGGTGCTCCTCGACGACCTCGACTATCTCACGATCCTCGCGGGCTTCGATGCGGTCGCGCGATTCCTGAAGCGCGTCGCGAACCAGGCGAGCGCCTCGCGGGGGACGATGATCGTCGCCACGGGCGTCGGCACCTTCTCCCCCGAGGAAGTCGCGGTCCTCCGCGGATGCGTCGACCGCCTGCTCGAGGTGATGGAGGTGCCCGGGCCCTCGGCGAGCGGCGCCGCGGACCATGTCTTGTTGACCATTCCCGCCCAGGACGTTCCCGTCGCCCTCCCGCTCGTCGGCGCGCGGCACGGCCTCGTCATCACGACGGAGCATCCGACGAAGGCGCGCTTGCGGTACGGGGACCGCTTCGAGATCGTCTGGGTCACGGAGCATCCGGAGGCCGGCTTCGCATGCGTCCGACCGAAGGCCCTCGACACGGAGGCCCGCCGAGCCCTCACGAACTTCGCCGCTTCGCACCCGGGGACCGATCTCGTGCTGGTCGGCCTCGAGCAGATCGGCGTCTACGTGGACCTGAAGACGTGGCTGCCTTTCGTGAAGGATTGCCTGGACATCGCGAGCGTCCACGGATGCCGCTTCTTCCTGACGGCGGCCCCGGAGGCGATCGGTCCTCGCGAGCTCGCGATGCTCGCGCGGCGCTTCGACGCGCCGCTCTCTGCGTCCGCGCTCAAGGCGTCTCTTCCTTCAAAGCCGACCACAGGCGCTGCTGAAAATCGAATTCCGTCTCGAGGACCCGCCGCATGAAGAGGATGATCTGGCCGTGCGGATCGAGGCCGTTCCGCCGGCAATAGTCCCGGAACTTGCCGAGCACCTCGCCGTCGACGCGGATGTTGAACTGCACTTTCTCCGGGCCTTTCGGCGGCATCGCCCGGGGAGCGGACCGGCCGTATTTGAGACTTCCTACGGAATCTATCATTCTCTATCTTCCGGTAGCATTCGTAGCAGATAAATAGGTGATAATCACTCCTGGGAATGGTGGGAGAGGGTTGACCCGGTGACCGCGACCGGCACGCCGAAGGCGCGCCCCGCGCCCCCCGAAGAACCAGGATTGGAACCCCCTGATTCGATCGAAGCCGACCCCGTCGAGCGCCGCATCCAGGAGGAGCTGTTCCAGAGCCTCGTGGAGTCGGCGGACTACACGGACGGCCGAACGCCACTCCCGGCCCGGAGTGGAGGGGCGCTGCAACTGGCCACGCCGGAGGCGATCCGGTCCGCGTTCTCCGAAGCATGGGACAGCCTCTCCCATTCCCTCGGGCTCGGCATCGAGCCGGAGAAGGCCCTCGCGGGGATTGCGGACCTCGTCATGTACGACATCCCGGACGGCACGCGCACGACGCTCTCCGTCCCGATCACGTACGACGTCGAAGCGGATGCGGGGCTCTACTGCCTCGCCCTCGTCCACACGCTCGCGAGCCTGGGCGCGCGGACGAACGTTATCCTGACGCACACGGCGTACAACCGCGAGCGGGGTCCCGACGAGACGCGACGCTTCCTCGAGGTCCTCTCGAAGGGGATTGATCCCTTCCGGGAGTACGCGCGACGGCACGGGATCGCGATCCATCTGGAGGGCGTCCGCGAAGGATACGAGCTCGAATCGGAGTTCCGCCGCGCATTCCCGCTCCCGGCGGTCCCGAGGTTCGACGCGCATTTCCTGATGGACTATGAAGAGGAGTGGTTCCTCTCGCCGGAGGGACGGGAGCTCCTCTCCGTCCTGCCGACGATTGACGTCGCCGTGCGCCACACGAAACTCGGCGTCGCGGGCGGATGGATCCCCCTGAAGATGCGTCGTTCCGCGCACGTGTACTCGCAGAACGGCACGGTCCACAGCAACTGGAACTTCAACGAGTACGCCGCGATGGTGGCGGTGACGTATCTCGCGAAGCTCCTCCATCAGGGCGAGGCCCTCTCGAAGACGTATGCGTCCATCGACGAAATCAAGGCCCGCTACCGCGAGCGCGAGCTCAAGTTGCGACAGAAGATTATCCGGCTCGCGCCGAAGCCGCGCAAGTTGTTCGTCCTCGGCTCGCCCGTCGGACTGGTCCAGGTCTACGCCTAGGTTGCCGGCGGTTCCATGAAGAACTCGGAGAAGAGCTCCTCCGTGCCCGTCGCTTCGCTGGGGATTCCTTGCCAGCGCGTGAGCACTTGGCGGTTCTTCGCCTCGAACGCGAGGAGCTGGTCCCGCATCTGCCGCCGCAGTTGGTCCGATTCTTCGCCCTCCAGGACGACGGTCAGGTACGCGTGACGCGCGCGCTCCATGACGAGCGTGTAGCTCCCGTGGCTGATCGAGCTGAGGCTCTTTCCTCGGAGGATCGGGAACGAGGTGCGCATGAAATTCTGGATCACGTCGAGCGTTGCGCCGAAGAGGTCCTGGTCGACGACGCTTTCCCCGGGGCGGACCTTCGCGCCGATGAGGGTGCCATCCTCGTACGTGAGGAAGATCGCCTTGATGGAGTAGCGGCGGGACTGGAAGCGGCGGATTGCTTCGGAAATGCGCTCGCGGCCGACCGGGTACAGGGTGTAGTACGCCATCCCCGCGACGAAGATCAACAAGGTGGAAAACGGTGGCGGGATGTCGGTGTTTCCGAGGATCCCTAGCAGTCCGTTCGTCACGAGGCCGAGGATCAGGACGGCGGTGAAGGTGATCATGAGGCCAAAGGCACGCCGGGCGAGCGCCTTGCTGCTCTCTTGCACGATGCGAAAGAGTCGGTAGAGGTTCCGGATCCCGGCAACTCCGTAGACGACCGTGTAGATTAGATAGATTCCGAACGGAATCGGATGGAATTGGGGCACGTACAGTGCGCCCGAATTCGGCGGCGGGATGATCCGGGCAATCGTGACGTTGGGAGTCCAGAGCATGATGAGCATTCCGAACGACACGATCATGAACGCCCAGTACCACGTACGCATCCGATCGACGTAGACGAGGGTGAAGAGCAGGAAGAAGTTGGTCGCAAGCGTCAGTCCCGTGAAGCTGATGAGCGCGGCGAAAAGGGCCGTTTCCTGTGTCGCCTGGAAGAAGAGCCAATCACCGATCGCGTACAGCCCGGCGAAGAAGCAGGCAAACAGGAAGAACGTCTCCGTCCAGGTGTGCCAGCGGTCGCGGTAAACCTGGAGAAAAGCGAGCAAGAACCATCCGCCGGCCGAGACGATCGGCACGAATCGGAGGATGTCGAGTACGTCTACCGTGGCTTCACCCCGACGCCTCTTTGGGGCCAATCCCACATCGAGGCGCGTCCTAATAGTTGCCGGGGTCGTTCTCACCTTGTCAACAACGGGCTGGCGCTCCCGAGCCCCGAAGACCTATCGCGATCCTGAAAGAGTATTTCCCTACCAGGAGTTGCGGGTCAACCAGGGGATCGCCGTGGCGGAGGGAACGCTTCAAAGGAGGAAGCCCCATGTGTTCTTTGACTTGGGGGAGACAATTGTCAACTTGCGGGACACGGTCGGGGTAATCGCTTCGTTCATTGGCGCAACGTATCCGTCGATCGCAAGGCGCGCGCCGGATTGCGCGAAGTCCTGGTTCATCGGGCTCGCCTCGTCGGTGCCACGAGACCCGACGCTGAAGTTTGAAACGCAATACGAGGTCGGCCGGAAGGTTCTCGTGCGCGTTCTCCGGGAGAACGGCGAGGCAGCGGACGAAGCGCAGGCAGGGGCCCTCTTGCGGAGCGCGTGGGACAATTGGCAAGCGAAGGCTCGCTTGTGTGAAGGGGTGACGAAGGAGTGGCTGCGCGACATTGGGCTGCTGTCCGCCGGCGTCGGCGCGGTCACGGACGGCGACGAGGCGGACGTCCGTCGACTCCTCGACAAGATGGCCCTGTCAAGATACTTCGATTCCGTCACGACGTCCGAGGCGGTCAGAGCCTACAAACCGAATCCCGTCGTCTACCGCGCCGCGCTCGCGTCGTTGGATGCAGTTCCTCAGAGCAGCCTCTTCGTCTCCGATTCCGTTTTGGACCTCGAGGGCGCGCACGCGGTGGGAATGACCGCCGTCTGGTTTCACCACGTGCCGCCGGATGATGCGACGACCCTCCCCCCGGGAACGGTGTCCGTGATGCGACCGAAAGACCTGAACCGAGTCCTCGCGGGTTTTGCCGAGACGGGACGCTTCGGGACCTGAGTCGACGGCGGACGAATCGGCCGGGACGAAGCAACGCGCGTCGTGCCAAACTCCGAATGATTTATCGGAGCCTAGCCGATTGGATCGTCGACCTCCTTGACGGTTCGAATTGCGGGTGCCGGACTGGCCGGTCTCGTTGCCGCGACTACCGCGGCGCGCGCCGGCGAGGATGTCGAGGTGTATGAAATCAAACGAACCCTCCTCCCCTCGACGGGCGCGCACACCGAGGCGCTGCGTAACTACGAGTCGGTTGATGCGGTCGAGGAACTCCGATCTTACGGGTTCAAGATTCGTCCGTTCGCAGAGGTGTCTTCTGCGATTCGCCGATCCGAACATCACAAGAACGTGCTCCGCGGCAAGTCCTACTACCTGTTCATGCGGGGCCGCGAGGAATACACCGTCGATCAGCAGCTATATCACGAAGCCCTCGACCTCGGAGTCCGCTTCCGCTTTGGGGCGAAGGCTCCGTCGCATGTTGACATCACCGCAACGGGCCCGCCGCGGCGCGCATTCAACATGCTTGCTGCAGGATTCACGTTCACCCTCGAGGGCTCGAACTTGGATCCGCACACCGTCATTGCGCTCTTGGATAATCGTGTGGCTCCTGGAGGATACCTGGCGATCACGCCCGGAATCGAATATCATTCCATCTACAGCGGGTCGTGGACCGATCTCGACTACGAGCGGGTCTTAGCCCTCGCAAAACGCGCTTTCGAGATTCCGTGGGTCCGCGACATCCTCGGCACGAGCCGCTGGGTCGACAAGATCCACGGGACCGCGTACTACGAACGCGACCCGATCGCTAGCGCGGTCCACGACGAATCTCTCCGCGTCGGGGAGGCCGGCGGCTTTCAGGATGCGGTGGCCGCCTACGGATTCCGATACGCCGTCATCACCGGGGCCCTCGCGGCCCAGTCCGTCGTCGAACGGTCGGATTACACTAGCCTCTTGAGGAGCCGGTTCAAGGACGACTTCGAGAACGCATTTGCCTACCGCCAGAAGCTCGACAAGGCGTCGAACCGAGACTACGACGAGCTGGTCCGTTCGTTGGGCCTGGAGCTCACGATCGAACAGTATCGTGGCCTCAGAGCGAAACTCCGTGCGCTATAGGCTGAAGGTCAACTGCGAGGCGAACTCGCGCGGGGAGATCGCCTATGCGCTCTCGGTTTTCCTCGCGACCTTCTGCTGCCGTTCGTAGATTTCGGTGATCTCTTGCACGCTCGTCGCGTCTTCCGGCCCCTTGTCCTCCCGCCACTTCCCGGTGAAGCGTGGGAACCGGATTGCTAATCCAGCGCCCTTCCGAACCAGGTCTTGTCCCGCCGTATGAACAGGGCTCAGGGTGATCTCTGCTCCGCGGACCTCGAGGACGGTCGCGGGCTCGAACCAAACATCCGGCTCGAGCTTGGAGTCCACCCGGGCGTGCCGATGGGGCAGCCGGTAGGGTGCGAGTCGCGCAGGAAGGGCGGCGAGGGTCGCGTCATCAAAACCCGTCCCGAGCTTGCACACGGTTCGGAAGACCTCTGCGTCCTTGTCGTAGGCAGCCATGAGGAGCGCGCCGTAGGAGCCCGCCCGCTTGCCGCGACCGGCAAACGCGCCAACAATGACAAGGTCGATCGTGTCGCTGAGGGCCGCACTATACTCTTTCTTGAACTTGATCCACTGATAGCCGCGCGCCCCGGCGTCGTACGTCGAGTTAAGGGCCTTCGCCATGAGGCCCTCGCACCCGGCCTGAAGGGCTTCGTCGAAGAACGCTTCCGCTTGCTTGGTGTCGTCCGTGACCCGGACCCTCGCGAGTCGGATCTCCTCACTCTTCCCGAGCAGGGACTCGAGGGCCTTGCGGCGCTCAACGTATGGACGAGGTGTGAGATCGGCGTCGTCTCGAAGGAGGCAGTCGAACGTGAACAGGGTGACGGGAAATTCCTTGGCCATCCGTTCGACGTCCGTCTTCCGGCCGCGACGGCGGCTGACCTCTTGGAACGGGAGGAACTCGCCCGTATTCGGATCGACGGGTACCGCCTCGCCTTCGACGATTGCCTTGCGGCCCTTGATGGCGGATGCGAGGCCTTCGACGATGTCCGGGAACTGTCCGGTAATGTTCTCGAGGTGGCGGGAGAAGAGCTCGATTTTCCCCGGGAAGATATGCGCCTGCACGCGCAGCCCGTCGTACTTGTACTCCAAGGCGCACCGGCCGAGTCGCTCGAAAATCTCGCCCAGCGTCTCGAGGCGCTCCGCGAGCATGGCGCGGATCGGACGAAAGAGTTTCAGGTGGATCGAGTCGAGTCCCTCAAGGCCTTTCGCGGCGATCATGCGGGCGACCTCCCCGAGATCTGAGGATACGTTGTACGCGCGCTCCACGCGGTCTCGCTCTGCCTTGCTCCCGAACGTCGCGGCGAGCGCGTCGACGATGGTCATGTCCGCGAGTCCGAGTCGCATCTTTCCAACAACCATGCGGACGATGTACTTCGCCTCCTTCGGCGTGGCGTTGCCCAGGAGATCGGACAGGAGCCGGATCTTCCGGTCCTGGCTACCTTCACCGCCTTCTCGCGCGATTGCGTCCAGGTTCGCGTAGACTTTCGCGGTCGTCAGGGGAGCGGTCTCGAGCGGCTTCTGGCGGCGAGCGGCAAGCGCCTCCTCCGCGACGAGCCCGAGATCCCCTTTGTCCTTCCACAGCCGTTGCACCCGGGCCTCTTCCAACCCCGTCGCGTGGGCGAGCACTCGGATGACCATCTTCTCCGCCAGCCCGAGCTCGATTCCCTCGTAGTCCGCGTGGATTCGGCCCTGCGTCAGGTAGACGACCTTGTCCAGATCCTCCTTTGGCGTCTCGCGAAGAAGGCCGACCAGGAGGTCGGTCATCTCGAGCCGCTTCGACGTGGACTCGATCCGTTCGTACACCTCAACGACGCGGGCGAACTCCATCCATCCGCCGAAGTCGGAGACGGCTATTAAGGATTCCCGGACGGGCCCGCGGGAGGCTCCCGACACTTGGATATTTGCCGGAACCCTTCCGGGTCCGATGGCCTCGAAGGCCCTTGTGACCGGAGGCACCGGGTTCATCGGACGACGTCTCGTCAAGCTTCTCCTCGATGAGGGCTGGCACGTACGGGCTCTGGTCCTGGAATCGGAGCGAGAACGCGTGCCGCAGCGGGAGAACCTGGAGGCGCTCCCGGGAGACATCACTCGGCCTGCGACCTTGCGCGGATCGATGGACGACGTCGACGCAGTGTTCCACGTGGCCGCTCTTGTGGATTCGTGGATCCGTCGTCCGCAGGAGTTCCTCAGGGTGAATGTCGAAGGCACTCGACACGTGATTGACGAGGCGCTGCGTGCGGCCGTCCCGCGGTTCCTGTTCACGAGCAGCATGTCCGGCATCGGCGTTACACCGGGCGCCGTCATGCGGGAAGACAGTCCGCCCGGCCGGGTATTCGGGCCTTATGAGGCGTCGAAGGCGGATGCGGAGCGACTCGTCGCGCAAGCGGTGCGGGAGCGCGGACTTCCCGCGATCACGCTCATTCCGAGCATCGTGCTCGGACCCGGCGACACCCGCAACACCGGGAAGTTTCTTCTCTCGTTCGTAAACGGCGAGCTCCCCGGGATGTTCGCCGAGGAAACCGTCCTCCCGGTCGTCGACGTCGACGACGTGGCGCGCGCCCATCTCGCCGCGTACCTCCACGGACGAGTCGGGGAGCGATACATCATCTCGGGGGAAAACGCGACGTGGGGTGAGTTGCTTCGGATCGCGAGCGCCGCATCCGGGACTCCGATTCCGTCCCGCCACATCGGCGGCCGAGCGCTTTGGCTCGCATCTCGCGCTGGCGAAATCGCCGCCCGCGTCACCCGTTCCCCGCCCCGTCTGCCGGCTTGGCTCGCAGACTTGTTCCTCACCGGCGCCTCGATGGACAACACGAAGTCGATCCGCGATCTCGGCATGACCTATCGTCCGATCGCCGGCTCGATCGGTCTCGCGATCGATCGGTTCCGAGAGGAAGGCCTGTTCGAGACCAGCCATCCGCGGCCCGCGGTTAGCGTCCCTGGACCCTTCGAAAACCCGCCTGCGACGCGGGGAGTCGCCATCTCGTCGGAACCTTCGAATCCGGCGCATCCAGAGGCGGTCCGAGACCGCCGTCCGAAGCCGCCGGAAGGTCCTCCCTAGCGGACGCGTTTCACGACAGCATCCACGATTGCGGTGCTCTGGCCCAAATACGACATCGGGTCCATCGCGGCATCGATTTCTTTCTTGGACAGGAGTTTCGAAGCTTTCGGATCGGTGAAGATAGCGTCTCGGAGGTGCAAATTCTTCGACCGCGCCTTCTGCGCGATGTCGCGCACGACCTTGTGCGCCTCCTGCCGTCCAAGCCCCTTCCCCACGAGGGCGATCATGACCGACTCGGCCATGACCTGGCCTTTCGTCGCCTCGAGGTTCTCCTTCATGCGGTCCGGGTAGACGCGCAGGTTGCGGAAGATATCCGTCGTCCGCCCGAGCATCTCGTCGATCAAGACGCACGCATGGGGGATCAGGATCCGCTCGGCCGCGGAGTTCGTCAGGTCCCGCTCGTGCCACAGCGGCACGTCCTCGAGCGCGGGCGTCACGAGGGACCGCACGATCCGCGCGAGGCTGCAGACATTCTCGGAGGACACCGGGTTCTCCTTGTGAGCCATCGTCGAGCTGCCGACCTGTTTCTTCGACTCGAAGGCCTCCGCGACCTCCGCAATCTCCGTCCGCTGGAGGTTCCGGACCTCCGTGCAGAATTTCTCGAGGGACGCGGCCAGGTTCGCGACGACCGCGATGAACTCCGCGTAGCGGTCGCGGCCCACGACCTGCGTCGCGGCTTCGTCGGTGCCGACCCCGAGGTCGCTCATGACGAGGCTCTGCACGTCAAGCGCCTGCGGGCCGAATGCCGCACCTGTTCCCACGGCGCCGGACATCTTGCCGACGACGACGCGCGGAGTGGCCTCCCTCAGCCTTTCGCGTTGGCGCGCGACTTCGGATGCAAAGACCGCCATCTTGAGCCCGAACGTGATCGGCACGGCAGCCTGGCCGTGTGTGCGGCCGAGCATCACGGTCTTCTTGTGTTTCGAGGCGAGCGTCGCGAGGACGCCGATGAGTTCGTCGAGGTCCGCGTCGAGGATCCGAATCGTGTCTCGCAGCTGGAGCGCGGTGGCGGTATCCTGGATGTCGTTGCTCGTCGCGCCAAGGTGGACGTACTTGCCTGCGTCTCCCTCACAGGCCTCCGTCAAGGCGAGCACGACCGCCATCAGGTCGTGGCGGGTCTCCTTCTCCAGCGCCTCGACGCGCTCGACCGTGACGTCCTTTCCGTTCGCCTTCTTCGTGATCTCCATCGCGGCCTCCTTCGGGATGAGTCCAACCTTGGCCTCGGCGCGAGCGAGGGCGGCCTCGACGTCAAGCAGCCGCTGTAGCCGCGCACCTTCGTCGAAGATCGCCTTCATCTTCGGCCGGCCGTACCGGAAGTCGATCGGGCAGAGGAAGGACATCGCGACCGCTTGGCGGAAGGTCCCGCGCCATTATGGAGCTTTTGGCATGCGCCCGGAGGCGGTCAGGCCGCCCCCCGGGTTTTCGCCGGGCCGTGGATGATTTGCAGTCCGCCCATGTAGGGCTGGAGGACCTTCGGCACGCCGACGCTCCCGTCGGCGCGCTGGTAGTTCTCGAGGACCGCGACGAGCCCGCGGGACGTCGCCATGGCGGTCGCGTTCAGCGTGTGTGGGATGAACTTCTCCCCACCCACCTTCCCCGCGCGGATGTTCAACCGCCGCGCCTGGTAGTCCGTGCAGTTGCTGCAGCTGATCACCTCGCCGTACTTCTTCTGCCGCGGATACCACGCCTCGATGTCGTACTTCTTCGCCGCCACCGTGCCGATATCCCCCGTGCAGCAATTCACGACGCGGTATGGAATCTCAAGCGCCCGGTAGATCCCCTCGCCGTTCGCCCGCAGTTTCTCGTGCCACGTCCAGCTGTCCTCCGGTCGACAGAACACGAACTGCTCGATCTTGTTGAACTGGTGCATGCGGAACAGGCCCTTGGTGTCGACGCCGTGCCCGCCGATCTCGCGGCGGAATTGCGTCGCGAGTCCCGTCAGGGTGACGGGCAAGAGGGCCTCGTCGATGATCTCGTCCATGAACATCGCGCCCATGGGATGCTCGGACGTCGCGATCAGGTAGAGGTCCTCGCCGTCGATCTTGTACATGACGTTCTGGAAGTCGGAGAGGTCGACGACGCCTTCGTACGCTTCGCGGCGCATCAGGAACGGCGGGAAGACAGGGGTGAAGCCGTGCTTGATCATGTAATCCAGGGCGAACGCGAGGAGCGCCTGGTCCAGCCGCACGAGGTCCCCCATCAGGTACACGAAGCCCGCTCCGGCGATCTTCCGAGCCCGCTCGAAGTCCGCGAGATGGAGCGCCTCGATCAGCTCGCCGTGCGACTTCAGCTCGAAGTCTGGGACCCGCGGCGTGCCCCATCGCGCGACCTCGACGTTCTCCGTATCGTCCTTGCCGACCGGCACGCTCTCGTGGAGGAGGTTCGGCAGTCGGAGGAGTCCGCCGCGGACTTTCTCGGAGAGCTCGGTGATCCGGTGATCGAGCGCATCGATTTTCTTAGGCAGCTCGGCCGCGTCCTTCCGCAGCTTCTCAGTCGCCTTGCCCGCTTTCTTCGCGTCCGCAATCTGGCGCGTGATTTCGTTCCGCTGTCGCTTGAGCCCGTCCGCGTTCGCGAGCGCCTCCCGCCACTCCTTGTCCCATCGGATGACGTGGTCGAGGAGCTTCGCTTTCTCCGGGTCCTGGCGTTTCGCGAGGTCCTTCCGGATCACTTCGGGATTTTCACGGACGAGCCGGATGTCCAGCACGGCGCTCGCATGCGACGGAGCCTATTTGTAGGTTATTCGAGGGCTCGTCCATCGAGCCTGGCGTACCTCAGCCGAGTCCCCGGTACGCTTGCGAACGATGCAGGATTTCTGTGATACGGATCTCGCCATCGACGACGAAGTAGAGGACGCGATAGTCCCCGACCCGGAGTCGGTACATCGGCGGCGCGTCGTGACCCCAGAGAAGCCGGATATCCGCGCCGGGGCGAGCTCGGAACGGATCGTCGGCGAGCAACTCGAGCTTTCTCCGGATTCGTCTCCCATGGTCCTTCGGGAGTTCACGAAGCTGCCGAACCGCGGTATGGGACAGGACGATCCTACGCCTCGTCAAGCGGCACGAACTCCTCGGTTTCGAGGATGCGTCTCTCTCGCTCGTAGAGCATCCGGGTCTCGGCGTCCGCGATGAGGCGGCTCAGGAGCTTGTCGTACGTCTCCCCTTTCGAGGCGATTCGTTTCAGGCGATCGCGGGTGTCCTTGGAGACCGGAATCGTCGTGAGGGCCATGGGACTTATGAGTTCACTATATCTACTTATAACTAACTATAAGATCGGCGAACCGGGCGGAGTAGGGTTTCTCCTGCCGGCCGCGGCAGCAGATCCGCCTCACGGTCTCGGGTGCCCGGCGTGGGACTCGGCGCCCTTGCGGCCACACGCCGGGGTTCCTTCCCGTTTATAGATGGACCGTCACGACCTCGCTCTGGTCCGCGCCGGCGACGTTGTTGCGGTAGACCAGCAGGAGTCCGCCGGTGCCGCCGCCGACCGCGGTGATCGTCGCGCTCGCCCCGGCCGCCAGGCTCCCGATGACGTTCGGGAACGCGTCCAGGGAGACCTTCTTCGCGTTGAAGCTCCCGAGTCCCGTGAGGTCGATCGAGTTCGTCTCGAGGTCCGTCGTCACCGCGAAGTACGTGAAGGGCTCGTTCGCGAGGCCGATCTTCGGCTGGTTGTTCTGCCGCGCGAGCTCGTTCAAGTCCGCGAGTAGGATCGGGATGCTCTGCCACGACGCGTGCAGCGTGTTCGGCACCAGGAACTCGAGGAATCCGCTGGTCGCCCCCGGCTTCGGGTTCAGGCTGAACACTGCCGAGGCCATGCGTCCGTCGAGCGTCCCCGTCGTGAGGAGCCCGAGGTCCGCGACCTCGACCAGGTAGTCCGGCGCGCCGCCGTCCACGTTCACGACGATGTCCGTCACCATGAAGTTCGGTGCGCTGCGGAGGCCCCACGTGGTCACGGCCCACTCCAGGATCTGGTCCGGGTGCTGGCCGACCGGGACGGTCCCGAAGGATCGCAGGCCCACCGCGCGGATGTCGAACCAGTCGTCCGGATCGTTCGGCGCTCCCGTGGGCTCCGAGATCAGGTCGACGTTCGGGCTCGTCGCGCCGAGGGAGTACGCGTCGACGCGCGTCGCGCGGATCCCGTCGTTCTGCACCGTGAAGGACCCGCCGCGGCCGATGTCCGTCGACAGCGCGTGCGCCGACGCCCGCGCGATCGGGATCATCTGGAACGGCACGCGCAGGACGTCGCCGCCCCCTTGCTGCGTCAGCGTGAGGAATCCGTCTTTCTCGAACAACGAGCCACCGAGCGTCGCAAAGTTCACCATCAGGCTCAGGGTGAGGGAGGTCGAGCCGCCCGCCGCCACCGTCACCGTCGCGGGATGCGAGAGCGTGATCGCGCTCCCGACGTCCGCGGGCACGCGGAACGCCGAGGTCAGGTCGAAGGTCTTCGAGTCGCTTCCCTTGTTGTGCACTTCGAGGCTGACGTCGAATTGCTGCACGCCGCTGGCGCTGCTCTCCTCGACGCCGAACGACGCGCTGCCCGGCACGACGACGCTCTCCGTCGTCGCGGCCACGTCGACGCGAACGCGGCCTCCGCCCATCAGGGAGAGCGCATACGGCGTCGAGCCATCGGGCTTCGCGTCCGTCGCCGTGTTAATCAGGAGCGACTTCATCTCCGCGACGCTCCAGTCCGGATGCAGTTCTCGAAGCAGGGCCGCGGAGCCCGCGACGTGTGGGCCGGAGAACGACGTCCCGGAGACGGAGCTCTCTCCGGTGCCCGTCCCGACTTCCGCGGACAGGATCGCGACGCCGGGCGCGGTGACGTCCGGCTTGATCGCCGCGTCGTTGAAGCGCGGCCCGCGCGAGGTGAAAGGCGCAAGGCGGTCGGGGATCGCGCGCTGGTTCGCCGGATCGAGCGTGAAGGTCGACGAGCCGCCGAGGGCCGCCTGGATCTTCAGGCCGTCCGCGTTCCCGACCATGAAGGACGGGATCGTGATCGTCGGGTCCGCGCCGCCCATCGTGATCGGCGCCGCGCCCGCGACGTTGTTGAACACGACCGCCGCGATCGCCCCCGCGTTCTGGACGTTCTTCACCTTGACGACGAACGTGCAGGTGCCGCGGATGACGAGCGGGATCTGGCCGCTCAAGGAGCCGCTCGCGAACGGGAGGCACGCATCGCCGACGAAGCTCGTCGGCCCGGACTTCGTGCCAACGTCGACGAGGGCGGGCCCGAACGCCGCGGGGACGGACTCGTAGTCGCCGTTCGCCGCGCCGGATCCTCCGAGGGTCGCGAGCTGCACGAGGACGCCCGGGTCGTTGCCCGCCGCGACGCTGATCGCGCCGCTCGCGGCCGCCGGGGAGCCCGTGATGTACGGGATGTTCCCGGAGTTCCCGGCCGAGGCGACGACGATCACGCCGACATCGACCGCTGCGTCCGATGCGACCGACGACGCTTCCGTGTCCCGGCCGAAGGCCCCGCCGAGGGACATGTTGATGACGTCCGCGCGGTCCGAGGTGTCGCCGTCCCCGTTCGGGTCCGTCGCCCACTCGATCGCCGCGACGACATTCGCCGTCGACGTGCTCGCGGTGCCGTCCGCCGCGCAGCCGCTGAAGATCTTGATCATGTAGAGGGACGCGCCGGGCGCGACGCCGTGGGGCGTCAGCACGTTGCCGTCGCCGTCCATGACTTCCATGCCCGCGGCCGTGTCCGAGGAGTGCGTCCCGTGGCCGTTGACGTCGAGCGGGTCCGGATCGGGGACCGGGGTCGAGCTGCACGTTCCCCCGGGCGCGGCTGCTCCGCGCGCGTCGTAGTGCTCGCCGACGAGGTCCGTGCCGCCGATCACCTTCGCGGTCGGGAACGTACCCGGCTCGATGACCGTCGGGTCATTGGCGGCATAGTCCGCGGGATTGCCGCTTCCGCCGAACGCCGCGTGGTCGTAGTCGATCCCAGAGTCGATGACCGCGATGCGCACGCCGGTCCCGTCCGCACCGAGTTCCTCATATGTCTTGCCGCCGAGGATGAAGGGCACACTATGATCGAGGGCGATCGTCGCGACCTGCGTCGGTTGGATCTGGACGATGCCCGGCATGCCCGCGATCCGGAAGAGCGCACCGCGGTCGAGGATCGCCGCGACGCCATTGTAGACGATCGCGTAATCGTAGCGGACCGCTCCGCCCGCGGCCGCGATCGCCGCGCGGAGTTCCGCATGGGAGGAATGTAACGAGGTGACGTAGGCCTTCTGCGCCGCTCCATCGAGCGGCGACAGGCCCATCTGCGCGCGGAACGCCTGGTCCGCGGCGAGGGACCGGCCGCTGAGTTGGATGATCACTTCGACGGGTCGATCCGCACTCGAGAAGACCGGATGGACCGCGAGAGGCGCGCCGTCCCATCGCTCGAGCGACTTCAGATAATCGGAGACCTCCGCGCTCGCCTGGGCGAGCACGTCCGGATTCGTCGCGCGTCCGATCGCCTGCGCGAGCGACGCGATCGGCACGATGCCGAGCGACCCGACCATTAAAACCGCGAGACACAGCGCGCTGAACGTACGAAGGGAATCCCCCACGCCAACCCCCTCTCCTCGGAGCGAAGGAATGTCATGGGGTAAATACGTTCCCCCGAATGCGTTGTTCTCCGGGATGCGAATGGCGTCAGCCCATGTCGTCGAGGAGATCGCGAATCTCCTCGGCGTGGAGGCGCATGCTCCAGCTCAGGGAGGAGGGGTCCGTCCCCGGACCGCCGACGGCGGCGAAGGTGCAGCCGTTGCCGAGGCTCTGGATGACGACGCACCAGGTTCCGGCGCGGATGATGATGTCGTCCGGCTTTGGGAGAGCGAGGCTTTCCGTGATCTTGCCCGCAGCGTTGACGGCGAGGATCGCCATGGCGGTGGCCGTCCTCGAGGGCCGGCCGCGCATCGAGGAAGCGATCGGGAGGCCGTTGTGGTCGCCAATGGAATTGACTCGCATCCGCGAGGATTCTTCTTCGTGGAGGCAGGGAATCCCGCGGCTAGGCGGAGGCCCCCTTCCGCCCCCACGTCGCCTCGATGAGCCGATCGTAGGCGAGGAGATACTTCGCGGGTGTGTGGTGCGCCTCGTACGCCATGCGGGCGCTTCGCCGCTGACGGTTCGCGAGATCCTCGGCCTCGAATTGCTCGAGGCCGTCAAGGATGCCCTCGGCGGTCGGTCGGATCGTCCGGCCACAGGTTCCATCATGGAGGATCTCAGGGAGTGCGCCAACGTCCGAGCACAGGATCGGCGTGCCCCACGCCAAGGCTTCGAATGCCACGAGCGGGGCATTCTCGTACCAGATCGAGGGAAGGAGGAGAGCGCGGGCTCTCGCGTATGTCGCATCACGCTCCGCCGCCGGGAGCCACCCGTGGAGGTCGAGCGGCGCCGAGCGTTCCCGCACGGCCTCGAGGACTCGGCTCTCCTTTCCCTTTCCGACGACCACGAATCGATTCGGCCCACGATACCGGCTGGCGGCCTGAGCGAGTTCATGAATTCCTTTGTAGAACTCGAGACGGCCGACGTAGAGGTAGTAGTCTCCAGCCGGACTCGCCACGCCCGATGCGTTGGGATCGGGCGCGAAGTTCGGGATGTGCACGACCGGGGCCTTCAGGTAGGGGGCGATCATCCGTTGGAGGAACTGGCTCGGGGCGATCGCGACGTCCAACGAATCGAACGGCCGGAGCCCCGCGGGCAGGTACCGCCAGAGTTGCGGGGGTTTCCCGGAGACCGTCAGGCATGTGAGGCAGGTCGGTCGCTCGCAAAGGCGCTGGTTGAACTTGAACAGATCGTTCCGCGGACACCGGACCCAGTAGTCGTGGGCGGTGTACATCTTCAGCGCGGAGCTGGGGACGTTGACGATGTCGAGCCCGAGCAGCGACAGGTTGTGGTAGTGGATGACATCGGGTCGGACGCGGTCGACGAGGTCGCGATGGTGCCGACGGATGCTGGGCGGTGCGCCAAGGACCCACGCGGTCAAGGGCTGGATCGGACCGCTCAGCGCGGGGATCGGGTGGCGGACGACCCCTCCATCCGTCGCCTCGTCCGCCGTGGGCCATCCCCCCTTGAGTCGCAACGCGGCCGGCGCATACTCGACATGGACCTCGTGTCCCTGTGCGGCGAGCGCTTCGGCGAGATACCGGACGTGGTTTGCGTCGCCCCCCAGGTGGTACGGCGGGTAGAACGACGCCGTCATGAGAAACGTGCGGGTCTCCATTCACCCCTCCATCCGGCCCGTCCCGCCCCGAGCCTGGGAGACCATCGGGCTGGACGCCCCGTTGCGGAGCTGAACCTTGTGATCCGAAGCTCCGCGCATCGGACAAGAGCTCCGCCTCACCCGTACGACGATCCCTCGACCCCGCGCCGCGCTTGAGCGGAGCGCCGAGAACATGCCACGGCGGCTCGCGCCAGCGCGCCTCCCGTCTGGCAACGTGAGGTCCGACGGTGTGGCAACCTTTCAAGCTTTCGATGCGACCGCAGGGGAAGCCTCGGTTTCGTTCTCGATGACGATAACGTATCGGGTACGGTTCTAAGGGCGTTCGTTCGTCATCGGGATTTGTCCGAAAGTATCAAGGCCCTGCTCCGCGTAGTGTTTGGCCGCAAGCGGGGAGGAGGCACGGTGAGAGCTTCGATGCGGTGTACGGCTATCACGCTCTCCATCATGATGATATCCATCGTGGGGGCGAGCCTTTTGCCCGCCCCGCAGGTCGCGGCCGACTCGAGCTTCACCTTCTCCGCCGCCGGGGACTACGGATCGTGGGGCGGGTTCAGCGCCACGATGCGGCTTTTGAATAATTCGAGATCGGAGATCGGCTTCAATCTCGCCTTGGGAGACCTGAGCTACGGAGGGAACACGGGCTACGCCAACACAACGGAGGAAGCGTGGTGCGAGAAGTTCCATCGGTACTTCCCTTCGCTAGAACTCATCGCGGGGAATCACGACACCGGACAACAGTCCCTGCTCGAAGGGAACATTAACAATTTCACGAAATACTGCCCGTTCACCCTCCAAACTCCGATCGGTGGGACCTACGGGAAGCAGTACTACTTCGACTACCCGGCCGCGAATCCGCTCGCCCGATTCATCCTGATCTCTCCCGACATCGTGTACGTCGTCGACGGCGGAGAGCACTACGACTACCGGGTCAACAGCCCGCGGTACAATTGGACCGCGCAGGCGATCGACTCGGCCCGGGCGGCAGGCATCCCGTGGGTCATCGTGGGAATGCACAAGAACTGCATCGCCGCAGGGGAGCACGCGTGCGAGATTGGGACCGACATCTTCAACCTCCTCTTGCAGAAGAATGTCCCCTTGATTCTCCAGGCTCACACACACAATTACGAGAGGAGCAAGCAGCTCACGATCGGCGGTACGTGCGACGGGATCCAACTCCACCTCTACAATCCGGCCTGCGTCGTGAACGACGGGACGACCCGGCAGTATGCGGCGAGCGCGGGGTCCGTGCTCGTGATCTCCGGGACCGGAGGACGGGAACTCGACGCCTTCAATGCGAGCGATCCCTACTCGAACTACTTCGCGGCGAATGGATGGATGGCCAACAATACTCCGGGCCTCGAGAATTCGGCTTCGCAGGCGGGCCTTGGCAACGGCGTCGTCGTGTTCAACGTCAGCGCGAGTCAAATCTCGATGTACACCAAGTTCAACACGACCGCGTACAGCGACTCGTTCACGCTGACGCGGGCGACCGGAACCCCGCTGTTCGAGACGCTCATCGAGTACGCCCCGATTTTCATCCTGGGAGGGATTGGCGTCGCTGCCGTCGTCGTATGGCGCCGACGGAAGCGGGCCGGGAAAAAATCTCGGGACTTCGAGCTTTGAGGCTCGACGGGACGAGGAGGCGGCACCGATGAATCTCCTGGCGGTCGGGGCGCATCCGGACGACGCAGAGCTCGGGTGCTTCGGCACGTTACTCGAGAAGCAACGGAAGGGCCACAACGTTTATGCCGTGGCCCTCGCCCCCGGAGTGTACGGGCCGCATCGATGGGAGGACATCGAGAAGGTCTGGGCAGCGGCGCGCGACCTGCTTCGCTCGGGCAAGGGAGAAGGGGACTACTTCCTCGGCAAGTTCCCGATCGGGCGGCTCCTCCACGACTGGGATGCCGTCGGTTTCGTCGACGACCTCATTCGAAAATATGCGATTGACACCGTCCTCTGCCATCACCATGGCGAGGCTCACCAGGATCATCTTTCGGCGCAACGCATCGCGATTAGTGCCGCGCGGCGTCACGTGGACCGCCTCTGGCTATGGGAATCCTCGATCTACACGCACCGCAACGTGCATCCGTTCCGGCCGCACATGTATGTGCCCATCAGCCAGGAAGCGTTCGACGGCAAGATGAAGTGCCTCGCCGAGTACCGCGAGGCCGGCCTCCTGGAGCCCTTGGAAGTCGACGCGCAGAACCACCTCGCCCGGTACAGAGGCGCGGAGTTGCATCGGGATTACGCCGAAGCGTTCGAGGTCGTCTGGGATGTTCGCGACGGCTAGTCGGCGATCGGGGTGCAGAGGTCCTGCATTTCGCGCGTCAAGGCGATGAACCGCCCGGCCAAGAGGGGATTCACGGGCAGCACGTCGCGGCTCCAGATCCGTGCGGTCGGGGGCGACGGCAATCGCTGCGCCAAACCAGGGGCATATAGATCGAGCGGCGGATCATAGACGTACTCGGTCCGAAGCCCGCGTTGCTCCAGGCGGGCAATTACCCGCTCGCGATCTTGGACGAACAGGGGGACCCGTAGCAAGGCCGCATCGCGCGGGATGGCCATGTCGGCGGGTGTGTAGCCGAGGTCCAGGAGCGCTCGCGCTCCTTCGAGTCGCGCGCGGCGATTTTCCTCGAACGACTCCAGTCGCTTCCGCGCTTCGCGAAGGGAAGCGCGCAGGGGCCACGTTCGATACGCGGGGTTGTCTTGCCGGACCCATCGGTCGAACGCGTCGAGCCCTCCGCCCTCCCGCAGGGCCCGGGCCACGTCCGCGGCGGCAAAGCGCATCCGGTGGCCGGAGCCTCTCTGCCCGCGCGGAGCGACGCGGTGGCCGAGGCGGGCGAGCCACGGAGGAGTCCGGTCCCGGATTCCGGTCGTCTCGAGCAACGCCGCGAACTTGGAGATCCCGGAGGCCGAGAAGAGGCCGCTTCGAAGTTGGCTCAGCGCTCGTTGGGCCAGGACGGGCCGACGCGTTGGATCGGAGAAGGATAGCACGCCCCCTGCGATGTGCAGGTGCTTGCTCAGACTGTATGCCGCCGCCGTCCCGAACGTCCCGATCCTCCTCCCATTGAAGGAGGTATCGAGGGCGTGGCACGCGTCCTCGAGGAGGATGAGACCGTGCTCCCGCGCTTTCTCTTGCAGGACATCCATCCGATCCGGGGTCCCATAGAGATTCGTCGTCATGACCCCCTTGAGGCCGGCCCAGGTCGAATCGTCGATCGCCGTCGGGTCGAGGTTCCCGGTCCGCGGATTGACGGGTCCCAGGACGGGCTCGAGCCCGGCGGCCAGCACGGTGAAGAAGACGACGTCGTCATTCACCGGAGACATCAGCAGGCGATCCCCGGGCCGCAGCCATTCGCCAAACGCGAGGTACAGGGCGAGTCTCCCCGACGGGACGAAGAGCGCTTCCCGGCCGTACCGCCGCCGGAAGAAGTCTTCGATCGCGCGCGCCTCATCGTTCACGATTCATGCCGCCCCGTTCGGATGCAATCGTCTTCATGAGATTCGGGAGTTTCAAGCTTCCGCGCGGCCGCCGGAACGATGCGACGGGTCAGGCGAGGCGATGCCACCGAACGTGATCATATGGGTTGGGTGAGCTCGCCTCCGAGTGAAGGACTTTATTCGGACCGACCTTGTCGTGTCGCGCGATGATCGTCACCGTCCATCAGCCGAACTACCTTCCGTACCTCGGCCTGTTTCAGAAAGTCGCCCGCGCCGACGTCTTGGTCATCTACGACACCGCGCTCTACTCGAAGCAATTGGGCTTTCACAACCGGAATCGGATCAAAACCCCGATCGGGGCGCAGTGGATCACGGTCCCAATCCAGCACGCGACCGTCCGGTCCCTCGGGGACGTCCGGATTGCCGGGACGTCCTGGTCGCCGCAACACCGCAAGATGATCGACGCGAATTATCGTAAGGCCCCCTTCTACGGATCCTACGCAAGCGAGCTGCAGGCGGTCCTCAAGAGGCCTTGGACGTCCCTCGCGGGGTTGAACGAGGAGCTGATCGGCGTCGTCTGCCGCTGGCTGTCCATCGGGACGCGGAGGGTCCGCGCGTCCACGTTGCCGCCGTCGGAATCGGCGGACCCGACGGAGAAACTCATCCATTTCGCCCGGAGCGTAGGGGCCGACACGTTCCTCTCCGGGGAGGGGGGTCACGAGTACCTAGACGAGGGCAAGTTCACCGACGTTCGACTCGCGTACGATCACTTTCGTCCGACCCCGTATCCCCAGCTGTTCGGCGACTTCATCCCGAACCTGTCGGCCATCGATGCGATCTTCAACCGCGGAGACGCCGCGACAGGCCTTCTCAAGACGGGTGGCGGTTGATTGTGACGGGTCCCGAAACGCGTCGGCGTCAGAACCTTCACATACCCCCAGGCGAATGCTAACACCGGCCGGGATGCGAGGGTCTCCGTTCTCGTCAGGAAATCGGGTGTGCGCGGCCATCGGTTCAGGTCGGTGCAAGCGAACCGACCGAACAGGGGCTAAGGAATGCGGGTCCTCTTCGTGATTGCACACTTGGGCAAAGGCGGTGGCCTCGCGCTCCAAGCGATTCAACTGTTCCACGATCTCCGGCGCGAGATCGAGGTCCAACTGGTGTGCCTTGACGCGCCGGGACCGCACCGAGGGCTCCAGCAACAGCCGGGCGTCTCGATCGCCGGCCCACTGGTCTTCCCGAAAGGGATCTGGACCCTGAGCCGGGCGTTGCGAGCCTCGCGGAAGGAGTTCGATGTATTCCATGCGCTCGATCCGTTCTTCGCCACCCCCGCATCCTATCTGTCGGGCGTCACCCCTCGAGTCGTCAGTTTGGGCACGGACCCGGGGTACGAGATTGCGACGCGATACGGATCCCTCGCCGGGTCGGTCGCGCGGGCCGGCATGGTTCCGTGCCTGTCGGGGAGCGCCGTCGTCGTGAACTCAGCGGCGCTGGCCGCGCGCTTCCGAGCCCGTCATCCGACGGTCATCCCGAACGGACTGGACCTGGCCAAGTTCGACGACCTGCCCACGAAGGAGGAGGCCCGCCGGATGCGAGGCCTTCCTGAGGACGGGACGCTTTTCGAGTACATCGGCAAGGTAATCCCGGAGAAGCGAATCGAATGGCTCCTCGAGATTGCGCGGCTCCTCCCCAAGACGAACGCCATCGTCACGGGCGGTTACTCCGAGGAGCATTACGGCGATCGGTACTACCGCGCCCTCCTCGCCGCATATCCCGACGTCCGAAGCCGCACGCACTTCATCGGCGAGGTGCCGTGGGACTACGTGCCGTCGTACTTGGCGGCCGCCGACGTATTCGTGTATCCTTCCCCATGGGAGGGTTCGCCCAACGCCGTGATCGAAGCGATGGCAGCGGGCCTGCCAGCGGTGGTCTCTGACATCCCTGCCCACCGGGAGATCATCGAGCACGGACGGACCGGATTCCTCGTCGCGGATTCGGCGTCGATGGCTCACTACGTCGACCTGCTCGCGGGGGACGACCGGCTTCGTCGGGACGTCGGCGCCCGCGCGCGGGAGCACGTCCGCGAACGCTATTCGTCCGCGGCTTGCGCGCAAGCCTACCTGAAACTGTACCGTTCGCTCGCCGGGTCGTGACCGAATGGAGCGGCAAGGTCCGTCCCGCGACGTCGTGAAGCCCCGGGTCTATGCGATCGTGGGCCCGGACGGCGCGGGGAAGACGACGATCGCCCGTCGCATTGCGGACCACCTGGCCGAGCGCGGCATCAAGACATGGATCGCATGGATGCGGTCGCCGCGGATCGTCACCCTCGGGGTCCTCGGCATCACCCGGATGTCGCGTCTCAGTCGTACGATTCGGATGGGCGATCACGACGACGTTCACACGGACCTGAGCCGGCACCCGTTCCTCCTACACCTGTACGCGTGGTCCGTCACGTTCGACTACTTCCTCGGATACCTCGGGAAGGTCTCCCTGCCGAGGGTCCTGTTCCGCCGGACCGTCTTCTGCGATCGGTTCGCGTGGGACACCCTCGTCGACCTCGGGCTCGCGTCCGGCGTCGACGAGTCGTTCGTGGAGTTCCCGCAAGGCCGAATCCTCCTGGACCTCGCTCGGAAACATCGGAGTGTCCTCGTCAGCGCATCGCCGGCGGAACTGATCCGGCGACGGCCGATCCTCTCGTTGGACCCATGGCTCAACCGCCGCCTTCGGATCTACGAGTGGCTCGCGGAACGGTACGGCCTCGGACAAGTGGACAGCGGGACGACGAGCGAGGCGGAGGCCGCCGAGCGGGTGTCCGGGTACCTGGGGATTGCGTCGAACGGTTCGCCGCTCCCCTAACGCTCAAATACCTCCGCGACGAGTATCTTCCGAGGAGCGACGAAGAGCGCGACTTGTTGAAGCGGCTCGTCGTGAATCGAAATTCGGGGTGGAGGGAGAGGGCACACGAAGATCGCAGTCGCCGCTCCGGAGTACGGTCGGATCTGGGGCGGGATCGGGACATATCTCGAGCAGTTCCTTCGCGGACTCCCGCAACGGCACGAGGTGATCATCCTCGGCGGCAAAGAGGCGCGCGCGCCGGACGGAGGGAACATCATCACGGTGCCGATGACGAACGGGGGCAGCGTCATGGCGAACTACCTGCGGTTCCAGCTGGCGTTGCGCCGACGCCTTCCCAGCCTCATTCGGGAACATCGGCCGGACCTCCTCGTCGTCCATCACGCGCAGATGCCGGACTTGGTCACGCCGACGACGAGCTGCCCCGTCGTCGTGACGACGCACACGACGATCCTCGGACAGGTTCGGGGGATCCGGGCGGCGTTGCGGCAACGGAGCCCTCTGGACGACTCCGAGGCGACGACCTTCGCGGGAGTCCCCGCGCTCCTCCCCGCCGAGCTGTATTACTGGCAGCGGGTCCGACACGCCCTGTTCGTTTCCGATGCCGTCCGCAACGAGGTCTCGCAGGCATACGCTCCGCGCCTCACGACCTCCGCGACGATCCCCAACGGACTTTCCTTCGATCCGCTCCCGTCCCTCGGCGTCGATGCGGCGGGCGAGCGGTCCATTCTCTACACGGGCCGCTTGCTCGGTTGGAAGGGCCTGGCCGTTCTGTTGCGGGCCATGGCCCGCTCCCAGCGACGCGAACGGCTTTTCGTGACCGGCAGCGGCAACGTCGACCGGTGGCGGGCGTACGCTCGCGGCCTCGGCCTTGGGAACGACCGCGTCACGTTCCTCGGGGTGATCCCGCGGTCGGAACTCCTCGCGCGGCTTCGGGCGACCTCGCTGCTCGTCCTCCCGAGCTTCATGGAAAGCTGTCCGTACTCCCTCATCGAGGCGATGGCCCTCGGGAAACCCATTGTCGCGTCCTCCGTCCCCGGGGTTCGCGAGATGGTGTCCGACGGGGTGTCCGCGCTCCTGGTCCCTCCCGGCGAGCCCGGCTCCTTGAGCTCCGCGATCAACCGCCTCCTGGAGGACGAGGTCATGGCCCTTCGGTTAGGGGCGACGGCGGCGGACGTGGCCCGAGAACGGTTCACCTCATCGAGGATGTGCTCCGAGACGCTCCAATACTTCGAGCGCGTACTCGCGGCGTCGTGAGTGCGACGGCGGCGTCACGCAGCGTTCGCGAGGCCGGACCAGAGTTCCACGTATTCGTTTAGGATCTCCGTGGTCGAGTAGCGCTCGAGGGCGATTCGCCTCGCGCCCTCCCGTAGGCGTCGACGGAGTGCGGGGTCGGACCGCATCTCGAGGAGTCGCTCCCCCGCCTCTTCGGGAGAGCGGACTCGGAACCCGCTTTCCTGCTCGACGACGGCCTCGCCTGCTCCCGGGACGTCCGTGGTGAGGATCGGAATGCCCATCGCGAGGCACTCGACCCAGACGAGGGGAGGTGCCGCGGTGGATCGGGTGTTCATGATCGGAGAGAGCAGGATGTCCGCGCACGTCCGCGCGGTTCGAAAGGCATCGGCGGTCCCCAGGACCCGCACGCCGTCACGCTCGAATCGGCGATAGGTCTCCTTGAAATGTTCCGGCTTGAGACATAGGAAGAACGCGATTCGCGACGGCGCCTTGTCGAGGGCGACCTCCGCGGTGCGCACCGCTGAGAAGAGTTCCTGCTCATCGGTCTGTTGCGGGAATCCCGTCCACAGGACGACGAGCTCGTCTCCGTCCAGGTGGAGTTGCTTCCGAGCCGCTTCCTGATCCGCCGCGGTCGGTGGCAGGAAGACGTCGACATCGACCCCCCACCGGATGCAGCGGACCCGATTCGGTGAGAAGCCGAGATCGAGCAAGCGGCGCCGGTACGCGTCCGAGAACGGGACGATCACGTCGAAGCTCAGGAAGCTCGCCTGCAAGAAGAGGTCGTACAAGGGGTTGTTCGGCTGATACGTCGGTGCGGACACGGTGAGTGGCGTCTTTCCCAGGGCAGCGCGGAGCCCCGCCATCGCCGGACCGTAGTTGTCGATGAAGTGGATCGCATCGGGTCGGAATTCGGCGGTGCGCCGGCGGATCGCCCGGACGATCCGCGGGAGCGTGATCGTCTTGCTCGCGTAGTTGTTCGTGCCGGCAAGGCGCCAGTGGTCCGGGTTGAAGCGCGAATCGGGGCGCAGGTAGATCGGGATCGGAGGGACGCGACGGAGGGGGAGCCCTTGATTCGGGAAGTCCTCGACGGTGACAGAGAGAACCTCGAGTTCGTGGCCTAATCGCTCGAGTCCACGGATGATGTCGAGCCAGAAGTTCTTGTCTGCGGCGTGGCGGAACGGCAGGATCCGCGAGCCCACAAGGAGGATTCGCAGCGGAAGTCGCCCGCGGTCAATACTCGTCTGTCCCTATTTGAACGTCTTTCCGACGAATGCCTCGCATGGTCGTCGATTTTGCGCGGGGGACTGAGTCGATGAGCGCAGGGACTTGTGCGATACTATTTTGTCTGTCCGCCAATCTCGAATCAAGTGTCCGAGATTACGGATGAACGAGATTGCGGGGTCGAATTGTGGAATCCCTACGGATCGCGATTGTAACGGAGAACCTTCCTTCGGACCGGTTGAACCTGCAACCCTGGCGGTACCTCGGGGACCTCGCTCACGCCCTGCGCGCCGCCGGCCACGATGCGTTCGTCCTCACGCACGAGGGTGGGACCTCATCCTGGAACGGCGTCCCGGTCGAAGAGCACCCCGGGCTGAGCGAGTTTCGAGACCTCGTCGGACTTCGTCGGATGTCACGAGCGCGACGCGCCGATGCGACCCTCTTTCGCTTAACGGCAAGTTTGTTCCTCTCGATGCACGACCGCGGCGGAAGCGCGTCTCTCGGCGGGAAACTTGCGGGGATTTTCTTGCGGCCTCTCCATGCGGGAAGCGATCTCGTCAAGCGATTCCTGGATCCTCTCTTGCTCCCGGAGGCTCGACTCGACATCCACCACGCCGCGTTGTACGCGACACGTCGACTCGGAGCCTGGCCTCGCGCCGGTTCGTTCGTCGACGAGTTCCTCTTTCTCTGGGAGAGCGATCGGATGCGGGCCATCGCCGCTGGGCTGCCTGCTGCTTCTTGTTCGGTCATCCGACACCCGTTCGACCGGTTCTTCATGCACGAAGCGGGTCCCGACTCGGCCTCGCGCGTCGCTGAGCAGCTCACACCGGTTCCGCGCCGCATCGCTTTCGTCGGCCCGCCGGAGGAATCGCGCGGTGTCAGCGATGTGCTCAACCTCGGGCGATGGCTTCCGAAAGAGCCGCGTACCCAGATCCTGCTGATCCTTCGCGATCCGCGGTTCCCGGATCCGGTCATCCGAAGGACGAGAGCAGGTCCGCATGATGTCCTCGTCATTCGCGGCCTACTGTCTCGAGAAGATGTCCGCCTCGCGTACGTTCGCGCCCATCTCGCCGTGTTTCCCTACCGGTTCGTCCGGACCGCCCTTCCGCTCGTCCCGCTCGAGGCCGTCGCCGCGGGGCGGCCCGTTGTCACGACGCGGGTTCATCCGATCCGTGAGCTACAGCCGAAATCGGGGCTCTTGTTTGCCAAGCCGGGCCACCCGTCGGACATCGCGCGCGCGATCACGGCCATCTTGGATGGCGGTGGACTCGAGGAATCTCGACGGAGGAACCAGGAATGGGTGCGCGCGACCCCCGACTGGTCTGTCGTCGCGGCGAAAGTCGTCTCCGTCCTCCGAAGGTAGTCGAGGCGGGGGAATCCTTTTGAATGGTCCTCTCTTTGCTTCACGTGGCGTGGCGCGATGAGTTCCCCGCAAGGAGCCGTCCGGTCCAAGACGCCGTTCCCGTTCGTTGGGCTCGCGGTGGCCGTCCTCCTAGTCCACGCCATCCTCGTCGCGCTCCTCCCGGAGAATCCCTATCGCGCCGCGGTCGCACTCGTCGCCCTCCTGGCTGTGGGATACTGCGCGCTCGCCCTCGTCGCCGGCCGCGACCTGGAGCTGTCGGCGTTGGAGATCCTCGCCTTCTCCGTTGTGCTGACGATCCTCATCACGGCGCTGTCGGCGATTGGCGTCTCGCTCCTGGGGATCCCCATCACGGTCTTCGCGGTCGTGATCGTCGGACTCCCGATGGCGCTCCTCGCGTGGATCCTGCGACGTCCGCGCCTTCGGTCCTTGTTAGCGATTGGGGACTTCGCCCGCGGGCTGTTCGACTTCTCGGACTACTCGAAGGTCGAGAAAGGCGCCGCCACCGTGTTGCTCGTCGCGATCGCGGCGTCCCTCGGGGTCCTGCTCTCCCTCAGCGCAGAGAATTTTCCTGACACGCTCTCCCCCGGGATCGCCATCACGGGGCCGGATGGGAAAACGGGGAGTCTCCCATACCGAGTTACCGTTGGCCAGGCCCAAGCCATCATCGTTTCCGCGTTCGGCGGTTCGACCGGTGGCCCTTTCGTGGTGCGAATCCGGCTCGTCCCCCAAAATGCGACCGGGAACGAGACTTTCCACTCCGTCGCACCGACCTCGCCGCTCATGATGGACGCGTTCGCGCAGTATAACACCTCGATCGTCCTGGCCTCAAGGGGAGTCTGGAACCAGACGTTCTCGATCGCAATCGATGTGGCCGGCAACCTCGACTTGCGGTTCGAACTCCTCGATCAGACATCGGCGATCGTGGCGACGAATCGGCTCCCGCTCATCGCCAGCTAGTGCCGCCATCACGGGCCCAGGGACACGACGCGGTAGACGGAGAACGTGGCATCCTGGTAGACGAGGGCGAAATGAGGATCCGTCGCGAACTTCTCGATCTGGTCGGGGGACAGCGGTCCCGGCAACGTGATCTCATGGAGGAAATTGGGCCGGAGGATCAGCATCCAGCTGTCGACGGCGACATAGTCGCCGATTCGGAGGAGGGACCACGCGGACGCGTTGAGGCTCGTGCCGAGGAAGATTCGGGAACTCCCGAAGTCGGCGGGAAGGTCGCCGAACCCCGAGTAGACGTCGACGCCTAACTGATCGCCCCAGATGCGGCCCTCGGTGAAATGGTCTTGGGCCCAATTCACGGCCTGCAGGGAGTCCGAACCGAGGTAGAGCGGCGAGTCCGTCGTGCGGCTCGAGAACGATTCAAAATAGGCCCGCCACGTCACGGGGGCGAGGTTCCCACCCATGACGAGGGCGGCCGAGATCACCATTGCGGATACAGCGGGAACCCAGCTCCGATTCCGGAGGATGGCGGGCGCTCGCCGGTTCAGTCTCCAGAAATCGGGTCGCGCCCAACGAATGAGTGTCGCCGCCGCGAAGGGCGCCGCCACGAAGCCCGTGTATTCGTTGATCCGAAGCGGGACGTAGTTGAGGGGAGTGACGATGAGCGGGAGCGTGATGAGGATGCCGGCGGCCGCGACGATTCCGTTCGCAACGACGAACGGGTGTTGGCGGCTCGTGATGTAGCGCCGGACTGTGAAGATAGAAAAGAAAAACAACCCGAATACCGAGGCCGCGAGCCACGCGATCTCGAACGTGCCGAACGTCCGGCCCAAGCTCGATCCGGATGCACCCGGCGCACCCTCCTCCGGTGCGAGGAGGTTCCCGACGACCGTCTGGAGGGTTTGCTCGTGGCCGAGGAAGATCGGGTAGCTCACCGCGACGATGTAGAGGGCGAGGAGTCCGATGAAGTACGCGATGAGGATCTCGAGCCGCATGAAGGGTAACGTCGAACGATAACGACGGCCGACGAGGATGACGCCGAGGGCCGCAAGCCAGATGGCGAATACATACGACGTGAGGTGATGGGTCATCACGATCCCGCTCGCGACAAGGAGAAACAGAAGTTGCGCCCGACGCTGGGACGCGCGATCGGCGGCTTCGGCGAGCATGATGAGCGCGAGGAGCGAGAGTCCGAAGAAGATCGTCCCGAATCCCTGTTGGACCGGCTCGTTGAACAGGATCGAAGGCGTGCCGAGGTAGAGCAGGACCCCCACGACCGCCGTTCGCGGACCGAAGATCCGACGGCTGATCGCGTACACCGTCGCGGGGAGCGCCAGGAGCCGGAGGACCGGTTCGATCCAGAGGTACCCGATGTTCGCCGGGACCGGAGCGCTGAGGATCACGTAGCCGACGAAGACGTTGCCGATCGGATAGAACGAGTATGTCCGCGCGAACGCATTACCCGTCCCGGGGAGCCAGAACCCCGAGTCCAAGACGTCTTCCGTGAACGAGAAGTTGAAAATCGGGTCCGTCGAGTAGATGACACCGTGCGGTGCCGCGATCGGATACATGAGGAAGAGCGCGATGACCGGAGCGAGCAAGTACAGGAATTTCGGAGTCCGTACCAGGGCCACGTAAAACGGGGCACATATCATCGCAAGGAGGGCGAGGAACAACGTCCTCGGCACGCCACCGGCCTCTGTCTTCAACTTCCACGCGACGAGGATGAAACCGACGAAGCCGATGAGGCACACCGCGAGGGCGGTGAGTTCGAGGCGCGCCGGGCGCTGGAAGAAACGCGGCGGAATATCGGAACGGAGCGCGCGTCACATCTTAAGGATTCGGGCGACGAGCGGGACGTGACGTTCGATCCTGCAATTCGCGTGCAATCGATGTGGCTCCCTACGAGCGGCCGGTGACTTCATCATGAGCCAACGTGAAACGACAGGCCGCGCGGCGCGCGGCCTCGGTCGTCAGCGGTGGCCGGTCACGATCCGATAGCGATTGCCGTGACGCTCGATTCGTCCGTCTTGTCGGAGCTCTCGGAGGTGATACGATACGAGCTGTCGACTTGTCCCGAGGACTTTCGCGATCGTCGCCGGCTGCGCGTTCTCCATCTGTCGCAAGGCCATCAGGACGCGAAGGCGCAAGTCGCGATACTCCCAGTGGCGGGCATAGAGCCGGTTCATCTCGGCCTCTCCCTCCGTGACATAGTATCGGGTCTTTCCGTTGACCCGCTGTTTGTAGATGAGCCCGTCCTCCAGGAGTTCATTGAGATGGTACCGGGCCGTGCCGACGGCGAGGCGCAGCGACCGAACAACGGATCGGAAATGATTTCCCGGGAGGAGGCGCAGGTGGTCGTAGATCTGACGACGCACGGGATGGTCGAGTCCCGCCAAGAGTCCCAGGCCGAGGAGGAGCGACGTACTCCCACTCGGAAGATAGCGCGCGTCCGTTCGCGATGTCGCGAGCACCAAGATGCCGAGGGCTCCGACGGTGCCGACGAGCGCGTACCGTTTGTTCATCAAGCGATCGAACACAATCCCTCGCCCACGACTTTCATTCGGTCCGTCGTATTTCAATGCTACGCTTGCCAGCGGCGCGGGGACTTGCGCGCGTCGTCAGCGCCGCGCCTCGACCTCGGAGGGCTCCGCGTCGGTTTTTCCTGGCTGACGCTCGAGGGCCAACTTGAGCGCGGACAGGAGGTCCTGGTTCATCGTGCCCAGGATGCGTTGACTGAGAGACTTGGAGGCGACGAGGAAGAGGAACGCCTGCGATCCCACCTTCGTCACGACGAACTGGCGGTCACCGCTCACGACCCAGGTCGAGGTGGAACTCGGCCCGCCGAGCGTCTCGACGATTGTGTCGACTGAAGCGAGCATCGTCGCCGCCATGACGCTCAGGACTTCCAGTCGGACGCCCTCACGGGTCCAGGACGCAAGGACCGCCCCCGTCTTACGGAGAAACAGGACGCCTTCGAGGCCGGCGTCCGGGTCGATGGCCGACAGGAAGGAAAGGGACGCGTCCTCCAGCGAAGAATTTGACTTGCGGCCCAAACGTCCCTCCTCCGATGGATAGCACTATGACCGTACCCCTTCAAAAAGGTAGCTCCAAATGCCGGACGCAACGCCCAAATTGCTTCGTCGCCGAGGCCGAAAATTGAACGAGTGCGAGCATTGGGCCTCCGCGACGCGGCCGAGACGACGTCGACAAAACGTGTGCCAGAAATCTGATACCCTACGTAGGCCTCAATATCTGAAAGGAAACTACGGCCGTGTTCGAAGAGGTACAGAGCCTGGAGGAGCCAATCCGGACAGCACCGCGCGGGAGCGCCGCCATGCTGCGATCCGCGATGGCCAACGGGGGTTGGGCTTTGTCCGGCGGATCCGCGCACCTCAGTAATTCGGACCTGGTCGTTCAATAAGAGTGTGGGTCGGAGGAGGGGGGCGGGTTCCATTGAGGCAGCCAGGCGAAGAGTGGGAGCGGTCGGTAAGCACCAACGGTGGACCGGGCCGGAGCCCGCCCCGCGTTTCTTTTCCGCTCCCTCCTGGTGCGGCCCCCGCACCAGACCCGCTTCCTTGGGCCGAAGTGGCGAATCCTGCGTTGCCGAGCCTGTCGATCCTGCTCCCGGCGCTGAATGAGGAAGACGGCGTCGCGGACGTCCTCGACCGTATCCAGCGGCTCACCCTTCACCGGAAAGGGCTCGCGTACAGTGTGCACCTACTGGACGGACATTCGACGGACCGTACCCGTGCCATTGCCGCGCAGAAAGGGGCTCAAGTCTTCGTGCAGACTGGGAGCGGCAAGGGGTCCGCATTCCGGGAATTCGTCCCCCAGATCAAGGACAAGTTCGCGATCCTCATGGACAGCGATGGAACGTATCCACCCGAGGTGATCCCGGAACTCGTCGGGTTGCTCGGCCCGGGGACCCCGATCGTCCTCGGATCTCGCCTCCAAGGCTCGATGAAAGACGGCGCGATGTCCCTCGCGAACTACGTGGGCAACCGGTTGCTGAGCTGGTTCGCGTCGTTCCTGTTTGGCACGCGGATCTCCGACGTCTGCAGCGGCATGTGGTGCTTCGTCTCGGACCGGCTTAAGTCCCTCAACCTCACTGCGACCGGCTTCGAGCTCGAGGCGGACATCTTCGCCGAGTGTGCGCGGTTGGAGATCCCAATCACGGAAGTGCCGATCGAATACGGCCGCCGCATCGGGGAGACAAAGCTGCGCTTCTCGGCTGGATTGCGGATCGCCCTCGCCTTGTTGAGGAAGCGGCTCCAGATGCGCGCGATGCCTCGGTATCGCAGTCCGGACGCAGCGGACCACGGGCTGTCGGGTGCCATGCAAGAGACCCAGTAGCTTCCGATGCCTGGCGACCACGGCTGATCGACGTAATCGAAATCTCTTTATCCACGGAATCCCTCGATGCAGAGGAGACACCGGAGACATGGGCTTATTTCGTCCGAGCTACCTAGGCATCGCCTCGGCCGCGTACTTCACGGTCGTGGCATACTTCTCATGGCAGGTCGCCCGGAGGACGACCACGTCGTGGTACTTGCCCGAGATCTCCCAGACGGTCTACCAGACAACGATGGTTGCCGGCGTTCTCGTTCTCCTGGCCCTGTTCGTCACGGCGTCGATCTCGCCGCAGATCAAGGGAGCGCGGCCGCCGGGATCGAAGGGAAGCGTCCGCTCCGGTCCCACGAGCCGCACGATTCGAGCGGCTTCCGATGCGCGGCCGGATCCGCACCATATGGCGGTCGAACCCCCGGCCGATCGCACGACGTTCGACGACCTCATCGACGGTCCCGACCCGCCGACGGCTGAGTACGGCGACTTCGAGCAGGCGCAAGACGCCGCTTCGATCTCGGCGGCGCTGTCCCGCATGGTCCCGACAGGGGAGGCGCGGGACTCCGGGACGCTCGGCGAGCGCCTTGCGGGAATCCGTGCGCGGAACACCGCAGTCCTCGTCTCAGAGGGCCGCGAGACCGCGGCGGTCTTGCTCCGTCTTGTCAATGACATGAGGCCTCTCATGGCCGCGGCAAAGCGGATGGGACTCGAGGTCCCGGAGCTCAAGCAGCTCGTCGCCGAAGCGGCCGCCGGGCACGAGGGAGATCTCGCGCGTCGCGTGCGAGTCGTCGAACAGGTCAAGGGCACGTTGGAGGCCGCCCTCGTCGAACGCATCGCCGAGTCGTTGCAGAGCGTGTTGTTCGACATCGAACGGACGAAAGCCGCGACGAAGGAAGTCCACGCCGCGGAGATGACCGCCGCCGAGGCGGTCGCCTTACTCGACACGGGGAACTACACCGCGGCGCTCGACCGCGCGTCGAGGGCGCGCGAGACGTTGGAGCGAAACATCGGTCTAATCCCGGAGCAGACTCTCGGGACACCGGGCGCGAGTTCATTCGTCGCGCTCGCGGGTCCGTCGTTCGCCGCGGTCGCCTTCGTCTCCCTATCGGCGATGCTCCTTCCCGGCGTGGGCGGCTTCCTGACCACCAACTTCATGATCAACACGGCCGCGATCCTCGCCCTCAGCTACAGTTGGCTGGGCCTCATGGTGTATGCGCTCGCATCGATCTACTACGTGCTCCGCCCGCCGTCGTCGCCCGCGCCACGGGACCGAGCGGATCGGACGCGCTAGCGTCTCTTCCCCGGGCATAGAGGGAACTTCGCGGCAGCGGATCCGTTGCTGACTTCCCACAACGAAGACAACGGACTCGTGGGCGGCGACCCTCGCAAGTCCGGGTCACCGCCGACGTCGCGGGACCGGCGCGATCCCCGCGTCTCTCGCGTCCCTCGGCGGACCTGTTATCTTTTCTAATTATCGTCGCCGAACATTTTCAAGAATACCATCATCGACTCCGCTCGACATCGGGCTGCGACCCCGAGGAAGGGCGATGGATTCACGATCGTCGCGAGTTCTCATCGCGTGTTCGCTCGTCGCCCTCCTGGCCCTCGCCGTCTCGGCCCTTGTCCTTGTTCACGTCCCCCCGGATCGGACGGCCGGTGGCGTGTCCGCGCGCGCATCCGTCGGCTTCGACCAGGTCGTCGTCGTGGCGATGGAGAACCACAACCTCTATGACGTCTACCAGAACGCGGCGGCCCCGTACGAGAACGGCCTGAACCAGGGCGTCGCGACGCACTGGCAGAGCGTCACGAACCCGTCCCAGCCGAACTACATCGCGGTGATCGGCGGGAGCACGTTCGGCGTCACCGGCGACGGGAACCATCCGAACCTGAACAAGCCAACCCTCGTCGACATCTTGTCAAACACGGGGAAGACGTGGAAGGCGTTCGCCGAGGACGCGTCGGGGACCGGGTGCAGCATCAACCCGCCCCGCGGCGAAGACCACTACCCGTTCCTGTCGTACACGACGATCACCGGGAACGCCTCGAGGTGCGCGAACCTCCTCCCCGGATCCTCCAGCGAAGTCATCTCGGCGCTCGACGCGGGGACGAACTTCATCTGGCTCACTCCGAACGACTGCAACAACATGCACAGCTGCTCCGTGTCGACGGGCGACTCGTGGCTCCAAGGCTGGGTGCCGAATCTGCTCAGCGCGATGCAGGGGAAGCGAGCGTTCCTCCTCCTCTGGTGGGACGAGGCGTACACCTCGCCGCCGTACATCCCGCTGTTCCTCGCCGGCCCGGCGGTGAAGTCGAACTACGTGTCTTCCAACGAGTACGTCCACTACTCGATCCTGAAGCTCATCGAGGACGTGTGGGGCGGGGGCGACCTGGGTCAAGGCGACGTCACGGCGGCGTCGCCCCTCGAGTTCTTCAACGCAGGCGGCCCTGACTTCACGGTGTCCGCCAGCCCCACGAGCGTCTCCTTCACGGCGGGTCAATCCGCGACGTCCACCGTCACCGTGACGGCGGTCGGTGGCTTCGGCGGCCAAGTCAACCTGACCGCGGCCTCCGTGCCGTCCGGGGTCACGACCTCGTGCTCCCCCGCGAGCGTGACGCCGAACGGGACGTCCGCGTGCGCGATGACCGGGACCAACGTCGGGTCGTATACGGTCACGATCACGGGCACGAGCGGCGCCCTCGTCCACTCGGCGGCCGTTGCGGTCACGATCGTCGCGGCCGGTCCGACAGCTCGGTTCGTCCACTCGCCCTCCATGCCGTACGTGAACACGACCGTCACGTTCGACGCGTCCTCGTCCTCCGACTCGGATCCGAATGCGACGTTGCAAGCTCGCTGGGACTGGGAGTCGGACGGCACGTGGGACACATCGTTGTCCTCGTCCCTCATCGGGCAATACGCCTTTGCGGCGGCGGGCTCGTACACGGTGACGCTCCAGATTCAGGACTCTCTCGGGTTTTCGGACACCGCGACTCAAGGGATCGCGGTCCTCGACTCGGGCGGGGGCGGTGGAGGCGGCGGCGGAATCGGCGCTCCGCCCGGATACGGGTTGAAGGACCCGACGAAGCTCCAAGCTCATGGTCCGATCTACATCGGGAGCAATGCGGAATTCACGGCTGCGAACGGCGTTCGCGGCGGCACCGGGGCCGCCGCCGACCCGTACGTGATCAGCGACTGGTCCATCGACGGCAACCTGTTCCCGACCGCGCAGGCGATGCTCTGGATCGAAGGGACGAGTTCTTATGCGGTGATCGAGAACGTGAGGATCTCGAACCTCTCAAGCACGAACCAATGGGAAGCTTTCCAGCTCGGCCATTGGCCGGCGACGATCGGCACGCAGCACGTGACGATCCGCCACAACGCGGTCGTGAACGCCCAGCATGCGTACGGCATCGCGGTGCGAGAGGGCTCGACCGACATCTCCGTCGAAGCGAACTACGTGCAGCTCGACGCGAACTACGATTGGGTCTACGGGATCGCGACCGACCGAGGGGTCCACAACGTCGTGATCACGGGGAACTATGTGAACGCACACACGAGCGGCACCTTCCGCACCGCCGGCATCCACATCAGCGACACCCATGTGAACGACGCTCGTCGAGCGACCGGCGTCTCGGCGGTACGCAACACCGTCGTGAACGCCACCGCCGGCGCGATCGTCTCGCAGAGCTCGGTCGGCACGGTCATCGGATGGAATCTCGCTTTCATGGATTACCCCGGGACCAAGGTCGTCGGAACGGACTATCCCCGGGGGATCACGACTGAGTGGTTCTCCAACGGAACCCTCGTGATCGGGAACGAGCTCCACGCGTTCCACTGGGGCGTCCAGGTCGGGTCCGACCAGGCGGTCGTCGCCTCGAACATGATCTATGATGTCGACTACGGCATCTACGTACTCGACAGTGGCGCTTGGCCCGGGATTAGCTCCACCGCCGAGACGATCTACAACACGACGCACTGGGGCGTCGCTCAGAATGCAATTCGGCTCCCGTCGAACTTCCAGGGCACCGTCGTGGACCTCGGAAGCGGGATCACGAACGCCGACCTGACCCCGATCCTCTTCCTGTCCACCCAGCCGGCCACCCGCGTCGCGTACGTATGGTCCGGGAGTTCGCTGAATGTCTCGGCCACCGTCGGCGGCATCGAGGTATTCGACACGGCAAGCACGGTGGGGTCCCAGGACCTTCGAGCCTCTTGGACGGGCCCCGTCGCGAGCCTCGGCGTCACGGGTTTCTCCGCGGCCGGCGTGGCATTCCAACTTCAGAGTCCCGGCACGGTCGTCTTCGACGCAGCCGGCTTCCCACCGAGCACGACATACAACGTGACCCGTACGACCGCAGGGGTCACCGATCTCGTCCTCAGCGCGCGTTCCACGATGGCGGGCGACCTGACGTTCACGATCCCGTCAGGACCGACGGCCTCCTATCTCGTTTCTCCCGGAGCTGCCGCCAACCTCCCGCCGCCGGGCGCGATCGGCCCCCTATGGAGCCTGCCGCTCTTCTTCCCCGCGATTGCCCTCGTCCTCCTGTTGTTCGCCGCGGCGCTGTTTCGTCGGCACTTCAACCGCTCGGAGGCGGAGGATCGCGATCGGTCCGATCCGACCGAGTATTACGATGGGCCCTAGGCTCCTTCCGGTTTCCGAGCGGCCCGTTCAGTCTACGCGAGTCCGGCGCCGTTCGCGAATCCATGAGACCGTGGCGGCGAGGACGCCCACTAGGAGCAAGGCGGCCACGATGTGCTCATGATGCGGTTCCGTCGTATCGAACAGATCTGCGAGGCTGAAGAAATCGACATCGTTCAACGCGACGACGAAGGCGAGTCCCCCAAACAAGGCGAGGAGGCCGAGGCTCAGCCGGATCCGATCCCACCGCACGCCGATGCCTCCGCAGCCGGAACCGAGGCCGAAGCATGAACCTTTCTCGGAAGAGCGAACGAGAGGGAGTCCTTCTCGCTCCACTCGAATCACGTCGGATCAAAGAATTGCGGTGGAAGACCACACGATTTGCGCGGAGAGTCCGCAACACGGATGCGTCGAAGTCCGACGATCGGCAGAAATCCGGGGATGCAGCGTACGAATGAGTGGCCCGAATCGACCGTCACCGCCGATGAAAGGTCTGTCGTGTTCCGAGCAGCGGTAACCACTTTCGATAGATGTACAAGCAACATAATATAGGCACCCCAAAGTTACGACGACGATCCGGCCCGAGGTGACCGCACATTCCCCGCAACAGGGCCGCCTGCATCCGCCCCCCGCCATTCACTTCCGTGACGCGCAGCGCACGCTCGGTCTTGCTCATTGCGCTCCTTGCGGCGGCGGTCCTGCTCGCGGGCGCCCTCGACGGCTTGGCACGGGTCCGATCGTCGGTCGGCGTGCCGGTCGGGGCGACGCCCGGCCTTCTTCCGTCCTCGTTCGGCCCGGCGGCGGCCGCAGGCCGTGACCCAAACCTGTGGCCGTTCTCGAGGGACAGCGTATGGAACCTCCCGCTTGGGGCGAATGCGGTGTACGTCCCCGCGAACATCGCCAAGCCGACCGCCTGGGGAATGACCACGGATCCGGACGTCCTCATCCTGACCCCCTCGGAGCCGGTTACGCCGGTCTACTACAACTCGGACGCGTGGGGCGGTGGTAGCCGATGCGACGCCCAAGGCGGCGTCCTCTTCAGCGCGCCCATCCCTCCGGATTTCGTCGTGCCAGGCGCCAAGCCCGGCGACACCCCGAACTTCGCGACCGCGATCCTGATGGCCGACGGCCACACGCTCGTCCAGGGCCAGCCGATGGCGCGCTGCACCGCGAACGGAACGGCCACCATGTGGTGGTACATGGAGAACGACCTCTACGGGACCGGCGAGGGCGGCGGCCATGGCGGCTCCATGCTGTCGAGCATCGGCGGGACGATCCGGCTCGGCGAGCTCGTGCCCGGCGGCGTGATCCAACACGCGATGAAGGTAAACCTCGACGGCGCGGCGAATCTCTATTACGACGGCGCCACCCGCGGATACCGCTGGCCCGCGACGGCGGCGGACGGATGCGCGTCCTCCTGTTATGGTGGCTCGAACCCCGCCTTGCGAATGGGGTCCCTCCTCGCGATTCCGCCCTCCGTCGACGTGAACGCGATGGGCCTCGAGACGGCGCCCGCACTGATCCTCGCGAAGGCATTCCAGGACTACGGGGCGTACGTCGTCGACAACACCGGATGGTCCGTCTATGGCATCGAGACGGAGTTCAGCCCGCAAGGCCGCGTGGAAGACGAGTTCCAGGCGGCATGGAGCATGCCGATCAATCCGGTCTCGAGGGACGTCCCGTGGGCACGCGACATGGACCGGATTTTCGGCACCCTCGGCGTCGTGGACGACTGGGACGCCGGGGCGTGGACGCAGGTGTCCGCGTCGAACGGGACGGAAGGCTCGGGCGGGGGGGCCCCGCGGGTCCCGTGGGCGCCCGACTTCGGCTCGGGCTCGACGCCACCGCCGCTGTCCTCGACCGCGTCGTTCTCCGGCACGGCAGGCCTCAACGGATGGTATGTTTCTCCCGCTGCGGTGACGATCACGGTCACCGGAGGGAGCGGGACCGTGTCGATCGCGTACCGGATCGACGGCGGCCCCTGGGTCACGTACACGCAGCCCTTCACGCTCGCCGAAGGTCGCCATGTCCTCGAGTACCAAGCGTCCGATAGCGCCGGCGACACGGAGCCCGCGAGGACCGCCTACGTCAACGTGGACACGACGGCGCCCGCCGTCGCGTGGGACCCCGTTGCGGGCGGAACGATCGCGCCGGACGGCTCCTTGTCGTGGACCGGATCCGACGGAGGCTCGGGCATCGCGTGGTACGAGGCCGGCGTCGACGGCGGCGCATTCCTATCGGTCGGGCTGCAGACGACCCTGACGCAGCAATGGACCGAGGGAAGCCACTCGGCGATCGTCCGCGCGTACGATGCGGCCGGGAACACCCAATCATCGACGATCCAATTCAACGTCGCAGGGAGCGGCTCCGGAGGCGGCCCGGGCGGTGGGTCTGGAACCGGGACGGGCTCGCCAACGACGTCGCCGGGGTTCTCGCTGAGGACCCCTCCGGGAGTCCCGGAGGCGCTCATCGGGTTCGCCCTCGTCATCCTCGGCCTCGGACTACGGCCGCGCGGGCGGTCACGACGCCCGATCTCCTCGCGATGAGCGTTGACGGAGCCGGGGCCGCGCCGTGCGGTCCAACGATCCTCTAACCCCGTATTCCTCTTGCGTCAGGGACGCTTCCGCCGATTTCGAACTAGCCGCGAGACTGCGTAGCCGAGGATCACGAACCCTACCCCGACCAGGGCAAGCGGCACGAGGGCGCTGAACCGGGAGAAGAGACCCGCCTCTTCCACCGTCACGGATACCTGCGCGACCGCCGTGCGGCCTGCGCCGTCTGTCGCCTGGACGCGGATGACGTGCGCGCCGGCCGTGAGATTCAGGAAGGCGCTCGTCGCCGTCCCAACGGACTCGTACGGGGTTCCGTCTACGCTCAGGAAGTACGCGAGGATCGCAGACTCGTTGTCGAACGCCGTCCACGAAACGCGGATCGCCGAAGGGGAGGATCCTTGTGCGGCGGTCAGGGAGGCGAAGGACGGGTCCGTCAGGTCGATGTTCACGACGAGCATGTGGACCTCCTCGAGGTTCCCCGCGACGTCGACGGAAGCAAAGTCGAGCACATGTCGTCCGGAACCGGCAGCGGAAATCGGACCCGTGTACTCAGTCCACGAGCCCCCATCCAGGCGGTATCGGGTCGTCCACGCCCCGCTGACCGCATCCGTCGCGGCGAGGGTCACGGATGCGTCGGATGTGTACCATCCGTTCGCCCCGGCCGTGCCCGAGAGCGTGTGCGTCGTGACCGGAGGCGTCGTGTCGATGGAGAAGGTGGCGGCGTGGACCATTTCCACATTCCCAGCGAGGTCACTCGCCCGGTATTGGAGCGCATGCCGTCCGTCGCCGAGCGTCAAGGGTCCCGTGTAGATCGTCCAAGCGCCGCCGTCCAGTCGATAGGAGATGGTCGCGACGCCGCTGATTGCATCGGTCGACGCGAGCGACACGGTCGCGTTCGAGATGAACCACCCGACGTTGCCCATCGTACCAAGCACGCTCGTTGCCGTCGACGGCGGACTCGTATCGATCGCGACGCTCGCCGACCGCAGCGGTTCGACGTTGCCGGCGACATCGGTCGCGTAGGCCTCGATCACATGCCGGCCATCGCTCAGCACGAGCGGTGCGGTGTACGCCTGCCAGGCGCCGCCATCCACGCGATACAGGACTCCCGAAACCCCGCTCAAGTCGTCAATCGCGCTCAGCGTCACCGTCGCGTCCGAAACGTACCAGCCGCTGTCCCCGAGGGTGCCCGTCACCGTGATCGTGCTGGAGGGCGCCGCCGTATCGACGTTCACATCGACCGATTCGACCGGCGAGGGGATCCCCGCGACATCCGTCGCGAAGAATTCGACGCGGTGTCGCCCGGCCCCCACCGGCAGCGGACTCGAATAGTCGGTCCATGAGCCATTGTCGACGCGAACCGAGAGGCCGGCGACGCCGCTCATCGCGTCCGTCGCGTTCAGCGCCAACGAAACATTGGAGACATACCAGCCGCCATTCCCCGGGGTTCCCGACAGCTCGAAGGAGGTGACCGGCGGCGTGGTGTCGATGGAGACCGCCCGTATCTGGTGCGCCTCCGAGTTACCGGCCAGGTCCGTCGCGTAGTATTCCACGAAATGCCGGCCTTCGCCGAGCAGGATTGGGACCGCGTAAATCTGCCACGAGCCGTTGTCGATCCGGTACGAGATGGCATCGACCCCGCTCATCGGATCGGTGGCCCCGAGCGAGGCCGTCACGTTCGAGACATACCAGCCGTTCGCGCCAAGCGATCCTACGAGCGTGATCGTCGTCGTGGGAGGCTGCGTGTCGATCGACACGCTCGCGGAGTGCACCGTCTCGACGTTCCCGGCGATGTCCCGGGCTTGGTAGTCGACGGTGTGCACGCCATCGCCGAGGGTGAGGGGACCCGCGTATGGGGCCCAGGCACCGCCATCGATGCGGAAGCTGATGTTGGACACGCCGCTCAACGCATCCGTCGCGCTCAAGGTGACCGTGACGAAGGAGACGTACCACCCGTCATTGCCCGCGGTCCCGGACAGCGACGCGGAGCTCGTCGGAGGTGTCGAGTCGATCCACGCGTTCATGGACTCGATCGGCTCGACGTTCCCCGCGATGTCGGTCGCGCGGTACTCCAAGGAATGGCGCCCTTCGGACAGCATGAAGGGACCCACGTAGGCCTGCCATGCGCCTCCGTCGACCCGCCAGGAGCCGTTGGCGACTCCGCTCCCCCCGTCCGTCGACGCGAGCGTGACCGTCACGTTCGAGACGTACCACCCGTTGGACCCCACGGTCCCGGCGAGACTCGCTTCCGTCGTCGGTGGAGTCGCGTCGACCTTCACCGCCGGCGAGCGAATTGCTTCCGCGACTCCGGCCACGTCGATCGCGTAGTACGCGAGCGTGTGCGGACCATCCCCGAGCAGGAAGGGAGACGCGTACGTCTGCCACCCCCCGCCGTCCACCCGGTACAGGATCATCGCGACCCCGCTCGTCGCATCGCTCGCGGCGAAGGCAACCGTAACGTTGGATGTGTACCACCCATCGGCCCCGAGGGTGCCGCTGAGCGTCAGCGTTGTCGTCGGGGGCGTTGTGTCGATTGAAACGGACCGCCCATGGGGAGCTTCCTGGTTCCCGGCGATATCGGTCGCGAAGTAGTCCACCTGGTGTCGACCCTCGGAAAGCTCGAACACACCCGAATAGGCACTCCAAGATCCGTTGTCCACCCGATACGTGATGGAGGCGACCCCGCTCAGAGCGTCCGTCGAGGACAGGGAGACGGTGGCGTTCGATGCGTACCATCCGTTGTTGCCTTGCGTCCCAGACACGTTGGAGTTGGTCGTCGGGGGACTCGAGTCGACGAAGACGGTGACCGTATGGGTCGCCTCGACGTTGCCGGCGACGTCCGTGGCGAAGTATTCCAGCGCGTGCACGCCGTCTCCAATCGCAAAGGATCCGGCGAACGTCGTCCACGGCCCTCCGTCGATTCGGAAGGAAATCCCCGCGACGCCGCTCGTCGCATCCGTGGCGGTCAAGTTGACCATCACAGTGGAGATGTACCATCCGTTCGCGCCGGGCGTCCCGGAGAGCGCGGCGGTCGTCTGCGGTGCGGTCGTATCGATTGGGATCGCCGCGTGGTGGACGGCCTCGTTCAGCCCTGCGTTGTTCGTCGCGTTGAAGTCGAGACCGTGGACGCCATCCCCCATGACGAAGAACGGCGACGAGTACAGGGTCCATGCACCGCCGTCGAGGCGGTAGAAGATCGAGTCGGGGGGCGAGGTCCCGACGACAAGCGTGAGGTTCACGCTCACCGAGGACACATACCATCCGGAGGAGCCCGGCGTCCCGCCGAGCGTCGCTTGCGACGTCAACCCGACCGCCCCCGTGATGACGCCGTCGACCACGACGAAGGAATTCGTCGGCTCCGCATTCCCGGCGACGTCGGTCGAGCCGAAGCTCACGTTGTGCGATCCGACGTTGCTCACGGTGAACGTCCCACTGTAGTTCGTGAATGGGCCGCCGTCCACGCGATACCGGGTGACCGAGACGCCGGATCCGGAGTCGGTCGCCGAGAGCGTGACGTTGATTGGGGTGACGAAGACGTTGCCCACGACGGTGCCTGCGAACGCCGGGGTCGTCAGAGGGGCGACCGAGTCAATTTCGAACGCCTGCGTGTGCGTCGCTTCCTGGTTCGTCGCATTGTCCACCGAGAAGAAGCGAAGGGTGTGGTTGCCCTCTCCCGTCACCGCAACGGGCGCCGCGTACGGCTGCCATGCGCCGCCGTCGACGCTGTCGTTCGTGCGAGCGACGCCGCTGAGGTCATCTGTCGCGGTGAGCGACACCGTCACGTTCCCCGTGAACCATCCGGCGAGACCCGGGGGACCCGCGAGATCCGCGATCGTGGTGGGGGGGAGGCCGTCCACGGGGACGGGGCGGGTCGTTGTGTTTGTCGAACCGATCGAGTCCTTCACCTCGAGGGCGGCGGTGTAGAGACCTGCGGCGTCGTACGCGTGTTGCGCCGTCGGCGTTGGGGACCACGCGGTGTCCCACACGCCGTCGTGGGTCCAGTCCCACCGGAACTGCAGTGTGGAATTTGAGCCTCCGGCGGATGATGCGGAACCGTTGAATGTGATCGTGTTGTTGACCGCCGGCCACGTCGGGGACACGTCGAATCGCGCGGTTGGGCCGGGGATGAAGAACTCGTTCATCGGTGTGGCGGCGGAGTCGTTGAGCGTGAGGGGCGGCAGGTTCCAGTTCGCCTCGAGCGTCGCCACGAACGCGTAGTGGTTGTACGCCGCGGAGGAGTTGTATCCGGGCTTCGCGGTCGGACCGGCCCAGACCGTGTAGAGGTGCGGCGCACCGCTCGTCCCGTCCTCGTCGTAGGTGATGTAGAGCGCGGCGCGTTGCGTCGTGAAGATCGGGGAGCTAAGGATTTTCGGCACCAAGGTCGCGAGGTACCCGTCTCCGTGGGCGACGGAACAGCTGTGCATGTCGTTGCACTTGTCCGGCGAGAGCCACATGTAGTTCGAGGCGTTCGCGGTCGAATTGAGGTCGGCGAGGAAGGTGGCGTCGGAGGTGCCCGCCGGGACGTCGCGGTCGCACCGATTCGGATCGTTGACGATGTCCTTGTAGTACACGAAGGGGTTGTGCCGCGTCAGGTACGTCCCCGAATCACTCCCGGTGCAGTTCGCGGGCATCGCTTCCATGTAGGCCTTCCAGGTCAGCCCCGCCCCTTCGAATCGGTCGACGAGGTTCGTGGCGTTCCAGGCCAGGTTCGTGCACGCGTTCGAGTGCGGCAGGCCGTCGTACCCGCCGCAGCCGAAGTCCGTCGCGGCGGTGAGCCCGAGGTAGTTCGGGAGGCTCGGGTCGCTGATGTCAAGGTAGCTCGTCGCCAAGCCGGAGGCGTTCGCGAGGGACGTCATGTACGGCGCCCCGCCGCCGCACGTCGTCAAGATGTCGCAGATCCCGTGGTTCTCCATGATGAGGACCACGATGTAGTCGAAGTGCAGACCGGTCGGCGGCGAAGTCAGGATCGCGCGATCGGGCCCCGGCGCGAGGCCTCGCGAGCTCACGAGACCCGAGCCGCCCGTCGCGGGATTCACAGCCTCGTGGGTCGGGAACCCGCGCGAGACCTGGCCGTTGGAGATCGGGCGGTGAGGAACCACCGTGGCCCCGTCGAGCAACGTGACTTGGCGGGTTAGAGGGAGCAAGGGCCCATTCAGCGGGGCGAGTGCCAGTGGAGCGACGGTGATCAAGATGAGGAGCGCAGCGAGTGCCTTCGCTCCACCGCCTTTCCTCCTCCCCCTGATCATACTCCCCGCCAAAGCGGACGGAACCTTGGCCCCACACGAAGGGGCGCCACTGCGCATCAAGCTTCGCCCGAGACTCGTGCGTCCGTCCGGCGCGGCCTCGGTCCTGCGATAATTCCCATGGCTGATAGCGGCGTCTCCGGCCTTTTAGCCTGGTCCCCCCACCCATCAACCAGGATATCTCCGATGTCGGTTGTGGCCTCGACCCCGATTGACCTCTCGTGGGTCGGCGGATCCTATGAGGCGATTGAGGCCGTGCTGCTCATCACGCCCGCCGGGACGCAGCTGGGGGCGTGGACCAGGAACCCCGTGTCCGTCGACGTGTTGAGGGTCATGTCCGCCACGCTGGTGGGGTCGATTGAGTCACTCATGAACGTGCTCGGTTCTCCGAGCCCGCACGAAGTCTCCCTCCTCATCGACGCGCGGCGAGTCCTCGTGAGTCGCATCGGCCCGCAGACCCTCGTGGTCATCGTCGGGACGAAAGGCACGACGGAGATGACCCTGCGGACCGCGGTTCGCAAGATCGTTCGTTCGCTCCCTCCGCGGGCCATCGACGACGCCCGCTCGCGAGGTCGCCGGGCGGAGTAAATCCTTATCGCCGCGCCTCCCATCCATGTCGTGTGGCGTCGATTGAAGGCTGGGAATTCCCGTGGACGAAGCCGGTCGTCTCGACGCAGCGCACGTCGGAGTCGGCGATCGTGCGCGAGCAAGGCGGCTGGGTGCTCGCGTCCAACATCGCGAATTCCGCCTTAGGCTTCGGCTTCTGGGCCCTCGCGGCGCGCCTCTTCACCTCCGCGGCCGTCGGACTTGCCGGGTCCCTCGTGTCCCTGTCCTCTCTGGCGACCTCGATCGGGATTCTGGGACTCGATAACGGCCTCGTGCGGTTCGCGACCCGCGCGGATCGGCCGCGGGCCCTCATGTGGAAGATCCTCCTCATCGGGGGCGGCCTCTCGTCGATCGTCGGCTTGGTCCTCGCCGCAGCCGTCCTCGAAGTGAGCCAGGCCGCTGCACAGCAGTTCGCGGTGCTCGTCGCGTTGAGCGTCGTGCTCACGACGTCCCAGGCTTGCTTCCAGATCACGGACGGCTCGATCCTCGCGGCGCGGAAGAGCCAGTTCCTGGCGTTTCGCGCGGCGGGCTACGGCCTCGTCAAGATCGTCCTCATCTTCCTCGTCATCGAGGCGGGGGCGGTCGGCTTCTTTGGAGCGTACACGCTCCCCCTCCTCGCCGTCACCGTGATCAGCTTCTTCTTCGTGCGGCGCGTCTGGCCGACGCGGAACCCGCAAGGCGCGCCCCAGCGGATGCGCGAGGTCGCGTCGCTCTCGGCGGGGAACTGGATCTCGGGCATCGCCTATTCGCTCCCGAGCCGCCTCGGCCCCTCCGTCATGTTGATCTTCGTCGGTGCGAGCCCGGTGTCGTACTTCTTCATCGCGCTGCAGCTCGCGGAGGTCCTCAATTACATCCCGGAGTCCGTGTCCAAGTCCCTCTTCGCGCACGGTTCGCTCACGGATCGCCTGCCCGCGGCCCTCACGGCGAGCATGCGCCGCCTCCTGGCGGCCATCATGCTCCCGCTCGTCACCCTCGGTCTCGTGCTGGCGATGCTCGGCATGACGATCGTCGGCGGGACGTCGTACGGGGCCCACGGGCTCGCGCTGCAACTCTTCCTCCTCGCGACGCTGCCGAAGGCGGGGATCCAGCTCTACAAGGCCCAGTTCAACGTGGACCGCCGGCCGATCGCGCTCATCCTCATGGGCGGCACGCTCGGCCTCGCGACGCTCGTCTTCCTCGTCGTCGGACTCGTGCTCCGGGTCGATCCGGATTGGTTGCCGATGGCCTGGGTCCTCGGCGGGCTGTTGGCGCTCGGCGTCGGTTGGATCCTGTCGCGAGGTCGGACGCCCGACGAAGGACACCCGCTGGCGGCCGAACGCTGACCGCCGCGGGACGGGTCGACCTACTTCTCATTCCCCTTCGACTCCGCGACCCGAGCGACGGCCTTTCGCCGCCGGACGATCAGGACCGCCAGGATGAGCGCGAGGGCGACCGAGACACCGGCGGTGAATTCCTCCGAAGCGCGAGGATCGGGCGCGCCTTTCACGAAGATCGTCACGGTCGCGGAGACGTCCGGGGTGAGCGGGGTGCCGTCGTTGTTCACGAGCCGCGCGGTGACCGTGTTGTTACCGTCGTGCATATCGACGACGAACGCGTCCTGGTACGCGCGGGGCTCCTGCTGGAACGTCCCTCCGAGGAAGAACTGGACGTGGCCCTCGTTCGGCGCGTTCGGCTGGCCGTGTGCGTCCACCCAGGTGAAGTTCGCGAGCTGCACCGCGAAGTAGACATCGTGTCCCGTGAGTTGTCCAGGGATCGGGGACACGATTCGGATCCCCGGGTTGCCGACGGCGGGTCCGTGGGTCGCGGTGATACGAACGGACGCGTTCACGTCCGGGGACAGCGGTGCCCCGTCGCTCGTCACGAGCTGCAGTCGAATTGCATGCGGTCCCGATTCGAGCGGCAGAGAGATAGGCGCGACGCGGGTGACCATCTGCGAATACGACCCGTCGACGTAGACGTCCATGTGGCCCTCGGTCGGACTCACGACCCGCCCGACCCGGCCCGGCTGGACCAGGACGAAGTTGGAAACGGCGAAGGCCACCACGACCGGAGTGCCGTTCCCGATCACCGCATCGTTCGAGGGCGAGAGAATGGTCAAGGTCGGGCTGGCGGCCGCGACGGGAGGACTCGCGATCGCGATGACGAGCAACCCCAGGAGAGCGAGTGTGACAAGCGATGCGCGCCTGGACACGCATCCGGTCGTCGGACTCTCGACGCGCATCATCGCGCCTCCAGCTTCCGATACAGGGCCGCGAGGATCCCGAGCCCAAGCAGGATGTTCGTGGCAGCAAGATAGGGCGTCGCGTCGAACGGGATGACGCGACCGAGCTGGGCCTTCACCATGACGTTCACGCTCGCCGTGACACTCGGACTTAGCGGCGTCCCGGCGTCGTCCACGAGTTGCAACTTGACGGTGTGCGGCCCGTCTTTGAGGTTCAGATGCAACGGGGCGGAATCCGTCAGGTCGGTGTACGGGGCCCCGTCGAGGATCACGCGGAGGTGTCCTTCGTTCGGCACGCCCGCGGGCCCGCCCGGAGGGACGATCGCGAAGTCCGTGACCCGGAACGACACCGTGAAGTCGGTTCCCAGGAGGGCGCCTTCTTGCGGATACGGGATCGTGAGCGTCGGCATGCCCACCGCGGGGCCCTGGGTCACCATGACCGTGACGGACGCCGTCACGTCGGGATTCAAAGCGGAGCCGTTGTTCGTTGCGAGCCGCAGCAGGATCGTGTGCGGTCCGGAGGGCACCGGGAGCACGACCGTATTGACTCTCGCCTCCATGACGATCAGTCCGTCGACGAGGATGTCGACATGACCCTCGTTTGGCGACGATCCGTTCGTCCCTGGATCCGTGAGGTTGAAGTCCGTCACCGCGAAGACGACGACCACCGCGCTGCCGTTTCCGATGACGGCGTTGTTCGCGGGGGACACGATCACCAGGATCGGCGGCGCCGCGCCGCGAGCGTTTGATACGCACATGCCGGAGGCAATGAGCATCCCGACCACTACGACGATCACGGCGAAGGTCCTCGCGTTCATGCATCACGATCCGGGATCCTTCGGAGGGTCGTCTGCGTGAGCACTGCGGTCCCGGGCCTCGCGAGTCCGCCGTCGAAGGATCAAGACGACCAAGGTGAACGCCTCCAGGAGGGCCATCCCGCTGTTGAAGACAAGCGGCAAGCTCACGGCGCTCGACGCGGTCACATGGATCGGCACGGTGGCGGCCGCGTCGGGGTTGAGCGGGCTCCCGTCGTTGTTCACCAACCGCGCGGTGATCGTGATGTCGCCATCCGGCAGCGCGACGAGCAGGACGCTCCCGTGCGGCAGGAGCTCCATCACGATGGACTCAAAGACGAGGATCTGGACGTGGCCCTCGTTCGGCGCGTTCGGTTGCCCGCGCGGCTCGACGAGGGCGAAGTTCGCCACGAGCAGCGTGAGATAGAGGCCGTGACCCGTCACCTCGTACGGGCTCGGGGACACGATGGTAATGTTCGGGCTTCCGACCGCGGGTCCGTAGGTCGCCGTGATTCGAACGGACGCACTCACGTCCGGGGACAGCGGTGCACCGTCGCTCGTCACGAGCTGCAGCCGAACGGTGTGAGCGCCGGAGCTCAAGGCCAATGGGAATGGCGTCAAATCCGTCCGGAGTCGTACATAGTTCGAGTCGACGAAGACGTTCACGTACCCTTCGTTCGGCGTGACCACTTGGCCGACCCGTCCCGGTTGTACGAGCGTGAAGTTCGCGGCCGAAAAGGAAACGATCACGGGAGTCCCGTTGTCAACGACCGATCCGTCGGACGGCGTGACGATCGTCAGAGCGGGCGTCGCGGCGCGCGCACCGGGGCTCCCGATCGAGAGGGCGCCTGCGGCGAACAAGAGGAGCAACGAGAGCGCTGCGGACCGTAACCGCGCCGCGGGATGTCGCGACGCTGGCGTCACGACGTCTTCCTCCCGATTCGAGCGGACAGCCATCGCACAACGGCTCGTCCCCATCCGTGGTAGTAGAGGACGATGAGGATCGCGATGGCCAGGGCGATCTGCACGTCGAGCAGGTACGGGTTGATGTTCGCGACGGGGCTCGCCTGGATGTGGACCGTGATCGTATCGGAGGCGTCCGGGTTCAGCGGCTGGCCCGCATCATCGACGAGGCGGAACGTGATTGCATGGTCCCCGTCGGTCAAGTCGGAAAAGGGGACGGGCTCGAACGTCGTGACCGCCTTGTTGTACACGCCGTCCAGGTACACGGCGACGTGTCCTTCGTTCGGGACATGCTGGCCTTGGCCCGGCGGCACCAGGGCGAAGTCCGTGATCCGGAACGAGATCGTGACGTCGTCGTCGTACACCAAGCGGGGCGTCGGATACGCGATCTCCACGTATGTGATTTCGATCCACGGCGTGCCGACCGCGGGCCCCTGAGTGGTCACCACCGTGACGGACGAGCTCACAGGGGGATTGAGCGACGTTCCGTTGTCGGAGACGAGCCGCAGGAGGATCATGTGCGTGCCCGAGTCGAGCGGGAGGACGATCGTCTCTTGGGCGATCGCCATCGTCCAAGCGCCGTCCACGTAGGCGTCCACATGGCCTTCGTCCGGCCCGCCGCTTCCGGTCCCGGGCTCGGTGAGATTGAAGTTCGATACGACGAAGATGACGGAGACCGGCGTGCCGTTCCCAATGACGGCACCCGGAGCCGGGGCAAGGATCGTGAGCGTCGGTCCCGCCGCGGAGGCGTCTGGGGCAGCGAGTCCGGTTACCAGGAGCGGGAGCAGGACGACTGCGATGAGGATCGCGGTGCGCTTGCAGACGACCGCTCCACGAGAAGGCTCGATTCCGCAATCCCCCGCGTTTCCTCGACGGATTGCGCGACGTCGATATTAAAGGTGAGCGTGCTTCCGCCAGAATCGCGGATGTCGTCGCGAGGTCGATCCGCTCGTTCTCACTTCGATGAGTGTGCAAGAACGCTTATTGACGCGGCGACCGTGGGCGATGACGGAGGAGTTGCGTGAACCACGCGATGTATCTCGTTCTTGGGCTTGCCCTCGTGACCTCGGTCGGCGCTGGCGTCGCCTTGCGCGCGATGGACGACGAGGGCTCGTCGGGTCTCGTGACGATCGAAGGCAACGTCACCGCGGTCGAATGGAATCCGCATTTCAACGTGACGGTCGAAGTCACGCTGACGGCGACGAACGGGACCAACTACAGCGTCGAGCTCGGCCCGCCGTGGTGGTGGGCGGAACAGCACTATCCCACGATTCATGTGAACGACACGATGAAGGTCGAAGGGGTCCTCGAAGGCAGCGAGATGGAGGCTTTCACGGTCTGGATCAACGGAGGGAGCGCCATCGTGATCCGGACCGGCGAGATGCCGCCTTGGGCCCAGGAGCGGTCCGGTCACACGGCCCCGCCCGGGGGCAACGAGACCGAAGACGATTCGGACTGAGCCCCGAAGGCGGCGGGATCCCGGGGGCCCCGTTCCTCGGGGTCCTCCGCGGACGTCGACCGGGCGTGCTACTCGTCCAGCTCGACCCGTCCCTCGAGTTGCTGGCGGGCCACCTCGGCGCCGAGGCGCCCGAACCCTTCTTCGACGCCCTCGCCCGTCTTGGCGGACGTCCGGAGGAACTCGGCATGATACGCGTCCGCCACTCCGCGGATGGCCTTGTCTCCGAAGTCCGCTTGGGCTTCCAGGTCGCTCTTGTTGATGACGATCAGGATCGGGATGCGTCCGACGACCTTTTCGACCGCGTCGATCCAGCCCGCGAGGTCGATGAGCGTGCTGCGGCGCGTGAGGTCGGCGACCGCCAAGATGCCGCGGGCGCCGTAGAAGTACGCGTCGCGGAGGAGTTCTTGGAAGCCGGGTTGCCCCATGATGTCCCAGATCGTCAGGTCCATGCGCGCCTCGATGCCGTGCTCCGGCATCGGGATCTGCAGGACCTTTTTCGTCACCTTCGCGCCGAGCGTCGTCTGGTACTTATCATCGAAGGCTTCGAGCACGAATCGTCGGATGAGGGACGTCTTGCCGACCGCCAAGTCACCGACGAGGCAAACCTTCGCCTTGAGAATCTCCGCTCGCATCGCAGCGCTCCGGCACGCCCGGACGGGGAAGGGACCAGTCATCCTCGGACGGATAAACTTACCCGGTGCCGTTATCTCCGCGCGAAATGAACGCGGGGCCCGTGGCGGTTCATCCCCATGGGAGTCGCGCCCTTGGCGCGGCGCAGAGGTTCTCCCGGCGGTGCTCGCGAAGGTTCTTCTCCGGATTCGAGGTTCTCCCTGCGGGGGAAGGATGAGGCGAGGCTCCAGCGCCCGCGGACGACGCGATGCGAAGGAACCGAGGGCGACACGTTCGAAGCGATCCGTGGTCCCGGAGACGATGCGGGCTGCGGCGGTCGACCGATTTGGTCCTCCCTCGGTCCTCACGCTCCATCGCCTTCCCGTGCCGGCGCCCAGTCCGCGCGAGGTCCTGATCGCCCTCCATGCCGCCGGCGTCGGCAGTTGGGACGGACTCGTGCGGGATGGGTCATGGCGGCCGTGGGGGCCCCGGTCCCGGTTCCCGATCGTGCCGGGCACGGACGGCGCGGGGGTCGTCGTCGAGACGGGGGCGAAGGTCCGCACTGTGCGCATCGGCGATCGGGTGTGGGCGTGTCACTATTCGAATCCGAAGGGCGGGTTCTACGCGGAGTACATCGCCGTGGACGCGAGCAGCGTGGGCCGCGTGCCGGAGCACCTCGGCCTGCTGGAAGCGGGGGCCGCACCGACGACGGGATTAACCGCGCTCCAAGGGATCGATGATTCGCTACAGGTGCGCCGAGGCGAGACCGTGTTGATCGTCGGAGCCTCCGGGGGAGTCGGCACGCTCGCGGTGCAGTTCGCGAAGCTCCGCGGCGCGCGCGTGATCGGGACGGGATCCACGCCCGAGGCCGAAGCGCTTGTCCGGGGGCTCGGGGCCGAGGCGGTGATCGATGCCCGCAAGCCGGACGACGTCGGCCGCCTGAAGTCTCTCGCCCCGGACGGCCTCGATGCGATCCTGGCGCTCGCCGGCGGAGACGGCCTCGAGGGCTGCATCGATTTCGTCCGGACCAACGGGCGGGTCGCGTACCCGAACGGAATCGAGCCGGAGCCGCGTCGACGACCCAACCTTCGATTCGCCGCGTACGACGGGCAGTACGGCCTCGCGGAGTTCTCGGCTCTCGGGAAGGCGGCGATCGAGGCCCGGCTTCGCGTCCCCCTCGCCGCGACCTACTCGCTGGATCGAGCGGCCACGGCTCACGCGCGCGTGGAGCAGGGCCATCTCCTGGGCCGGATCGCCTTGCAGATCCGGAAGCGAGGAGCAACACTTCGTGCGGGCGGAATCGAAACGGCTCGGCCTCGATAATCCCGGACTCACATCACTCGGATGTACAGGTGGAGCTCCCGGTACGCGCTCGAGACGTCGCCGTCCTCGAAGAGGACGAACGGGGCCTTCCACAGGCCTGTGTCATTGGTCCGGAACGTGTAGGGCTGGGTCCGGTTCCGGCCGTCGGCTAGCGTGACGTTGAATCTGGATTGCGTCGTCCGGTTGACTTCGACAGTCTCGTTGAATCCCGACGTGGCGTTGTAGGCGATCCGCACGCCGACGAGGTCGATGCGGACCGTGTGCGTCACACGTTCGCCGCTTCGTGGTTGGCGATGCCGAGGATCGTGGAGGCGAGGCGGCCAAATGACCGCCGGCTCAGAGGAGGTCCGCGGTCGCCTCCGACCGGATTATCTCGAGAGATCGAGAGGACCAACCAGGCGTTTGCATATGCCTAAGTACTAGTAACCGTTATGGTTATCACATGCCGAACGAGTACGAGGCCCTCTATGCCTGGATGGGCTCGTCCTTCGGGGGCGGGCCGTTCACGGCGGCCGACTTCCGGGAGACCTTCCCGTCCCCTGCGCCGGCCAAGGTCCTCTCCGACCTCCGTCGCCTCGGATACGTGACCTCTCCCCGACGCGGCACGTACCGCGTCGTCCCCCCAAAGCGCCGGATCGACGAGTTCCTTCGCCGGGATGCGGGCGTCTTCGGCCTTCCGGATCGGTCTGCGCTCCCCCACGCCTATTGCGAGTCCACCGCCATCTCGATCTGGACGGACGGCGGCTACTGGACGGGTTTCACGCGTGGCTTCCGTCCCCTCCATCTCGACGTCCGCCGGGCCGATCTCCCGGGATGGCGGGCTTTCTTCCGAGACGCGGGGGCGCGGTCGAGCCTCGCAGGTGCCCGGGAGACGCTCTTCGGCGTCGTCCACATCCTCCACCCAGGGACGCGCGTCCACTCCGTCGACCACGGTGGGGTCCGCGTCGTCCCCCTCTCCGAGGCGTACGCGTACGCGGCCGCCCGCCCGTACCTCTATGAGCCGGTCCTCCCCTCGCTCCGGGCACGGTTGGGGCGGGTCGTCGGATGAGGCCCCAGGACCTCGCACGGGAGCGTGCGGGGTTCGCCCTCCTTGGACGCTTCCGAGGCACCCGGGCGGTCCTCGTCGGCGGCTATGCCGTGAGCGCCTACGGGCCCCCCCGTTTCTCGCTCGACCTCGATTTCGTGCTGCCCGCTTCCGCGCTCCCCGCGATTCGCGGTCTCCTCAAGTCGGCCGATCTCGCCTGGGTCCGCGACTGGGAGGGAGGCGCCGACTTCGCGGGCCGGGCGGAGCGGTGGTCCCGCGGGGAGGAGGCGGTCCCCCTCTCCGTGGACCTGCTGATCGACGGAATCTCGGACCGCGTCTCCGGGGCCTCCCATCCGTACGCGTCGGTCCGCCGCGGAGCCCGGCGCCTCACCGTGCGCGGCCTCGATCCCTCGTCCGAGGCACGCGCCCTCGTGGCCGCTCCCGAGGTCCTCGTCGCGCTCAAGCTCGAAGCCGGACGCCGCGTGGACCTGCGGGACCTCGCGGTCCTCGCCGGGACGGAGATCGACACGGAACGCATCGCCACGCTCCTGCGGAGCGTCCGAAGGGACGTCCTTCGCGAGCACCTCGACGCCCTCGCTTCCGCCTTGGAACGACGCGATTTCCAGGACTCGCTCCAGGGGGTGTACATGCTCGACGAGCGAGCGTTCCGGCGGGTTGCGATCCGAACGGAGGGGCTCCTGCGAGATCTGCGGGCCGCGCTCTTGCGACTCGATCGGCGATCGACCTGAGGCGTCGGCGACGTCCGCCCTGGCTCACGGGTTTCGGCGTCGGGGGAGTTCCTCGATCGGAAAAAGAGGCTGTACCGCCGTCGGTTCACGATCTCGGGGCTCGAGAAGCGAATCGCGCCGGCCCGACGCGATTGGCCGATGGATCGGGAGTCCCTCCTCGGGCAGGTGCCACCGTTCCGCCCGATCGCCGGGGAGGTCCGCCGCCGCTTCCGCACGATCCTCGCGGCGTCCGCGTGAGGTTTGAAGGACTTCGGCGCGAGGGGCCCCCGCGTGAGCCGGCGGTCGATCCTCGAGCGGACCGGCTTCGGGTACACGAACACCCCGACGGGCGACCCGACGGATGGCAGCGTCTCCGGCACGACCGTGTACTCGTTCAGCGGGGAGAACTTCGGCGGCGCGGACGCGCTCCTGGATCTGACCTTCGTGGTGAGCCTCCCGGACGGCGTTGGCAGCGGATCCATCGTCTATGGCGGCGCGACGGGACCGAGTCCGGACAGCGAGCCGGGCCTCGGGGACAGCTGCGCCTCCGGGTGCACGGTCTCCTGGGTGGACGTCCCAGTGGCGGCGGGCGACCACGTGTCCCGCACGGTGACGATCGTCTACTATGTCCTGCCGACGGCACGCGGATTCGGGCGGACCTCGGCGCGACGTACACCGTGGACCCCGAGCGATGGGTCTCCGGCGCACCGGCGACGATCATCTTCACGGTGCAGGAAGACTGATCGACAGGCCCAAGGGCGTGGCGGAGAGCCACGCCCACCTTTCCTATTTTTCGGTTTCGTCGAGTGACGAATGCCTTGACGCGAGCGCGGGCGGTCTTCGAGTCGGCCGAAACATCCATTTGATCGGATGTCATAACAATCGTCCTACCGGGGGCTTAGAAAACTCGGGTGTAAATGTGGAGCTCTCGATACGAGGACGAAAAGTCCCATCCCTTGAATAGCAGGAACTGGACTTTCCAGAAGCCCGTGTAGTTTATTCGGAACGTGTAGGACTGTGTCCAGCTCCCGCCATTCGCGAGGGGGATCGGGAGAGTGGACCAAGTCGTACGGTTGACCTCGACGGTCTCGTTAAGTCCCGAGGTCATGTTGTAGAGGATTCGTATACCGACGAGGTCGATGCGGACCGTGTAGTTTACGTTCACGGCCTCGTGGTTTCCAATCCCGATGATGACCGACCCCTCTTGGGAGCGGTTCAAAGTGGTTGGGTAGCCGGAGAAGTTGCCGGTAGGCCCGAGGAGATAGAACTCTGTGAACGCCTCGCCAGGACGTGGGGTCAATACGACGTATGCCAGAGTGCCACCCGCAACAACGATGCTTGCCACCAGAGCGAGCGTGAGACCTTTGTCCGAGGTGCTATATCCGTTCCAGTCCGGCACAGCCAGGTCCACGGTAAGGGAGAGCCGGTGGTCCGGAGGCAGCCGGATCCGGCGCCAGTACGCCGCGGTGCCTGCGCCGAGCGTGAAGAGGGTGATCGTCGCGACGATGGGGACAAAGCGGATGCCCCACGGTGTAAAGTTCAGGAGGAGGCCGAGGAGTGGCACGACGGCAATCGTTACGCCTATCGACAGGGCAAGCCGCTCGACCCAGGTAACCGCTTGTTCGGCAGGGAAGAGGGCAGCGACTACAACATAGCCGGGAACGAATAGAACGAGGAGGATTGCCAGCACGCTACCTACGCCAAGTGCAAGCAGCAACGCCGCCGCGGTGACAGTATAGACCATGACGACGTAGAGATCCCAGGGTCTATCCTGGAAGGTCACTTGCACCCGTAGGCCCTCCAAAGGGGTGAGCCGGGTAGCTCGTTTTAACGGTTTCCAACGGGTTCATCCCAGAGACCCATAGGCCGCCACCGATCCGCAGTCGTAGAGCTTACTGAAGCCGGAGTCCGTTAGTACCGTGCCAGGATTGTAGCTCAGTTCCTCAAGACCACCCGCAAGGAGGAGTGGATGACCAATAATCGCGCTCCTGATGACGACCAAATCACTAACTCCCGTGAAGTCACCTTTGACTAAGGCTGAGTCGAGCGAGCGAATCCTTGCCGGATCAACCCCATAATAGTCCGCGAAAATGCTGCTGCTTGGATTGGTGCCATACAAGAAGTCGGTAGAGATACTTCCATCCCAATGATATGACAGGAATCTCGCCGCCGCAAGCTCTGAGGTTGTAAATGCTTTTCGTGTTACCAGGCCTGGGGAAAACGTCGCATTGTCAGGATTCGCGGTCGAATCCATGACCATCACGAAAGAGAGACAGACCACGATTGCAACGACCAGGGCACGTCGTGAGTCTCGTTTCCTCGAGAGGCTCGTGGCGAGGAGTACACCGACTGCAGTTGGCAGGGCGAGTAAGATTTGCGCGTAATACAACCAGCGTTCATTGAGGAGTTGCCTCCCGAGTATTAAGGAGACGAATCCGACCATCAGCAGCGTCAGTCCGATGATTGCAAAGCCGAGGAGATGTGGCTCCCGAGTTGAGATGAGATACAGACTCCCGATAAGCGCGAATGCAAAGAGCGAAACAAAACCGACGACGTCGAATATACGTTCCGCCAGGGGGAGGGTCGTCTGATATCCGAGATAACGGGGCCCCTGATAGAACGCGTCGATAGAGAACCCCGACTGAATCACGTCGGCTAAGGTGGCAAAAGGAGTAAGGAACGCGTAGGCCCACCATCCAAGCATGACGGCAGAAAACAGCATGGGGATTCCGATCTTCAGGCGAGACCCTGTAGCCCTGACGAGATAAGCACGTCTTCCAGCGACTCCGATTGCCCATAGCACCAGTAGGATGAGCGCGAGCGCGGCGGCGGTCACCGTATGCGTGAGTACCAGCGCGAATCCGAAGACTATTGCAACAAAGGTCGCCGTGGTTGGGTGCTGATTCCGGAGTATCATCAAAACGTAGATAGTAAGAAGCAGGAATGCCGCGGCTAACGTGTTCGGCACAATCGACCAGCTGAACTCAAGGTAGTAGTCTGCTGTCACCAACATCAGCGCACCAAGAAGCCCGGCTTTGCCACTCTTTAGCAAGAATTTCCCGAACAGATAGATCAACATGATCTCTATCGGTATTTGGGTGAGGCCGACTGAAAACAACGCGGCTAGCTTGTAATCCATGCCTGTGAAAAGCATGGCAGCAGCTGTCGTCAAGTGGAATACAGGAAAACTCGAGTAGCCATAGTTCTGAGGTATCCGACCCTGTTCGAGGAGCCTGTATGTAAACATGAGATGCCAAGCGGGATCACTGCCAGTCACACTAGGGAAGATTAGCTGTTCGGTCCAACTGCCGGACAGGGCGATTACGGCGAGTTGGACGAGCACAATGCCGGTCCATCGTCGTGATGAAGGTGGGATGAGAAGGATCTCCGTGCCCGTCGTGCCAGCCATCACCGCGAACAAGACGAAGTAGATTAGCGGTCTCACATACAGTTCCGGCCGCATGTAGATGACAATGAGGCTCAGGGTGAACAGAACAGAGAATGCGAGGAGGAGACCAAGGAGAGCCGTTCTCCGAGCGGGGGCGCCGAGCTCAAGGTTCATAGCCTTCGACCATCGAAGCCAAGTGATACAGGCGATGGTTCCAAGAACAACCGTGAGAAAGTACAGTGGATTACGATTGTACAGAACTACGTACACTGCGGAGATTGCGCATCCGGCGGCGCCCGTTAGGGCGAGGGCTCTATCTAGCGGAACTCGTCGGAGATGCATCGTGTCTCACTCCAACTTGGAATCCAAGCCTTAAGCCTTCCGGAATAACGCGCTGACAAACCTGCTGAATCCCTTGATATTTGGAGCCGTTGCCTGTGGGCACAACCGTCAACAAGGCGTCTAGAAAGCCAATTCGTTCACCCCTTGTTTTGGACTATTTTTTCGGCGCCTCTCAACGCATCAGAGTAGACACGGATAACCCGATCCACGATAGTGTCCCAATTGTATTTCGGCGCCTCCGACCGGGCGGTTGCTGCCAGCCGAGCAAGAATTTCCGGATCTGAAGCGATTGACTTTAGGGCTTGGAACAGCGAGTCTGGATCATTGGGTTGTACGAAAATCGCCGAGTCAGGAGCGAGACTCCCCCTCAAGCTCGGGATGTCCGAAACGATTACTGGCAATCCGGATCCGAGTGCGTCGAGCACAACGGTGGGCAAACCTTCGTACAGAGACGGAAAGACAAGTACGTCTGAGGCTACATAGAGGAGTCCGAGCGTGTCCTCTGGAACGAATCCCAGCGCAACCACCTCCGCGTGTTTGTTCGACAGTCGTTGAAGCGAGGTCGTGAGTGGCCCTTTTCCGGCTACGAGGAACTTGAAGGCACCCAAACGGCTTGTCAAGGTTCGTTCAATTACCTCTAACAGCACCCGAAATCCTTTTCTGACCGTATGAGCCCCGACGAAGAGAACCGCAATTTCATTTGGGTTGATTCCTAGGCGCTCGCGTGCCGCTTTTTTGTCGAGACGACTCGTACCGAACCTTTTCTCGTCGGTACCGTTAGGTATCACCTCCAATAGAATTTCAGGAATTCCCTTCAGAAGCAGCTCCTGCTTGACGCTTGGACTCACCGCAATTACTCGAGCCGCTTTCGCATAGTATTTCCTCTCGATTTGAGAGAGGGCGAGCTGTCTCAGAAGTCCATGGACCGGGTCGATGGCGGTACCGTGTGATGTGATAACCATGGGCGCTGGAGAATCGTAGTAGAGCGGAAATGCCATCGACGTGGTGTGGGCATGAACAAGATCGAACCCGGCAGATTTTTGCAGCGTCCTTACGAATCTATTTGCGTCCCGTCCCCATTGGAAATACCTAAACCCTGCCAGCGAAGAGAGCGGGACATAGTGCACAACCAAACCCTGATGGTCCCGTTTTGCTGGTGCTACTGAGTATGTGACGAGGTCCACAGTGTGTCCCAGTTTGATGAGTCGTGTTCCCAGCGAACAAACGTAATCGCCAACTCCGCCACCCAATTCGTCACAGAAGACGCCGGATACCTGGAGGATACGCATGCGTCCTAAACCCTCGGATTCGCTCGGATTCTCGAGGTCGAATTAGCCGAGCTTAGGCGGGCAATTCCCTCCGGTTGACGGGTCAGCGAATGAAGCTTCAGGCGATCACCTGCTGATAAATCTCGGAAACGCGGTCTATGACTCGCTTCCAGTTGTACGTCGTCTCGAGGAGCCGAAAGCCGTTCGCTCTGAGACGCTCGACAAGCAGCGGCTCGTACAGACACGACTCGATGGCCTGCGTCATTTCGTCTGTCGAGTCCACAATGAGAGCGGCCTCGTTGATACGTAGCTCGTCTGAGATCCCGCAGGCTTCTGTTGCAACCACTGGAATGCCTGCTGCCAGGGCTTCGAGGACTACGAGCGGGAATGTTTCAACGTACGAGGGCAACACGAAGACATCCGCCTGCCGGAAGATCTCGTCCTTTTCATCCCCATATTTGGGACCAGGAAAAGAGACCTTCCCGTTCAAGCCGTGGTCCTTAACCCTTCTCTCGAGGCCACGTTGAGCTCCATAATCTTGGCCGACCACTATCAAACGACACTTTTCATTTTGTGCTACCACCGCCGCGAACGCGTCGATGAGTCGATCTATGCCTTTGATTGGATGGATGCGCCCAAGGTAAAGGACTGTTCTCTCTGTGCCCCGGCCGACTCCCTTGTGGACCTGTGCCTCATCGAACCCTCCCTTTGGCTCAAATGGAATGGCGTTCGGAACTATTGTAATTCGATTTGGCATGACGCCGAACTTTGCTATGTCCTTCTCCTCCGTTCTGTTCAATGCAATGACCCGAGCCGCTGACTTTACGAGCCCTTTCCCCACAATATGGTCGTGCAACTCTTTCAATAGAGTATTTCCAATCCGAGCGTTGATGCTTCCGTGGCACGTTACCACGTAAGGGACAGTCGACTTCCTTGCAACAACGTACGCAGCCAGCGCGACGAAGGAGCGGGGATCATGGACGTGGATAACATCGAAAGTCGGGATCCACTCTGTAAGTTTCAAGAAGATTTCGGGAGCAAAGAAATACCGCCGAGGTCGATATGACTTCGCATAGTAGACACTGACGCCGCTCAATCGGCGTGACCCGGAGAAGGGCATCGCGTGTTTGAAATCGTATCCGTTGGTCGTGGCGACCCAGACGTCGTGGCCTCGTGCCGATAGTTCGGTCGACAACAAACCGACGTGTGTACTCATGCCGCCAAACGCGCTCGGTGGGTAGGCGGGTGTGACTTGGAGAATTCTCATCGTTGCTTTGTCCCCTCGACAAAAGCCAAGAACCCTTTTCGATCAGAGTACACGAGTCGCAATACTCTGTCCGAAATTAGCCCGGGATGTCCGCACATCAAGAGATGGACCACTGAGGTTGGTAAGGCGGCGTAAGTGAGACTCTGCGTGACTACGATTGAATTCCTTTTGAATATCTTCCGGAGCTCACCTCGCGAATGCGGGTAGTCCGGGTGAGACCTGATTACGCCGTTTGTCACAAACCGCCTATAAAAAGGGGCGAATCTGTGCGGCACATCGAGAACCAACTTGCCGCCGGGCTTCAGGACCCGCGCCATCTCTCGAACGTAAGGCGTTATGTCTCCGTAGTGACTCAACAGCTTCACCGAGATTACGACGTCAAATGTTGCCGAGTGGAATGGAAGGGACCCCGCATCGCCTAACACCGGCGAGATCCGCGCGCTCGCACTCGAACTTGTTCCACGCGTCCGCGTCTGGATCGTCATCCTCCGGGAAGAGTCAACTGTGACGACTTCCGACGCGATGCCCGCGGCAGCAATCGAGAAACGGCCGGTTCCAGCACCGACGTCCAGTAGCTTGGAGCCGCGCGGGATCAGGTTTGAAACAATTCCGACCTCGGTGTCATTTAGAATCAATCCGCAGCGACATCCGAATCTCTCGAGGTCATAGGTCTGAGCTATTCGGTCGTAAAACCGGGTTGGGCTTTCTTGGTGCGCCCCAGTTTTGACCTCCATCTCAGTCAATCTCCTTTGCCCGGTTGACGAGTTCCGTGCTGGCGCGTTTCCAGTCCGCCATTGTCATTCTCGCCGGAAGCGTTACATCTAGGCACCGCTTCTGATCGACCAGCTCCCCGATTACGGACAGGGCGGACGCTTGACGCTCGTCTGAGACACTGTTCTCTCTCAGCTTCTCGGTTATAAGGGAGACGCCATGCACGGGTGGGCCACCGAGAACTTCAACCGCAAGTCTGGCCTTGTCGTGGACTGGGTCGATGTGGAGTTCTTCGCCTGCACGTCTGAGGAAGAAAAAGCCCCCGATTGGATAATCCTGTCGCGCCGGGATACTCTCTGGCGACTTCGCCGCCAAGGCGATCCTGGCCGGCAACCTAATTCCACCCAGCGCTGCGAAGTTAGTTAGCGTTTCACGGATTGACTCGAGAAAAATCCACCGGCGGGTGAGGTAGTTGTATATCACACGATCGCCGCGCTGGTAAGGATAGACACGAGGAGGAACGAGGTAGGCGTGGATTCTACCGTTTCCAAAGATCGTGATGTCATCTGAGAGCAGCGTGTGGCCGCTCTCAGTGGAGATCAGGCCCAACATCGTTTTGCCCGAACTTGGTGGACCACAAAAGACCCAGGCTCGCGCGCCCACGCAAATGCTTGAGGCGTGAATCGCGTAAAGACCACGAGCCCGAAGCTGTGCGAGAACGATAGGTTCTAGGCATGAGTCCTTGAAAAGAAGATTGCTCCGAGGAACGGAGAGATACCTGACGGCCATCCTTTTTCCGTCTCGGACAAGTAGGGCTCTCCAGAAGCAACCTTTGTACCAACCTCCTAGTTGCTCGGTGCGGGCTTCGGCCCCCACGATCGGCTCCGGGCGTAATTGATACCCCCAAATCGCAACAGCATCTGGGGTATCGTTCGGCGAACTGACTTCAAATTGCCCCCACTCTGAGCGCAAGAACGTGATGATTGGCGCAGGAGCCCTAACGTGCAACAGAACGAGGCCGTAGAAGCTCAGCGACAGTTCGGCGGGCCTACTCCTCATCCGATCACTCACGCCTAAATCGCCCGACGGGTCTCAGTGAGGAATTCGCACCTTTCATGGTCTTTGGCTCTTCAACATTGTGAGGTTGCAACGTTTCGATAAGGTATGCTCGGGTTTTGTTCAGGCGGACCGAGAAGCTTCGACAGTTTCAAGGTCATTTCAAGAACCTACGCGAGCTTTTTCATCGGTTTGCGCCCCAACATGGCGTATATGGGCCTCGTGAGCGGTGAATCGAATACGATTTTGGAGAGGAGGTCACTGTGAAAACAGTACATGCTAAGCGCGTCGATTGCGTCAAGATCAAGTGTAAAGTGCCAGTTTACGTCTTCCCACCTCGCGTTCGACTGAATCTTGTGTTCGGCCAGTGATTCCCGAAGGTCAGGCGGAATCAGTTGCAGGTGTGGGATTCGCTTTGGATTGAAACCCATCATCGACGCAACAACCCAATCTAGGGCATAGAGATCATCGCCTGCGAGTATGACGTCCATACGCCTTGGATTGCCTTCCATCGGACCGTGGCGATCCAGTCCAAAAGTGCCGTCGATGATGCCGATGCGGGCCTTAACAAGCTGTGCGATCAAACCCAGCTTTCGCGTGAGCTGTGCATGCTCCAGAAGCCTTAGGTCGAGGGGGCAGCAGCCCCACAAGTTTTTCACCGAGAGGCTCACCGTAGTCATTGCGTGCACTTTCAAAACCGGGACGGACACGGTGAGCGTGATATCCTTCACGAGGAAGCAAGGCAGTCGGACCGACGTTTGCCTGCCAGCGACGGTCCGGGTATATATCTCGCTTTCAATTGACGAAAGGTTGACGAGATTGGTCTTCGTTTCTCGACAAATCTCACGAAGTCCATGCCCAGCGAAGGCTTGCTCGGCAGTAAAGGAACCATAACCGCCATTTGACTCGCCCACGAAGACCTCGGCGCCGGTCTCCGAGAGCTGTCTCAGAATCTCCTGCAGCAACGCGGGTGTTGTTGTCACTCCCGGGATGTGACGCGGAAAGGTGAAGTTCGGTTTCACGAATACCTTGGAATTGTCGGCGATCATCGCTGCAAGCCCAATGTGCTCCATGGCGGCTCGAAATCCAAGAGCGTATCCGTTGCGCGTGTCTCCAACGTAAAGTTGCATAGACGAACCTCGGTCTGGCGGCCCTCTCGTCTTCTTGGTATACCTCGGGTTCCCTAAAAGACTCACCTCCCTCTCGCCCCTGTCAGGAGGCAGTGACTGGGTTGATTGCAAATCCTCGGCGCCCAAACATTGTACTTGTTTCATTTGCAAAATCCGCATTGCTCGGGGGAGAATTTATATCGAGCCAGTTTGCATCAGTCACCCCGAAGCGGAAACTGGCCCATGCAAGAATATGGACAGGGGAGCAAGGTATTGGTGACCGGCGGCGGAGGATTCATCGGAAAGAATCTTGTCCGCGAACTCAAGGGTCGCGGTCACGAGGTCCTTGCGTCCGATCTCTTCAACATGGAGGGGGACGGGAATGTTCGCTCTGATGTTCGTGAGTACCGTCAGTTGATACGGGTGTTCGAGGACCGCAAGTTCGACTACGTGTACCACCTGGCCGCCGAGTACGGTCGGTGGAACGGAGAGGACTATTACGAAAACCTGTGGCGGACTAATGCCATCGGTACAAAGAACATAATTCGCCTTCAGGAGAGGCACAAGTTTCGTTTGATTTTTTTCAGCAGCGCCGAGGTCTACGGCGATTACGATCGCAAGATGACAGAGGACGTCATGGACAGGGTTCCTCTCAAGCAACTGAACGATTACGCGATGACCAAATGGGCCGGGGAGATGATGTGCATGAATTCTGCTGAGCAGTTTGGCACAGAGATAGTTCGCGTTCGGCCGGTGAATTGCTACGGCCCAGGTGAGCACTATACGCCATATCGAGGCTTCATTCCAAAGTTCATTTACCACGCCCTCCGTGACGAGCCATACCAGGTATACGAGGGCCACAAACGGATCATCGACTACGTCGAAGATTCCTGTCGTACCTTCGCGAATATCATGGACAACTTCATTCCCGGGGAGGTCTACAATGTCGCAGGCCGGCCTGAATGGGAGCGGGACATCAAGAGCTATTCCGACCTAATCCTGAAGATTGTAGGCCGAACCGATTCCCGCGTGACGTACCACGACGCAGAACCCTTCACAACGAAAACAAAACCCGTTGACTGCTCCAAAGCCATCAGGGATTTGAAGCACGAACCCAAGGTCACTCCTGAAGAAGGCATTAGGCGAACTGTCGATTGGATGCGGCAGCTATATGGAGGCCGAACCTGAGATGGAGCACCCCTCAGAAGCGTTCCGCGGCAAGACCGTGCTCGTGACCGGTGGTGCAGGGGCGATCGGCTCGAACCTCGCCATTGCCTTGAGCGAACTCGAGGTCAATCGAGTCCTCATCGTCGACAACCTCTCTTCCTCCTACGAATGGAACATCCCTCGGGACCCCAAGGTGAAGTTCCTCAAGGGTGACATCTTGGATGATAAGAGTCTCACCCACGCGTTCGAGGCCAAGCCCCAGATTGTGTATCATCTCGCCGCTCATTTCGCTAACCAAAACTCCGTCGACCATCCAGAGATTGATCTGATGGTAAATGGGATGGGGACACTCAAGATCCTCGAACGCGCCCGGCAATCGAGCGTTGAGAGGTTTGTATACGCCTCCTCCGGATGCGGCATATACGGCTCCAATACGCCGCTGCCTTTTACGGAGGACTACGCGAGCATGGATCTCTATACGCCCTACCAGGTTACGAAGATGCTCGGGGAACTCTACACCAACATGTTCCATAACTTGTACGACCTCCCGGTGGTGAATGCGCGTTTCTTCAACTCCTACGGTCCTGGAGAGGTCCCTGGCAAGTATCGCAACGTTATCCCGAATTTCTTCTATTGGGCCATGCAGGGCGAAGCTTTGCCGATTACCGGCACGGGCGAGGAAACCCGAGACTTTACTTATGTAGCGGACATCGTGAGCGGTCTCCTCGCATGCGGCCAGTACGAAGCCGCCATCGGCCAAGCGATTAATCTCGCGACCGGACGCGAAATCAAAATCTTGGACCTTGCTAATACTATCAATGAGCTCACCCGCAACGATGCAGGTATTGTCTTCAGAGAACGACGAAACTGGGACAGGAAGTCCCGCCTGTTAGCCTCGATAGAGAAAGCAAGACGGATCCTTCACTATGAACCTCGGACGGAATTCGCTTCCGGACTGAAGAACGTTCAGACCTGGTTCTTGAAGAACTGGGGTAACATCAGGAAGTCCGCCGAGTTTTGAGCCAACGATCAGACATGTCTCCCAGGTATCCCCGACGAGTGCGGTAAACTTGCGAATTCTGGTGCTGCAGGAATCGGACTGGGTGGCGAAGGGTCCGCATCAAGGCCATCACCTTCTCGAGAGGATGCGGGAGCGGGGCCACGAAATAAGAGTCGTAGATTTCGAGATTCGGTGGTCCGACCAAAAGCAAGCTAATCGGTTCGCCCGGAGGAGGATCTTCCTCGATGTTCATAAGGTAGTCGACAAGGGGACGATTTCTGTCATCCGTCCAGGATTCTTCCGTCTCCCGGTTCTCGATGTCGTCTCGTTGGTCCTAACGCACGCGGTGGAAATCCGCCGCCAATTTCGAGAGTTCCGCCCTGACGTTGTTGTAGGCTTCGGAATCTTGAATTCTTTTCTGGGCATCTGGATCGCACGGGCGCACAAGGTTCCATTCGTTGAATATGTGATTGACGAGCTCTATCGGTTGATGCCGCGGCGAATACTCCGCGGCCCGTCGATGATAGTCGAACAAGCGGACTATCGTCGAGCCGGGTTGGTCCTCTCGATTAACGAAGCCCTTCGCGACTACACGATCGGCATGGGTGCAAGTCCAGATAGGACGCGAGTCTTACCCGCTGGAGTAGATCTCAGCAGATACCGGGACGCCGATCGATCGGGTGTTCGGAACCGGCTCGGCTTGGTAGATGACGATCTCCTCCTTTTCTACATGGGGTGGCTTTACCCGTTCTCCGGCCTGCGTGAGGTCGCGGAGGACGTCGTGAGCCGACCGGCGGATCAGAGGTCCGTTAAGCTGCTCGCTGTCGGGAAGGGCGAGCTTTGGGATTCTCTCGCGAAAATGGCCTCTGCCAACAACGCAACGAGACGTCTTTTCCTTGAAAGATGGCGCCCTTATGCGGAATTGCCTGGATTGCTGGCCGCGGCAGACATTTGCATCCTTCCCGCGCATAGGGTGGGGCTCATGGAGAATATTGTCCCAATCAAGATGTATGAGTACATGGCTGCAGCCAAGCCCGTCATTGCAACACGGTTGCCTGGATTGTTCCGAGAATTTTCTGAAGGTCACGGCGTGGTCTACGTAGACAGTCCGCGAGAGGTCGTTCCTCTTGCAACCGCGCTAGCAGAGACCGAGGAGATACTCCACCTCGGATCGTTGGCCCGCGACTTCGTTTCGAGAAACGACTGGCGGAAGGTAACCGATGAATTCGAGCGCCTCTTACGCGAGCTCGTTGAACCCGAGACCACCTAGTCGTTTGGGGCCGGAGTGTCCTTGGGTTACCGGGTGCGCGAATTCGCATTGATTACCGCGTGCAGAATGAGACCCGTGAAACCCAGCAGCAAACCGACAACGGTCGTCAACACCGTCACCATCGCTAGCCCTAGGGCTGGCACGCCCGTGCGGTAGTAGCTGTCGAGAACTAGGAAGCCCAATATGAGCCCACCGACGAATGTCACCAAACCGGGAAGGGCGAAGACTAACAGCGCATGCTTGGTCTCTACGTATCGAACCATTGACGCGATTACGCTCAAGCCGTGCTGCACAGGCCCGTGAGTCGATCCGGCTGGCAGGTAATCGACACTTATCGGGACCTCAACGATTCGCAGACCCTTCCGATCTGCTTCCCACAATATTTCGGCGCTCGCGCCCATGTTCGTCTCCCGGGGATCAATTGCTGCGATGGCGGCTTGAGAGTAGGCACGAAAGCCGCTCTGCGCATCTTTGATTCTCTGATTTTGATGGGTTCCCAAGTTTGTAAGCCGAGTGATAATCCCGATGCCGAACTTCCTGTACCGCGGGACCGACTGGTGACCGCTCGGACTCAGGAACCTTGAGCCGATGCTCACGTCTGCGCTGCCTGCGGCAATGGGTTCGATGACTTGCGGAATCAGCTGTGGGCGGTGTTGGCCATCGCCATCGAGTACGACAAGGACGCCACATCCGTTCGCCCGGGCGTAGTTAAAGCAGGAGCGCAATGCGGCCCCGTAACCTCGATTCGATTGATGGTGAATCACAGTCGCGCCTGCCTGCTCTGCAATCCACGAGGTCCGATCCTCGGACCCATCGTCAACGACGACGACTTCGTTTGCGTGACGACGCGCCAGAATGACGATGCTTCCAATCGTCTTCTCTTCATTGTACGCCGGAATTGCGACGACCACCTTCGAATCCGGAAGCGACGGTCGCAAGACTGCGCGGACGGGCATAGAATCGTTTGCGAGCATTGGCTTAGACCTCGCTCACATTGGTGGACGGACTCGCTTTTCGAGTCGGCCCTCAGCGCGCAACCCATCCTATAATAGTTTTGGAGGAATTTTCAATTCGTGTTCTTCAGGGATCCATCATCGATTCGGGCACATCATTTCGCCACAGGTCCACCGATGAAAGACTTCGCTGACAAGCATTAAGTGGTCCAACTGTACTCCACCCACGGGGTGGGCCCAAGGGCGGACGCGTGGTCCGTCCGGACCCTTGAACATGTACGACATCCGATCAAGTCCTGTTGAACGAGCCCCTTGGGGGCGGAAGCGTTTCTATGCGCCGCTACCGGTGCTGTCGGTCTTGCTCCTCGCGACGGCGTTGGCCGCGCCCAGCATCATCCACACGGACTTCCTGATCTATCAGGACTCGGGCCTCTCGATTGTCGCCCGCGTGAACCAGGTCATCCATCTCTCCGGGTCCACGGGCACCATCGTCGGTACGATGACGGTCACGAACACGCATTCGTTCGACATCGAGGTCCAGTCTCTGGACGCGACGATCACATCCCTCACCGGATCTCCAATCTCCGTGACGCTCGGCACGCCTCCGGGGCGCCCGCCGATCACGGTGCACGCGGGATCTACCGTGACCGTGCCGTTCAGCGGGCCGTTCTCGGGAGATCTTACATCTCTGAGCGTGGGTCAGCAGTTCTCCGTCGCGCCGGACGTCTCGTGGGTCGAAGTCTACACGACCGGGACCGCTGGGCCCTTCGCGTACACGCAATCGAAGACGTGCACGATCCCTTCGGTCATCGAGTTCTTCCCATCGGGCGGCGAATGGGCCGCGGTCTGCGCCTGATTGCGTTGGTCTAGTCGTCCGGTATCGCCGATCGCGCGCGGCTGAGCGAACGACCGAGTTGCAGGCTCGATGCGTACCCGGAGATGAAGAGGTTCGGTGCGATGACGAGCTTCGCGACGAGCCACGCGCCGAAGTTCAGGGAGAGCGGCAGGCTCCAGAGGACGCCGACGAAGGCCACGGCGATCAGGATCGTGGCGAGGAGGGAGACCATCGAGGCCAGGAGCCACGCATATACGGGCAAGCCCCGCACCCAGTCGTCGTGGCGCGCGCCGCGGGAGGACAGGAGCATCATCGCGTGGGCCGCGACGAAGGCCATCCCGCTCACGATCCACAGGGTCAGGATTTCGTACACAATGGTGAGGTAGCGCATGACCCCCGCCGGCACGGCTCCCTGCGACGTGGTGAGCGTCACGAAGAGGTCCTCGATGTTCGTACCCATGACGGCCGGGAGGCCGAAGCGCCAGAAGGCCGAGAGCCCCACCCAGAGGAGGAGGAACCCTCCCGCCGCCAGCCGATAGAGACGCTGGCGCCCTTCGACGTGGCCCGTCGTCGCGAGGAGCGCTTGGGCGAGCAACGCGGCGCCGACGAGGTCCATCACGAGCGCGACCCAGATCGTCTTCCCCGCGTCCCAGCCGCCGACGTTCCCGACGAAATTGAGGAGCACCGCCAACAGGAGCAAGACGTTAGCGATGAGGAGCGATGCCGAGCCTACACTGAGGAGAAGCTCGGGCCGTCGCCTCGGGAATTCGTCTTCGATCGTCTCGAACGCGTCCAGGAAATCGCTCCGAGGACGAGCAGGCGGTGGGATAGAAAGGGTTTGCGTGAGAAAATCGTCCGACGAAACGACGCCTACACGTCACGGGTTCAACGTGCGGACCGACGCGTCATGGGACCTACAAGATCCCGCTCAAATCTGCCGCGAACTCCAGAGAAATGAGGGGTTGGCACCTAGTCGGACATGTAGTCGATCCAGGCTTGGAGGGCGTCGTGCGCCGCATCGATGTCGACGCTCCTCGTCTCCGGGCCATCGTCGACGAGGAACGAGTCGAGGACGATTCGGTCCCCTTCCTTGCGGAAGGTGATGCGCAAGCACGGAAGGGAGTGCGTCCGGTCCGCTTCCGCGAACCAAGGCTCGAACTCGAGGGACACCGTCGCGTCCTCTTCCCGTAGGTTGTACCCCCGCGTCCGGCTCAGCCCCGCTCGGAACCGGTCGTAGTTCCCCGCCACCGGAACGGAGCGCGTGTCGTGTGGAACCCCAGCCGCCTCCATCCAACCCCGGATTCCATCCGCCGGTGAGGTATTTGGCTCCTGTGGAACGGTTTTTGACCGCCGGTCACGGTCCATTGCCGGGCCCGCGGACGATCGCATCGTCCGCCCGGACGCGGCGCCATCGGTACACGAAGTACACGGAACTCACGGCCGCGACGCCGGCGAGGCCGAGCCACGTCGCGGAGGTCACCCAGCTCAGGTCGAATCGCCAATCGCGCAGGCCGAGGGCCATCTCCGCGCCTCGGAGGGCGGGCTCGATCTCGTTCCGGTCCACGGGGCCAATCCGGCTCGCGTTCTGCGAGTTGAAGTCGATCCCGACCTCGAACGTGAACGGCGCGGTCCCCAAGGTCCCGTAGAGCCAGTCGTCGCTGTTCCCCGGATTCGGGTGCGCGGCGCGGCCCTCCTGGAGGACCCGATAGCCGTTCGCGAGGGACATCTGCGCGGCGAAGCTGCTGAGGCGGTCGTCGTCGGGCGTCGACACGGGCGTGTACGACCAGGGATACAGGATCCAGCGCCCCGCGCTGTGGTAGGAGATCGAGAAGACCGGCGGATGCGCGAGGGCGAGATCGCGGATCGCGTCGGTCTCCGGCTCCGAGAACGGCCCGGGACCGCGGTACTCGGCGCTCGACGTCAGCACGCCGAAGTCGCCGGCGCCCCACATGTACCCGTAGTTGCGGTTCAGGTCGACCCCGAAGGTCCCGTCGCCGTTGTCGCGTCGGTTCTTCCGCCAGGTCGAGTCGTTCAGCCGCGAGTACTCGTATCCGTCGGGGTTCACAAGCGGCACGAACCAGATGTTCGTGCGGGCGAGGATCGCGTCCACGCGGGAATCGTTGCCCGCGTTCAGCAAGAAGTACCGCAAGAGGAACTCGGTGACCTCGAGGGAGACCCATTCCTCCCCGTGGTGGAGGCCCATGAATAGCACGTCCTTCTTCGCGCCGCCACCCGGCGCGTGGACCTCCGCCGCGAACAGGCTCCGGTTCGCGCGGCCGTTCTCCGTCTCCCAGCTCCTGCCGATCACGGTGAGGTTCATCATCGCCGGATTCGACGCTTGGAGGCTCTGCAGTTCCGCGACGAGCGAGTCGTATGTGTGAAACGCCGTCGGTGCAATCGGTAGGCGCCCGGTCGGCGGGATCGTCGCCGCGCCTGGAGTCGGGATTCCTGCGAGGATCGCGAGCGCGACCGCGACGAATCCGAGGAGACGGAGCCGGCGGGATCGACGGACGGTCAAGGGCCACCTACCAGAACCCGACGAGGAGGACCGTCGCGCCGGCGGTGATTGCGGAGACGATCCCGAGGGTGGAGAGCGTCGGAACGAGCCGCTGGCGGACGATCTCGTTCGCAATCAGCCCAGGGATGATGAAGCCGATCACCTGGAAACCCGGGTCGAGGCCGCTGAACGGCCCGAGGGCGAACTCGACGACGAACGTGAGGGTCATCGCGACGAGCATCGTGACGGCGAAGCGACGGCGGCCGAAGAGGATCGTGGACTTCGAGGCCCAGGACATGATCGCGGCGGCCCCGAGGGCGATGCCGAGCGTGTACGCCACGATCTCCGGACGGAGCAAGAGGAACAGCGCGATGTATCCGGGCACGACGACCCCTCCGGGCGAGAGCAAGCTCCGCTCGTACCAGAGCATGCTCACGGCGATCCCAATGAAGACGGCGGTCTGCAAGACGAGCTCGCTAACTCCCAGCGTGACGACCAACGGGTCCCCTCCCAGACAGTTCTTCGACGATGCCGTACCCGGCATCCGTGACCATGTTGCCGCACGCGAAGGCGGTCCCTCCGGCCGGCGTAAGCGCGTCGAGGGCCTCGAGGATCTCCCGGGGCGACGCCGACTCCATGGGGGACAGGCGTTCCCGCGGGAAGCCGTTCCGGACCGCCGCGCGCACGAACGCTTTCGTGTGGCGGCCCGTCACGATGACGGAACCGAAGTCGAGGTCTCGGCCCATCGCCCGCGCGAACTCGAGGCTGCGGACCGCGCGGTCGTCGCGGCTGTTGAAGAGCCCGACGAGCGGGCCGCCGTTGACTTTCCCCCGGCGCATGAGCTCCGCTTGGAGGGCCGTCAAAGAGTCGACGTCGTTGACCCCGAGCGCGCACACGACCGTATACGGGCCCGCATCGTTCGTCCGCTCGAAGAGCCGGACCGTCCCGAAGTCGGGCGTCGAGTGCAGCATTCCCTGGACCGAGCGGTTACGGTCGAGGCCGAGGAGATCGCTGACCGCGATGGCGAGGGCGACGTTCTCCCGGAATGTGATGTACGGGAACGAATCGAGGATGCCATCGGAGACCGTGTGGGGATCGACGCTCACGATGCGCGCGCCGCGGCGCTCCGCCTCCTTGCGTATGACCGGTAGGAGGCGCTCCTCCGCGGTCACAACCGTGCCTCCTTGGGGGATGACCTCCGCGAGGTTCCTGGCGGCGGTCCCCAGGTCGGGCCCGATCACCTCGAGATGATCCCGCCGTACGTTCGTGATGACAGCGATTGTCGCGCGGATCATCGATCGTTCGGAGACCCGCCGCAGTTCCGGGTCGACCGCCATGCACTCGATGACGATCGCCTGCGCGTGCTGCTCCGCCGCGAGCGCGATGATGTCCTTCTGTTCTCGCAGGTTCGCCGCGTGGAGTCCCGAACGGTTGATGACGGAGTCTCTTCCGGACGCGTCGATGAGGGCGGGGATCTTCCCCGTCGTCTTGACGAGCACCCGCATGCCGTTCGCCGCGAGCGCCGCGCCGACGAGACGGCACGTCCCGGTCTTGCCGCGGCTGCCATCCACATGGATTCGAATCGGGATCGACTCGAGGAGGTCCGTGTGGCGTCGCCACTCCCGGTGCGCGAAGACGGCCACGACGGCCCAGAATCCCACGAGGGCGGCGACGAGGGCAGGCCACCCCGCGAGGGAGATCACCCCGGCCCACGCGGGGCGCACGACGGTCTGAGCGTAGAAGGCGGCCGCGAGGAGCCCGGTCCAGATGATGACCGCGAAAAGCCCCCTCACTCCCTTCCGAGCTTCTGGAACTGGAGCCACGAATCTCTCCCGTGAACCTGGAATCAGTCGCTGGACTGGAGGACCGAGCGACACCGAGGCTGGGCGGATTCGATAAACGTTCTTGTACGGTTATCGATGCTTTCGTGTTCGTCGGTTTGAGAACGCGTCGGTCCCGTCACCGGGACGTATTGTCCCGCTCGAATTCCCAGATCCCTTGGGTTGGGGAAACATTTATGCGTCTCACAATCTACACCCTTGTTGGATAGCGGGTCGCGGAGGGAGGAGGCCATGCGTGATCGTTGGATTGGAGTAACGCTAGCCATCTTGCTCGGGTTGTCGCTGGTCGGTGCGGTGTCTGCGCTCACGTTGTTCTGGCAGCACACGGCCGATGTCCCGGTGAGCCAAAACATGATCGCGCATTGCGATCCCACGATCGCCGATCCGCCGACTGTCACCCTGGGCTCGAGCGGACAAGTCACGTTCCGCTGCGTTGGTGGATCCGCATTCAGCGTCGTCGGCGCGACGATCAACGCGACGCCGATCCTGCAAGGCTTCCGATCTCCCTTGACGTCCATGTGGGTCTTCGACTCGGACGGTAGCGTCCTCACCGGAATCTGCACCAGCCGAACGAGTGCGATCCTCCTGCAAAACAACACGCAGGTGAGCCTGCCGCCGATGAACTACGATTACTGCGGCGAGTACACCAACGTCGGCTCCGGCGGAATTCACAGCGTCTCGGTGGGCTGGTTCACCGGATAGGATATGCGGCGGGTGCCGTGTCCCGCGCGGTGAGCGAATCCCAAATACGGAAACGGCGTTGCCTCGCGCGGTGCCCAAGGCCTCGTTGGACCGTCTTCGCCGATTCCTCCTGCCGCTCGAACTCGCCGAGGCAGAGCTGAGGACGAAGCCCGCGGCCGCCGTCATGATCGTCCTCCGCGAAGGGCCGCGGGGCCTCGAGGTGTTGCTCGGGGAGCGGCGAAAGCGGGAAGGGGACCCATGGTCCGGTCAGGTCGGCCTCCCCGGCGGTCGTCATCACACGGAAGACGGGACGATGCTCGCGACCGCTCTGCGCGAGACCCGCGAGGAGGTCGGCATCGATCTCCATGGCCGCGCAGATATCCTCGGGCACATGCCGCCTCGGGCGCCGGGGAACAAGCCCGAGTTGCTCGTGGTCCCCTACGTCGCGGCTGCGACTGGCGTATTTGAGGCGACCCCGAGCGTCGAGATCCCCGTGACGTTCTGGTGCGTCCTCCAGGACCTCCCCGCCACACAAGGAAAAGCGACGGTGCACACGGTCTTGGGCACCCTCACGGTCCCTGCGTACACCTACGAGAACCGGCTCATCTGGGGATTCACGTATCGGATCCTCGAGGAGCTGCTCGTCCTCGTCGGACTCAGCGCTTGATCCGTGAGTCGTCCGGAGCGTTCGGGATCCGGAGGATCGCATCGACTAGGTCCGGATCACGCAACGCGTCGAGGAGGTCCTTGCCGGACGTGTTCTCCGCGGCTCCTCGAATCGCCCGTCGATCCGTGCCCTCTCTCGGGTCAACCACCCGCCCCGGGAAGCGCGCCGAATCGACCGCTCGTCGGAGGGCGACCGCTGACACGATCGTCTTCTCCGTGGGTTTCGGCGTGAGTTCAATCCGGTTGTGCGTGCCTCGTCCCACCGCGGTCGCGTCGTGGAGCGGTTGATGGCACTCCGGACACTCCATGAGCGCCACGTGCGTTCGGGGCCGCCCGATCTCCGCCACCATGACGAGCGACCGGAGGAACAGGTAGATCACGACCGTGGACACGACGTACACGGAGAGATCGAGCGACGGCGCTTGCCCGCCGCGCAGAATCTCGTGGTTCACGAAGAGCCATGCCCCGATCCCCGCGAGCCCGACGAAGAGCGTCTCGCGCAGCGCGAATCGCCGGTCGTTCATCCGGACGGCCGCCACAATCTCCCTCCAGACGGGGCCCGGTTGAGTCCGCAGCCCTCCCGTCGCGCGAGAGCGCTGGCGGTTCGGATATACCTTTGGAATCCGCGCGAACCGGCATCAACCGTGTGGACCGGTATCAAAAACGAGAAGGAGGGGACGAAGTATATCCCCGGCTCGAATACACGGTGAAGCGAAATGGCCCGATCGATTCGACCGCGGTCTCTCGCCGTGGCCTTCGGCGTGTACTTCTTGCTCATCGCGCTTGCATCCTGGGGCTTCTCCCAGAGTCTCGGGCAGATCTGGTACCACGCGGATCTTACGCGGTGGGTCTACTCCACGTACATGGTCATCGCGGCGGTCTTTCTGATCGGCCTCGGCGGCCTGGGTCTCAGCATTCGTCGCTCCTTCGGCCGGCAGATTCGCGAGCTCGAACGGCAGGGGGGCACTTCGCGCGACGAGGCCCCGGACGCCTTGCCGCCGCCGCTGCCGGAGACGCCGCAGGTCCAGGATCGCGTCGATCGGGACATCGACGAACTCCTCGAGAGCCTCACGGAGATCGAAACGACGACGGCGAGGGAGGCCGCGGTGATGGAGTCGGGGGACACGTACGCCGCGGCCCACGGCGCGTCGCGCGCCCCGCCGGGTGCGCAGCGGGCCAAGCTCGCTCAGCGACAGAAGTTCCTCAGCGGATTCGTCGCCGGTCCCGGGCTCGTGGTTGCGATCATCCTGGGCATCTCCGGCATGATGCTCCCCGGCGCGGACGACTTCGCCCAGACCTATTACCGGCTCAACACGGCCCTCATCCTCGGGATTGGATATAGCTGGCTTGGGGTCGGGGCCTACGTCGCCGTGGCGGTCGCGGCCCTGGTAAGCGGAGCGGACGAGCGCCGGAAAAAGTAGCCCGGGTCGTTCCCCTACCGCCGCGTTTCGGTCCAATTGTCAAAAAGGAGACCCACCGGGAATGGGTTTAAATACTGTGACACATGTTCGAACCGTTTGCAGGGAAGACGCGCATGATCACGACTGTCGTTACCGTTACGTCGACGTTCCTCGCCGGGAGCTTCGGTGCCGCGGCGGTCGCATCGCTCATCCTCTTCCTCATCATGCGAGAGCTGACTTCTGCGCACTCCGAGGAAACCGGGAGCCCGAAGTCGAAGATCCTCTCGCACACCCTGCTCGTGCCGATCGCGCCGCTGCTCGTCGTGTTCTCGTTCATCGTCGCGGTCAAAGTCCTCGAAGTCTTGTGACGTCCCGCGCCGGTTCGACGACCGTTCGGGAAGGTTTATCACCTCGCGAGCGTCCGAACGTAAGTCACCATGGCTGCGAAGGAGTTCGGACGGCGCGTTCTGCTGACGGGAGTCGCCCTGCTCGCGGTCCTGCTCTCCTTTTCGATGGCGTCGGGCTCACAGCCGACCCACCTGCCATCGATCGAAGCTTCGAAGGCCACTCCGACTCCGGCAGCCTCCGGGACCTACTTCGACTACGTCCTCATCATCGTCCTGGAGAACCACAACATCTGCGATATCGTGACAACGTGCGGCGGAGCGGCGACCTACATGACGTCGCTCGCGAACGCGTACGGGCTGGCGTGGCAGGACACGTACTGCAACGTGAACCCGAGCCTCCCGAACTACCTCTGCCTCACGGGCGGGACGCACTTCGGATGTCCGGGCTATGACGGCGGACCGAATTCCAACGCGTGCACGGGCCTCGCCTGGACGTCGCCGAACATCGTCGATCGGGTCGTCGGGGCCGGGCTTACCTGGAAAGCGTACATGGAGGACATGCCGTCGAACTGTTACAGCGGCGACTCGGGGGCGTACGCCGTCCGCCACAACCCATTCGTGTATTACGACAGCATTGCGAGCAACGCGACCCGATGCAGCCGAGTCGTCCCCGCGGGCAGCTCGGACAGCGTCCTCCTGAACGACCTCGGTTCGACCTCGACCGCGTCGAACTACATGTGGCTCACCCCGAACGTCTGCAACGACATGCACGATTGCAACGTCACGGTGGGCGACCAATACCTCGGCGGCCTGATCCCGCAGATCCTGGCGTCGAACGTGTTCCAGAACGGACGAGCGGCGCTCCTCGTCACGTTCGACGAAGGGTACGGCTACCCCGTCTACACGGCGTGGGCCGGCCCCGTCGTCAAGCGCGGATTCCAAACGAACGTGTCGTACAATCACTATTCCCTCCTCGCCACCGTCGAGGCGAATTGGAACCTGCCTCCGCTGACCGCGAACGACACGGCGGCGACACCGATGACCGAATTCTTCTCGACGGGAGGGCCCGATTTCTCGCTGTCCGCAAGCCCGGCAGGGATCGCGTTCGTCGCCGGCCAGAACCGGACGTCCACCGTGAGCCTTCACTCCACCGGCGGCTTCTCCGGGAACGTGGCCCTCTCGACGCAGTCCAACCCCGCGGGGGTTACCGGGACCTGCACTCCGCCGTCCCTGAGCGGGAACGGGACGTCCGTATGCACGTTCTCCTCGTCGACCCCGGGGTCCTATACCGCGACGGTCGTCGGCACGAACGGGACGCTCTCCCGTAGCGCGACGATCTACGTGACCGTGCTGGCCCAGGCGCCCCCGGGGCCGAGCTCGAGCCACGTCGCACAGGGCACGAGGGGGGACGCGGGATGGTACGTCTCCGACGTGACCGTCACGCTGATCCCGTTCGATAGCCTCGGGCCCGCGGTATGGGTGCAGTACCGCATCGACTCGGGCTCGTGGACCAACTACAGCGCCCCCTTCACCGTCGGTGAAGGACGCCACACGCTGGAGTACTACGCCATCGATGGCTACGGGAGTCCGCCGGAGGCGCATCACACGACGACGATCAATGTCGACCGGTCGCCGCCCGCGCTGGGCGGCATCGGACCTCCGTCCTTCGTCGCCTCCGAGGTCACGCTCACATGGACCGGGTCGGACGCCGTGTCCGGGATCGCGAGCTACCAAATCCGAGCCGACGGCGGCCCCTTCGACTACGTCGGCGCGACCCCGCGCGCGACGATCGTCCTCGCCGATGGGACGCACACGATTGAGGTGCGGGCCATGGATTTCGCCGGGAACACGGTGATTGCGACCGGGACGGTCCGGGTCGACACGAACATCTTCAGTCCCTCGGGCCCGTTCCTGGGCATCCCGACCTACGCGATCGTGGTTGTCGCAATCCTCGCCGTGATTGTGGCGATTCGGAGGCGCAGGGGCAAGCGAGCCGAGCGGGACGACCCGTAGGCGATCCCCCCCGTGGCTAGAGGAACGGCGCGACGAGGTACAGGATCACGTTCCCCAGGCTGTGGCTCAGGACGACGCCGTAGAGGTTCTTCGTCCTCAGGACGACGACTCCATAGAACAGGCCGACGCCGAAGACGAACGCGAGGTCGACAAAATTGAGGAAGAAGATGTGGAGAGAGGCGAAGATCGCGGTCACGAACAGGAGGCCACCGGCCGCGCCCAGCCCTTCCACGGCGCGCTTCATGAGGATCGCCCGGAAGATGAGTTCCTCCGAGAGGCCCGTCGCGAGGAGGATTACGATCGCACCGACGACGAGCGGGCCGAGGGCGAGCGTTGCGATCCACCCGCCCGGATGCAGGATGAGGAACTCGATCGCCCCGAGCGGCAGGCCCGTCAGCGCAATCGCGGTTTGGACCGACATCTCCCGCCATGTCCCGGAACGGAGGCCGAGATCCTTCAACGAGAGTCGTTGGACGTACGCGACGGATGCGACGGACACGAGGAGCGGGACGCTGATCAGCGCGAGCCACGGAATGGTGTTCAGCGCGTTGGTCTCGGGCGTCGCGACGAAGGCGTACCGCGGCACCGCGAGCGAGAACACCCGGACGAGGGAGGCGAGGCTCGTGGCCACAAGGAGCGGGGCCATCGTGGCATCCCGCGGCTGAATCAACACGGACCCGAACATCAGCGTGAACACGAGTAGGATGTGGATTCCTAGACCGATCGACTGGAACGGCCGGTCCGTCGGATTGGTCCCGGGAATTGCGATTAACGTCTCCGCAACGATGACGGCCGCGAGGTACAGTAGGAGGATCGTCCAACGCGCATTGACGACGGTTCGCGTCGCGGTGGCCGTGGCGGTTTCCATGAATTTCCCTCAAGGCACCCGGATCGGCGCGGCCATCGGCTCCTCCTCCATCGGCCTGCCTGCGACCACCAAGAGGTACGGCGTCGAGGCGGCCTGGCCAAGGACGACCGCGATCGCGAGGCCGACGAGTCCGTACGACTGCAAGAGGACGTACCCGAGGCCCAGCGTGACCCCGGATCCGATCGCCGCGGACACGATGAGGGGGATGATCTCCTTCCGCACGCGGACGCGCGTCCCGAAGACGCTGTTCAGGAAAATGGGGATCGAAGACAGGGTGAGGATGCGAAGCGGCCCCGCGCCTTGGTCCGCGAGCGTCGTGTTCTCGAAGAGGCGCAAGAGGACATCGGCGAAAAGCCACATGGCGATAATTCCGGGGATCAGGAGCGCGATCGAAAGGCCGATGGCCCGGCGCTCGTCGCGCCGCCGCTCGGCATTTCGCTGCGAGGCCTCGGCGTAGAGCGAGGACATCGTGGCCTGGGGGATGACGATGAGGATGCCCGCCATCACCGTCACGGCATAGTACACGGCCACCGCCGTGGATCCCGTGGCCTCCGGAAGCGTGTTGATGATGAGCAACGTGAGCAGGAGCGACCCGGCGCTTCCGATGAGGGATGCGACCCAATTGCCCACGCTGAATCGGAACATGGGACGCAGCCGACTCCGGCTGAGGCGCGGTCGCGGACGATACCCGGGTATGACGCGCGGAAGGAGGACGAGGCCCACGACGATCACGGAGATGGCAAAGCTGAGGGACCAGGACATGTAGACCCCGAGGGTCCCTCCGAGCTCGTCGCGGAACGCAAGGACGAAGAGGAGCGGCAGTGGGATCTTGATCACGGAGAGGATCGCGACGCGGATCGCGAACAGGTCCGCGCGCCGGACGCCGATCGTCGCCTGGTCGAGGACCGGGCCGAACGCATATGCCATCGCGGTCAGCGGGATGATCAGCAGATACACCGGATTGGCGAAGATCAGCCGAAGGTTCGGCGCCCAGATCCCAAGGCCGAGGATGAAGACGAGCGCGAGCGCGGCGCTCAGGCCTCCCGCGATGGACAGCGACGTATTGACGAGGACCGGGGGATCGTCCGACTCCGGGAGGAATCGGATGAGGGCGATGGGCAGGCCGAGGGACCCGATCCCGACGAGGAAAGTGATCGTGTTGACCATTGCGGCTGCGTATCCGGCGTCGGTGAGGTCGTAGTACTTGTAGACGACAAACAGGAACACGAAGCCGAGGGGCGCGCCGATGAGCGACGCGAGCATGATGAAGAACGCGTTGCGGTAGAGCGGGCTCTTCGCCTGGTCCCATGCGCGGCCCACGAGCGCCTGCATCCGATCCCGCGCGTCCTCGAGGGGCCGCATCCGGACTCGCGCAAACTCCGTCCGCGATAAAGGCTTTGCCCTCATCCGTCCCGGGAGAGGACGCCGTCTTCGAGACGATACGCGGATGCGGGGATCCCACGGACCTCCGGGTCGTGACTCGCGAGCACGATGGCGGCGTTGAACGAGGTGCGCGCGAGCGCGAACGCCTCGAGGACCGCGGCGGTCCCTTTCGCATCCAGTGAGGCGGTCGGCTCGTCCGCGAGGAGGATCTTCGGCCCGTTCGCGAGGGACCGCGCCACCGCGACCCGCTGCGATTCGCCGACGGAGATCTCCTTCGGACGCCGCGTCGCGAGCCGCGTCAGGTCGAAGGCCCGGAGGAGCTCCGACGTTCGTTCATCCGCGGGCCGACGCGCGAGGCGCAGCGGCAGCGCGACGTTCTCCTCGACCGTGAGGTCGTCGATCAGGTTGTGCGTCTGGAACACGAACCCGACGTCATGGAGGCGGACCTTCGAGAGTTCCGACTCCCGCAGGCGGGAGATCTCGCGGCCCGCGATCGTCACGGAGCCACGCGTCGGCACATCCAATCCGCCGAGGATCGATAGCAGGGTGGTCTTCCCGCTCCCGTTCGCGCCCCAGACGAGGACCGTCTCCTCGCGTCCGACGTCGAGCGATGCGCCCCGTAGGACGTCCGAACCACCATCGTACGATTTCCAGAGCTCGCGGGCGGCGAGGACGGACTCCGCCATTCGCGAGACGAAGGTCTCCTCCCGGCAAAAGGTTTCGTGCGATTCCTTGCCTCCGGGGGCGGGAAAATTATCTCCAGCGAAAGATTTAGAAATGCTCGCATGCATGAGGGCCGCGTCAGGAAGGGGTTGCGGAGATGCACATCCGTCCCAATCGATTGCGGTCAGCCGGCGTGCTTGGGCTCGTCATCGCCATGGTCCTCGTGGCGTTCCTCGTCACGCCGCCGCGCGTGCGGGCCGATCACGACGCGATCCCGTGGGCCAACCCGAACGCGATCGCGACGTCCGGTTTGAGCGAACAGGGATCGACCGTCCTCACGGACGGCAAAGGGCATGTCTACTTCTTCTACAGCGTGAGCAACGGCTTCCAGTTCAGCAACATCTCGATGACGGAATACACGACGTATGGGCCGTTCGGATTCCCGATGTTCGTCATGACGCGCCAGGTCACCTCGGATCCGACCTCCGCGCGCACCAACAATCCGAGCTATCCGCCCGCCGCGGCGATCGACCACAATGGATACCTGTACGTCGCTTGGGTCAAGCAAGCCGCGTACACGGGAGGCCGTAGCGACGACCTCTACGTGAGCCGGTCCACGGACGGCGGGAACACGTGGGTGCCGACGCTGGCGAGTGCCCCGAACGGAGTCGGCGCGGATGTTTGGCCCTCCATCGCGGCCTCGTCGACGGGAAGGATCTGGATCGCGTACGCGCAGGCCTGGAGCGGCTGGAACAACATCACGGTCGCCTACAGCGACACCGCGGGCTCTTCGTTCGGGGGCTACACGAACATCACGGTCCCCGCCGGGCGGTTCTACCAGGTCACGACGCCGACCGTCGCCACGGATGCATCAGGTCGCGCGTACGTCGCGTATTCGCAGCAGGCGATCACCGCGTACTACCTCGTGTACCTCGCGTGGTCCAACACCGGGGTGGTGTGGACGACCCAGCGAATCAGCACGTTCCTCCAGACGTTCGCGTATTACCCCAGCGTGGCGCCCGACGCGAGTGGCAAGGTCCACATCGCCTGGTGGGACAACCGATTCGCGTCGTATGGCGGCACGAGCATCTACTACCGCCAATCCCCCGATGGCGGGGCGACGTGGCTGCCGGAGGTCCTGCTCTCCTCGGACCGGGGCCTCGCCACGAACGGCCGCGTGAGCGCAAGGCTCCTCGGCCAGAACCTCGTCGTCCTCTACCAGAGCTTCCTCGGAGGCGCGCTGCAACTCGGCCAGGCGATCAGCCCCGACGACGGCTCGCTGTGGTATCCGGGCACGACGAAGCCGTTCGAGCGACAGAGCTACGACTTCGGCGCCGCGATGGACGAGAACGGCACCGTGTGGCTCGGCCTGACCCAGGCGCCGTTCGGGAACAACGACGTCATGATGAGCTGGTGGAACGGACCGCCCTCGCCGCCCACGATCACGAACATCGCCCGCGCGACGGGCCAACTCACCGTGAGCTGGTCCACGCCGCCCGAAGCCGACGTGGTCGCGTACCAGGTGTGGCGCAGCATGGACGGCAGCACGTATCAGGTCGTGGCGAGCACCTCCGTGCCGACGACGTCGTGGACGGACACCGGCCTCGCGAACGGGACGTACTGGTACCGCGTGACCGCGCTCGACAACTTCGGGACCTCGAGTCACGGTTCCGGGGCGGTCTCCGGGACCGTCGGACCGACGACCGCGGAGCTCGTCGCCGCGCTCGAGGCGCAGATCACGGACCTGGAGAACCAGCTCGCGACCGCGCAAGCCGACATCACCGCGATCCAGGCGCAGCTCGACACGTTACAGACCGATCTGAACAATCTCCAGTCGAGCACGAACGCGAACTACGCGGAGCTGCAGAGCCGGCTGGACAAGCTCCAGTCGCGGCTCGATCAGATCGAGACGGAGAACGCGACGCAGACGCAGTCGTACCTGAACACGATCCTGATCATCGTCGTGATCGTGCTGCTCGTCTTCATGCTCATGCAGTCGAGGCGGATGACCTCGATGCGGACGCAGATGATCCCGCGGTCGCTCCGTCAAAGGCCTCCCCAGCAGAGCCCGCCGATGGGCGCGCCGACGGAGCCGCCGGGGCCCGGGCAGCCGCGTTCGGACCTGCCCGACGACGATCTGTAGCCATTCGAACGGAGGGCTTTCCGCCCTCCCCTTCCCTTTGCGCGGCGCGCGCGCAACGTTCAAAGCCCGGTTCGCCGGATGCCCGTCCCGAGTCCCATGCCGAAGTCCTCCCCGGGCGCCGCCCAGCTCACGCAGCCGACGATGCTCTTCGCTCGCTCTCCCGACGAACTGTCCCGCTCCTTCGAATCCGGATTGACCCGGTGTCGGGCGTTGCTCGCTCAGATTCTGGAGGTCCAGGGGTCGAGGACGATCGCCAACACGCTCGTGCCGTTCGACGAGCTCTCGCGCATCCTCCACGAGCTCGACTCGATCCCCAAGTTCCTGTTCGACGTGCACCCCGATGCCGCGGTCCGGGCGGCGGGCGACAAGGCCTACCAGGAGGCCGAACGCTTCTCGACGGAGTTGAGCTTGAACCGGGGCCTGTACGACGCCCTTGCGGCGCTCGACGTGTCGCACGAGGACGACGGAACGCGGTATGCGATGGCCAAGATCCTCCGGGATTTCCACCTCGCGGGCGTCGATCGCGACGAAGCGACGCGCCACCGCGTCATGGCCTTGCGGGACGAGATCACGTCGATCGGGCAGGACTTCGACAAGAACATCCGCGAGGACGTCCGGACGATCCGCGTCGATGGACCCGCGGACCTCGATGGGCTTCCCCCGGACTTCGTGAAGGCCCACGCGCCCGGACGCGACGGCACGATCGCGATCTCGACGAACTACCCGGATTCCGTCCCGGTCTTCCGATACGCGCGAAAACCCGAGGTCCGACGGGACCTGATGAAGGAATATCTCAACCGCGGCCACCCCGCGAATCTCGATGTCCTCGCACGGCTCATCGAGCGGCGCGACGACCTCGCGCGCCTCCTCGGCTACCGCAACTGGGCCGACTATCTGACGATCGACAAGATGATCGGCTCCGCGGGAGCCGTCGAATCGTTCTTGAACAAGGTGGCGGGCGTCGCGGAGCCCCGCGCGAAGCGGGATTACGAGGAGCTCCTCGCACGGAAACGCGATGACCTCTCGGATGCGCGGGGCCTCGATCGTTGGGACCTCAACTACTACACGGAGCTCGTGCGCGCGGACGACTACGCGTTCGACGCGAAGCGCCTGCGGCCGTACTTCGAGTTCGGGCGCGTGCGGGACGGCCTCTTCGCGATCACGGGCAAGATCTTTGACGTGCGCTATCGGCGCATCTCCGGCGTGAAGGTGTGGCATCCCTCCGTCGAGGTGTACGACATCTACCGCGGACGTGCGCGTCTCGGCCGGTTCTACCTGGACCTCCATCCGCGCGACGACAAGTACACGCACGCGGCGGCGGTCTTCCTGGTGGTCGGCCTCGCGGGGAAGCAGCTCCCGCAGGCGGCCCTCATGTGCAACTTCCCCGATCCGAGCGCGGGCGGGCCCGCGTTGATGGACTTCTCTGAGGTGGACACGTTCTTTCATGAGTTCGGACACCTCCTGCATGCGCTCCTGTCCGGCGGCGTCCGGTGGGTGCGGAACTCGCCGAACGGCCTCGAGCTCGACTTCATCGAGGCGCCGTCGCAGATGCTCGAGGAGTGGGTCCGCGACCCGGAGGTCCTCCGCACCTTCGCCCTCCACCACGAGACCGGGGAACCCGTGCCCCCGGACCTCATCGCGCAGATGCGCCGCGCGGAGGCGTTCGGTCGGGCCTACGAGGTCCAGCGCCAGCTCCTCTACGCGACGCTCTCCCTGCTATACTACACGCGGGACGCAGCGGGGATCGACACGACCGCCGTCCTCCGGGAGGCGCACACGCACTTCCCGCTGATCCCGCACTTCGAAGGCACGCATTTCCAGTGCGGGTTCGGCCACTTGAACGGATACTCCGCGGCATACTACACGTACATGTGGTCCCTGGTGATTGCGAAGGATCTCTTCAGCCGCTTCCGCGAACGCGGATCGTTGCTGGATCCCACCGAGGCCGCGCGATACCGCGACCTCGTCATCGGGCGTGGAGGCGAGAAGCCCGCGGCGGAACTCGTGCGGGACTTCCTTGGGCGCGAGATCGCGTTCGATGCCTTCGAAACCTGGCTGCGAGAAGCCGGGTAACGTCACGAGCTCGATTGCGGCGTGCGGTAGAACTCCCAGGTCCGCGCGAGGCCATCCTCGAGGGTGGTGCTCGGCGAGAACCCGAGCTTCGAGCGGGCCCGCGAGATGTCGGCAGTGGAATCGCGGATGTCTCCCTCTCGAGCCGGCGTCCGCGAGGCTCGCACCGGCTTCTCGGCGACCTCGGACAGGAGGCGCGCGACCTCGGATACGGAGGTGGCTCGGCCGGAGCCGACGTTGAGGACCTGTCCTGCGACCGGCTTCTCGGCCGCGAGCTCCAGCGCCGCGGCGGCGTCCCCGACGAACACGAAGTCCCGCGTCTGTTCTCCGTCTCCCTGAATCTCGATGGGCCGGTTCGCCGCGAGGTCGGCGCAGAATCGCCCCACAACGCCCGCCGAGGCAGCGGTCTGTCGCGGTCCGTACACGTTGAAGATTCGCAACACGACCGTCTCGATGCCCTTCAGGGACGCGATCTCCTCGCACGCGAATTCGCCGACCATCTTCGTCGACGCGTACGGCGACGCGGGAGCTGGCTTCATTGTCTCGACCTTCGGGTTCAATGCGGCGTTCCCGTAGACCGCGGCGCTCGAAGCGAACACGACGCGGTGCACCTTCGCATCGACCGCGGCCTTCAGAACGTTCAGCGTGCCCTCCACGTTCGTCCGCCAGTACTCCTGGGGCTTCTGCACGCTCTCCGGCACGGAGGTCTTCGCCGCGAGGTGATAGACGACATCGTGGCCCTTCATCGCGGTCGCTAGGCGCTTCGGCTGAAGGATGGACGCGCGTTTGAGCGGGAGTTCCTCGCGCACGCTCGCGAGGTTCTGTAACGAACCGGTCGAGAGATCGTCGAGGACTGTGACGCGGTTGCGGCCGCTGAGTCGCTCGACGAGGTGGGATCCGATGAAGCCCGCGCCGCCGGTGACGAGGATGCGTCGGCCATCCATGGCCCCGCGGCGACGGGACGAGCGGGCCATAAGCGTTCCGGTTTCAAACGAGGCATCAGCCGGTTACATGGGTGAGTTGCGCACTGATGTCGAAGAGTCGCCGCGCAACCGACGCATCCTGTGCGGCACGCGACGGAGTACGGACCTGCATCTTTGCGAAGTATTTTCCGGTGACCCCTTCGACCTCCGGGGACGCCGCGAGGAAGATTGGCGTCTCCGCTCCCTTCTCCGGGCTCTTGAAGAACATCCGAACGAATCGCACGATGGGCGATGCGCCTCCCATGCCGAGGTTCGTCCGGATGACCCCGGGATGACAGGCGTTCACCGTGACGCCGGATCCGACGAGCCGCGTCGCGAGTTCCCGCGTGAACAAGACTTGCGCGAGCTTCGATTGGTTGTACGCGCGGAATCCGCCGTAGCGCTGCTCTCCTTGGAGGTCGTCGAACCGAATCGTGCCCCCTTCGTGCGCACTCGATGAGACATTCACGATGCGCGAGGGGGCAGACCGCTTCAGCGGATCGAGGAGGAGGTGCGTCAGGAGGAATTCCGAGAGGTAGTTCACCTCGAATTGCCGCTCCAATCCGTCTTCTGTCATCTCGCGGTGCGAGGTGTACACCCCTGCGTTGTTGATGAGAACGTCGAGCCGCGGGTAGGTTCGCGTGAACTCTTCGGCAAAGGCGCGGACCGACGCTTCGCTCGCGAGGTCGACGATCATCACCGCGACGTGCGGGTTCCCGGATTCGCGTACGATCTCGGCACGCGCCGCCTCCCCGCGCGTCGGACTGCGGCACGCCATGACCACGGTCCCTCCGAGGCGCGCGAGGCCGAGGGCGGTCGCCTTCCCGATCCCTGAGTTCGCACCCGTAACAATCCAGACGCGATTGGCCATCGGAGGTGGACTGGCGGCGGTCATCGAGTTCGTCCCGTGGAGCACTCATCCGTCCCGTAAATTCTTGACCCCCGTGAACTCAGCCGCTCAAAGTCAAATTCGAGACTTTCGGGCAAGGTCTTTTCCCTACGCCTCTGGTTCGACGCCGCGGATGGTCGAGGCCTATCAGTGGTACTCCCTCATCTCCGTGGGGAGCGCCGCGCTTGCGGTCTCGGTGTCCGCGTACGTGATGCGGCGGATTCCGAACCGCCGGGCGGGGGACACGTTCGTCCTTGCGATGGTGTTCTTCGTCCTCGCGGCGACGTTCGCATACCTCTTGCGGACCTCGACGCTCGACTACTATGGCCCGAACCCGGGGCCGCTCGCAATCGCTCGCTTCTTCTATTTCTTCCACATGCTCGCGGTCGGCTTCACGGCGTCGTTCATCGGCCAATACTTCCTCGGCTTCGAGCTGATGCGCCGCCGAATCGTCAACCTCTTCCTTCAGGTCTCGCTGCTGGTCGTCGCGATCGGCGTCACGACGCAGGTTAACACGCTCTATGATGAGGTCCCGTACGGGGTCGTCGTCGAGGACACCTCCGCCCTCCTGAGCCTCGCGACCTTCCAACCATCTTCATGTCGACGGCCCTGGCCGTACTCGTCCGCACGCTGATCCGCAACAAGGACCCGATCGTGCGCAAGCAAGCGCTCCTGATGACCGCGGCGGTCCTGATTCATGGCGCGGGTGCGGAGTCGTATGCCACGTTCAAGATTTTCCTCGACCTCTACCCGCCGCCGTACCTGACGCTGTCGGCGTTCGCAATGGCCACGCTCTTCTCGATCGCGGTCTGGCGGTACAAGATGTTCGCGGTCACGCCGCAGAAGGAGGAGCCCGTCGCGTTGCCGCGGCGGTTCGACCTCAAGGCGGGCCGCGCCTACCTCATGCGGGAGCGGCGGCCGAAACTGATCTTCCTCGCCCTCTCCGAAGCGGTCCGCCGCGGATCGATGGGGCTCGCGGTCACCCGGCTGTCCCCGACCGAGGTCCGCGAGGATTACGATCTCCCGACGACACCGATCCTCTGGCTCACGTCGACGTTCGGACAGAACCACGTGCCGCCGACCGATTCCGACCTCCTCGAGCGACTCGTCGGCGATTTCGTCAAGGCCCAGCCCCAGGGGATCGTTGCGTTCGAGGGCATCGAATACCTCGTCGACTACCAGATGGTCGATCGGGTCGTACGCACGTTGCGCACCTTGCGGGACCTGGCGACGTCCGGAGGTGGCGTCTTGCTCCTGAGCGCGGACCCGACCGCCCTCGACGAGCCGATCGCCCGCGTGTTGCAGCGGGAGTTCGAGCCGCTCGAGATCGCCGCGAAGGCCGGGGGCGACGTCGAGGACGTCTTCGTGATCGACGGGAGCGGCGTGCTGCTGACGCATGCCTCGAAGGCGGAGGACGCCGAGGTCGATCCGGACGTGATGGCGGGCATGTTGACGGCGATCATGAATTTCGCCCGCGTATCGTTCGCAGTAGGTTCGGACGAGTTGCGGCAACTCGAACTCGGCGACAAGACGGTCGTCATCGAGCGCAGCCCGCGGTTCATCCTGGCGGTCGCGGTCATGGGATCCGCGCCGACGGAGATGCGAGAGGAGATGAAGGTCTTCCTGGAGCGCGCGGAGCGGCGATACGGTCCGATCCTCGCCACTTGGTCCGGCGAGCTCGGCGAGTTCGACGGCCTCGAGGCGATGACGAGCCGCCTGTTTCTGTAATCGAAGTCGCTGCACGGGTTCTTCGAGACGGTCCATTGTTCCATTTCATCTCGTCGGACCGACTTCCATCAGACAGGCAAAATCCGTTCCAGAAACCAGATGTACACCCTCGGTTGTCGTCGAGTGCCTAACGGGAGACGGGAACGAGTAGCGCGATTGGGCCCGTAGTTCCGCTCCCGGGCAGGGAATTTCTGTGAGATCTGTAAGAGAGAATCGAACGACCAGTGGGACCACGCGGCCGTCGCTTTTGGCGATGGGCCTCGTGGTGGTCTTGGTGGCCTCGATCCTCGCGACCGGCATCGCGTACTTCGCGGCGAACTACGTCGCGGCGCCGGGCGGCGGGGCGAGCCTGAGCACCCTGGGCAACCAGGAGCGACAGGACATCCAAGGAGCGAACGAATGGGTCGAAGGAAACATCGACTTCTGGCTGGAGAGCCACCTGTACGACGCGGAGGTCCGGATCGACGCCGGATCCAGCGCCTCGACGGTGCCCGACCAGATCGATGTCGCGATGTCGTTCTTCTTCGGCGAGAAGAACGCGGTCGTGATCGACTGGACCCAGGACTGGCACGTCACGCTGAATTCGACGGACATGTTCTGGACCCAGACGTCCGCGCCGGCGGGCGCGCCGTTCAAGTGCACGACGCCGCCGAACATCGTCTCGATCCCGGTGAATGGCAAGTCGATCCTCGTGCCGCAGTCCGGGTCGATCTGCATCCAAGACGTCACGGCCCACGCCACCGGCAACCCGACGACCGGCTGGGTGAACCTGATGGGCCTGCCCATCGCGCAGCTGAACTCCGCGGTGCCGAGACGGAATGAGCCGTGCACGACCGTCGTGAATGGCCTATGCTCGCCCGGCGCGGAGCTGGAGTCGAGCCCCGCGAAGGAGCACTTCTTCCGCCTCAGCCTCGTGAACCTGTTCAGCTCGAGCGGGCTGTACCCGCAGTCGTGGTGGCCGAAGCTCCCCGCGGGCAAGAGCATCGGGGTCTACTTCCGCAACCACCTCGCGATCACGCCGATCTGGAAGGTCGCCCTCGGCGGCCCCGGCGGCGGCAGCCAGCCCGAGTTCTGCATTACGACGGGACCCGGCGCGCTCCGGAACACGAACTACAACCGCTGCTCCTGGACGACCGTGTCGCGGGAAGGCGCCGGAGGCGCCCAAGGTTCGAAGAACCACGGTGACCTCCTCGCACCGGGCATCGGACAGAAGACGATCCCGCTGCCGCAGGTCGTCTCGCCGACCGGCTTCCTGACCGTCTGCAAGATCGTCACCGCGTTCCCCAACGACCAGACGGGGGCGCAAGGCTCGCTGACGAACGGATGGTCCGTGCACGTGCAGGGGCCGTTCGGCATCAGCCTGACGAAGACGACCGGCTCGGACGGCACCGGATGCTCGAAGTTCGGACCGCTCTTCCCGGCGAAGGACTACCAGGTGAGCGAGACGCTCCAAGCGGGCTACACGAACATCGGCGTCGTCGTGAACCCGGCGGCCGATCGGAACGTGAGCTACGGCTCTAACCCGAACCCGTCCAACCCCGTGAATGTCTCCCTGACGTTCGCCGAGGCGCAGGCCGGCTCGGGTCCGACCGTGACGTTCGTGAACTTCCTGCCGGCGCCTGGCCTGGACCAGTCGTGTTCCGTTCAGATCGTTGACGCGAACGGAGCCGTGCCCTCCCGCACCTACGCCATCGCGGGCGACACCGTCACGTTCACGTACACGGTGACGAACACCGGGAACGTCGCGCTGACGGTTACGCAGACCCACACGAATACCGTGCGCTTCGGGCCGAACCCGCTGTTCGTCGGAAGTGTGGCCGGGGGTGCGTCGCATTCGACGCAACGGAGCACGCTCGTGGTCAAAGGCGACCTCGGGACGATCTCCGACACCTGCAGCGCGACCGGCGTGGATGCGAACGGCAACCATGCGACCGCACCGGACCGCACCTGCTCCTTCGTCGTGCGCGCGCCGCTGATCACGTTCGTGAAGCACCCCGTGGCCGGGGACAACGTCCTCGTCGTGCCCGGGCAGAAGCTCACGTACACGATCGACGTGACGAACGGCGGCGATGCGCCAGCGATCGTGGCGATTTCCGATGCGCTGGATTCGGGCCAGACTCTCCTGAACGGCGGCCCGAGCACGAGCACCGGCGACATGCCGAGCCCAGCGGCGACGAGCCCCGCCACCGGAGCGGACTACGCGGCCCCCGTGACGATCACGTGGACCGGGCTGTCCGTGGCAGCCGGGACCTCCATCCATGTGTCGTTCCGGGTCCTCGTGACCGCGACGGTGGACGGGTTCCAGCTGACCGGCACGATGACCCTGACCGCGACGAACGAGAACGGCGTTGACTACAGCCCGAGCCCGAACACGGCCCAGAACCTCGTGACCGTGACGCGGGCGATCCTGAAGCTGACGGAGTTCGGGTATACGAACACGCCGAAGGGCACGCCGCACCAGGGCGTCGTCTCGGGGATCACGAACTACACGGTGTCGTTCAAGAACTTCGGGACGGACACCGCCGTCTTGACGGGTCTGCTTAACGTCACCGTGCTCGGAGCGGGTAGCGGCACGTGGGTGTGCTCGACTCCGGACTCCGGCGTGAGCCTCGTCGGCTGCGCTCTGCGATGGACCGACATCTCCGTTGCGCCGGGTGCGACGGTCTCCTTCCACCTGACGTTCGACTACACGGACCTCGCGGATGGAGCCGTCGTTTCGGCCGGTTTGATCGCGGACTACACGGTGCCCCCGAGCGACACGGTCTACACGCCATCGGGATGCCCCGCTCGGATCGAGTTCACGATCCAGAGCGACTAGGCGGCCGTAAGGGGCGTGCGACCCACGCCCCACTTTCCTATTTTTCTCGGACCGGCCGACTCAGGAAGGCCCCTCGATCCCCGCGATCGCCATCCGGACGTCGATCCAGGTCATCTCGGGCGGCTCGACATCCTGCTGCCAGAACAGCGCAATCAGCTCGCCGGTGTGATGGGCCTGCTCCAACGTCACCTGCATGAGCGCATCGCGGAGGGCGTGCGGGTGCTCCTTCCATTCCGGCTGAATCTTCCGCTCGAGGCCCTTGTCCGTCATCTTCGCGAGGAACCCTTTCTCCTTCGCGATGATCTTCTCGAGATACGTGCGGAGTTCATCGATCGACTGGACCTCGTCGAAGTCACGGTCGCGTATCGCTGGATCGGCGGATGCGCCCTGGGCGGTGACGTTGAGCCAGCCGTCGTGGACGGAGAGGATGTGGTGGAAGATGTTCTTCATCGAGTGGTATGTCGCCTCGCGGTCCTTCAGCAACGCCTCCTGGGGGAGCTTTGCGAGGCCTTCGCAGAAGTCGCGCAGGACGCGCCAGTTGTACTCGTAGATTTCGCGAAAATCGGCAGCGGTCACCATGAAGTCGCCACCAACGTTGGCCAAATAAATCATCGCCCCAGGCCCGCGAACCGTTACGGTGGCGTCGAGGACGTCGGACCGGTCACGCCGGCGGGCATCCCGGTACTCCCGCGCCGATAGAGCCAGGTCATCGCGATTGCGAACGCCGCGGCGACGACGCCCATTCCCCGCCATCCGGCGAGTTCAAGGAACGACGCGAGGACGACAAGGAATCCGACGACGCCTCCGACGAACGCGAAACGCTGCTTCGCGCAGGCTCCGGAGTCCTACCTCGCGGCCATCGGACCCGCGGACCTCCACAGGAGCACCGAGGACGCGAAGATCCAAGCGAGCAGGAGCACGGCGCCGGCGAGGAGCGCCACGAACGCGTCGGCCACAGGCAGTGCGCCCAAGAGGAACGCGATCAGGGAGAGGATGCCCACGACCCCGAGCCAGCGAGGATACGGCGTCCCCTTCATCGTGAGATACCCGTACACGCCGACTCCGGCCGCGAGGAGGAGGAATCCGAAGACCTCCGCGGTCCCGAGGCCGATGACCGCTTGGGCGACGATGATCGCGACCGTCCTCGAAATCCCTCCGGTTGCATACGGGCCGGAGAGGACGTCCAGCGCGATCGCTTCGCCGATTAGCACGACGGCCGTCGTAACGATTCCCACGATCGAGAAGGCGGTCGCGGTTGCGGTCAGCAAGCGGTCCGTTCCCTTGAATGCCTTCCGCAGACTCAGGAAATACGGCATGGCGACGACCGCAGCGAGTCCGATGAACACGTCCGCGGCGAGGAAGGCGGTTCGGAATCCGTTGAAGCCAGCGAGCGTGGCGTCGGCTTGTGCAGGACTCGCGGGGAAGTTAGCGGTAACCGCGAAGGTCGCGATCACGAGGATCCCGAACAGGATGCCGCAAATCGCTCCGATCCTCGAATCCGCTCCGCCCCCATCGCCACCCGTTGACCCCATGGCCGCCATGATCCTCCCGCGCGCGGCATCCGGAGGGGTCTACTCAAACCTTGCGACCAACGCGCCCGCGCACGCTGTGAACACGAATCGGCGTTCCACTCGAACCGAGCCGTCTGCCGATGCGAGTCGCGGTCGGCCTACGCGGGGGTTTGAGTCGCGGACCGCGGGAGAATCCCACGGCGGACGAAATCCCAGAAGGTCTTCCACGATCGGATGCCGTGGACCCAGGCGAAGGCGAGGAGCAGGATGGTCCCTGCGATCTCCCCGAACTGGATGTACGGATCGTGGAGGAGGGACTGGAACCAGACGTCCGCGCTGAAGGGCACCGCCGGAAAGGTCCAGCCGTACGCCGGGTACCAGAACACGTTCGGCAGGTCCCAGATCTCGTCGAGGAGCAGGTGCGTCGCGACCCCGAACCCCACGAGCCCTAAGCCCCGCCACCTCGGGACGAGGCTCAGCGCAAGGATCGCGACGAGGAAGGGGAGCGTGTGCGCCCAGAGGCGCGTCTGCAGCCCGAGGGCATACCCGAGGGGCTTGTCGATGAGGTCCGGGAGGAGCGCGCCGAAGAGGACGAGGCGGTAGTCGATCCGGGTCGGAGACCGCCACGCCAGGAGCCACGCGAGGCCCAATCCGATGCCCAGGTGGCCGAGGATGAACACGCGCCGCCGATGCGCCGGCCGCACTTGACCCTTCCGAAAACAATCTTGATAAACGTCGCCTCCCATCCGAACGACGCCATGGAGTCCCGAGGTCACGTCTGGTCGGACTTCAGCTTCGTGGTCTCGAGCGGGTACCGCGAGAAGGTCTTGACCTCTTTGGCGCCAAAGCCGAAGGTGCCGCGGCAACTCGCGGGCGAGACGGACCTCCGGATCGCGCACGTGAGCCGCGCGCTCCGGGAGCTGTCCGACCGCGGCTTGGTGGAATGTCTCACGCCGGAAGTGCGGGCGCGCGGGCGGCTCTACGGCCTGACGCCCGACGGGGCGGCCCTGCTCGCGGAGCTGAACGGCTCCCGCCGGTACGTCACGCCCACGGTCCGGGCGGCGCCGGCGGAAGGGTTCGTCCCGAAGATCCGAGGGTCGAGCGTCGTGCGCGTGCTGGAGTTCATGCGGAAGACCCGGGGACGTGCCGCCGTGGACGCGGCGATTCAGTCGTGGTCCGTCGATCCGGATCACGTGACGGAGGACACGTGGATCTCCGTCGATGCCTGCGCGCAGCTGCTCGATCTCCTCGAGGCGAAGTTCGGGGACGGGAGCTACGGTTTCGTGCGGCGTCTCTTCTCCGAGGCCATGAGCACCTTCCCCACCGTGCGCGAGCAGCTCACGAAGGCGATCCCCTTGACGGCCCTGGCCGAGCGCGCGCCGATCGTGTACGCGCGGGAGTGGAACTACGGGCGGATCGAGGTCGAGACGGACCGCCGGAAGGTCATCCTCCGCCACTACGACTGGATGCCCACGCCGGCCATGTGCGCCATGTTCCACGGGATCTATGAGGGCGGGCTCGCCTTCCGCGGGGTCCACGGAAAGGTCACGAAGACGCGGTGCGTGCGGACCGGCTCGGACCACTGCGAGTACGTCGTGGAATGGTGACTGTCGTCGGGCTACGCCCCGCGGTCGCCTCGCGCAGGATCGGCGCGAGGACCCGTAGATAGGCGTGGATTAGTTCGTCCCGCGGGCCCGTCTCGTCGGCGAAGGCGACGACCGGGAACATGAGCGTGACGAAGGGATAGAATTGCCCCGGGTCGCCGCCGCTGCGGCGGGCATGGCGGAGGCCGCGCTCCGTGAGTTCGCCGGCGCGGACCAAGTACGCCTCGTAGTCGTCCATCGTGAGGTCGGGCCGATATCCGCCGACCTGTCGCATGTGCGATAGCGCGGCCCCGCGACGGGAGATCACGAAGATGTTCAGGATCCCCGCGTCGAGATCCTTGCCGAGGTCCATCACGTTGCTGATCAGCGTCAGGACCGCGTCGAAGTAGAACCAAGCCGCGAGGTGTTCGTCCATCGCTTCCGACGTCATCGGCCGCTCCATGAAGCAGGCGTCGATGAGGGTGAGCGCCGCCGTATGGGAGATCGCGCCCGAGAGACGCTCGATCGGGGAGAGGTCGGGATCGGGACCGGGTAACCGATCGGATCCTCGCACGAACGCGTCGACGTCCAGCGTGGGGTCTTTCTGGAACATCGTGAGAGCTTGCCCGAACGCCCACCGCTCGTGGATCCGCTCGAACTCCCGGGCGAACGCCGACGCGTGCATCGCGGATCGGAGGTTCCGGCGCGACGTGTCGACGAGGGCGGTGAGGAAGTCCGCAAGCCCTCGATGCTCTCTCGCGAGGCGGCCCTCGAGCTCGGCTTGGAATCCGCCGGCGTCGAAACGCGCTTCCGTCAGGGGGGCGAGGCAATGCCGGATCAGGTCGAGTGCCTCCGCGAAGCCGTAGGAGCCGGAATCGATGATGTCGTCGAGCGTGTCGAGGAGGCTCTCGTAGAAGACCTTCGTGACGAGTGCGCGAATCCGTTCCTCTCGCCCGAGTTCCCCGCGGAAGCGCTCTGTGATCATGAGCGCGCCGGCGGCGTACCTCAGGTTCTTCCAGCGGTTCCACGCGTCCTTCGCGTCGCGCGGCAGCGCGTCCGCGGCCCGTCCGAGGGCATCCGCCTCGCGCATCTCGCGGATTCCTGCCTCCACGTTCCCGATGTGCCGTCGGATCAATTCCCTCGAGAACCCGACGTCGTGGTACGTGAGGAGGCATTCCGCACATTCGCCGAAGCGGACCGCGAGTTGCCGCACGAGCTCGAGGTGGTCTCCATCGCGGTCCTTGGTCTGGTCGGCTTCGGGCGCGCCCAGGCATCGTTCGGTCGTTTGCAACCGTCTCACCGGTCCACCGAATCGAGCGGGAGGTCAAAGGGAAAGTTACCGGCCCCACGCCGGCCGCGTACCAGAGTCGTACCAAACCGCTCGGAAGCCGCGCCGGCCGTCGACGGAGGCGCGAGCGGAGTCACCGCGCGATTATCTCAATTGATTTTTGTCGGAGACAAACTTTCTTAGGGAGTGCTAATGCACCTTTCGCCCATGCGAATCGTCCTCCGACAGGATTCCACCGGCGTCGCCTCCACCATCGCGACGTTGTTCGCGCTCCTCGTCGTCCTGATCTTCATGCAAGCGGCGATCTTTCTGGTCATCCCCGCCAAACAATACGATGCCGAACGCAACACCTCCCTCCAGGCGATGGCGGCCTTCAACCTCTTGCGGTCCCTCGCCTCCGGGGCGGCCGTCCCCGGCGGCGAGTTCACCGTGACGATCCCCGTGGGCACGCAGAGCGTCTCGCCGTTCTCGGCTCCGAGCAGCGGCGACCTGACGTTCAACACGGGCGACACGACGACCGCGAACGTCTCCGTGCAATTCGTCCCCGCGATCCACGACAGCCACGTCTCGAAGATCGACCAGGACATCATCCTCATGATCGACAGCTCCGGATCGATGGCGCAGAACGACCCGAACCGGCTGCGGATCCAGGGCGGGAAGGAGTACATCGGCCGGCTCAGCCGCCCGGACCGCGTCGCGAGCGTCGACTTCGACAGCGTCGCGCGGCTCACCCGCGCGAATGTCGGCGGCGTCGCGCATCACCTGTACACGCTCTCGAACTCCGGAATCCCGGACTACAGCGGGGCTCAGTCGGACCTCGACACGATCGACGCGTCCGGCTCGACGAACTTCGGCGCCGCGATCCTCGTCGCGAACGACGAGCTGATCCAGAACGGCCTCCGGAACCGCGCATGGGTCGAGATCCTCCTGACGGACGGACACAACACCGTCGCCGGGGCCGACGCGCTGGCGCGGTCGGAGGCCGGGCGCGCGAAGGCGAACAACATCACGATCTACACGATCGGCCTCGGACCCGACGCGGACGCGACGCTCCTCCAGGAGATAGCGGCGACAACCGGTGGCACCTACTACGCCGCGCCGACGGCCGAGGCCATCCGCTTCATCTACTTCGAAATCAGCATGCACTACCGCGGCTCGATTTCCTGCGGCACGGTCATCGCCGCGAACTCGATCAGCGGGACCCTCCGGCTGGACCTCGCGACCGCGCGATATCCCGCGCAGACGGTTCGCCTCGAGGCGGGCGGCGTGACGCTCGCCCAGCCTCCGGGACTGGCGGTCGAGGACGGCATGCCGCTCTCGTTCGAGCCGCGCGCGTACGGAGCGGGCACCCTCCAGGTGACGCTCCTGACCTTCACCGGTCCCGCCTTCAAGATGAGTGGCAATGACTATGCCTTCGTCACCGCGCGATTCCTCGACCAGACGGTGACGGACCAGACGGTCATCCGGCCGGACCTGCCGCAACAGGCGACGGACGTGGGCAATATCTCCGATTACGTGAACTTCTGGGCTGGGCAAGGCGCGGCGACCCCAGCGGGAGCCAAGGCCGTTCGAGATCCGCTGGGCCTGGCGCAAGCTCGAATCAACTGGGCCCAGGCGAACCTGACGACGAGCAAGCTGACGCCCGCGAAGTTCAACGTCGACAGCGCGGTGGCCCAGCTCGCCGCGTCGATCGATGCGGCGGAGGCGCAGGTGCGCAGCGGGAATATGCAGCGGTGGCTCGCGAGTTCGACGGAGGACCTGGTGCGTCGGGCGGCATGTAGCTTGAGTCAGTGGCAGGACTGGTACACCGGGATCAAGTTCATGCTGCGCACCCCCGCCGCCGCGGCGTGGGCCGTCTGGTTCGGGTCCGCGTTCCGCCCCACGGCGGCACTGACCTCGTACGGCGTGTCGGGGAACAACACGGTCTTCTCCGTGAACGCGATCGACCATTTCATCGTCGACGAGCGTGTCATCGAGCTGAGCTTCGGCTGATTCGTTCTACAACGGAATTTCGCTCGCGAACGTTTATTCACGCCTCTCCCGTTCGGACGCCGACCCACATGGTCCGGCCCATCGCGCGACTCGCGACCCGCCTCACGCGCCGGACCCGCGCGACCGCCTGGGCGATCGCCTTCGCGTGCATGGTCCTCGTCGGCGCGCTGACCCTCGCGGACGGTCTGGCGAACGGGGTCGGATCGGTCGCGGACCGGATCGGCTCGGGCCCGGCCGTGTACATCCGAGGGAGGGAGCTCCTCTCGAGCGCGATCGACGCGGAGGATGTGGCCCGCGTTCCCGGAGACGTCCTCGCCCTCCGAGCCCATCCGGCCGAACTGGCCATCGCCAACGTCACGCTGTCCGTGGTCGCGGTCGCCCTCGAGCCCTATCACAACGGGACCGCGGGAGTCGCCTACCCGACGGGCCGGAATCTGTCTCTGGACTCCGGACTCCGCACCCGATTCGAATCGCTCAGCGGAGGCCCGCTCAACGCGACCGGGAACCTGACCGTATTCGGCCTTACGCTCCCGCTGCCCATCGTCCCTCCGCCCCCGAGCCGACCCGCGCTCTTCGCGGACGACTGGGCGTTCGTGTCGCCGGAGCTGCTGTACTCCATGAATCCGGTCGAAGGGGGACCGATCCAAGCGATCGTGGCGGACGCTCCGCTCGATGCGAGCCTCGTTGCCTCCCTCGGCCTGACGCGGCTCGAGACCCTCGGGGTCGTCGCGTTCGTCCGGGGTAGCGTCGCGGAGGTCCAGCGGTCCCTCGGGGTCCTCGCGGTCGTGATCGCGGTCGTCATCGGCCTCCTCGTGTACGCGGCGATGAGCCTTGAGGTCCACCAGCGCGCCGCGGAGATCGCCACGCTGCGACGTCTCGGGGCTTCTCCCGGGAAAATCGCATCCGTGTACGAGGCGCAGGCGATCCTCCTCGCGCTCGCGGGCGCCACGCTCGGTTCCGCGCTCGGGATTGTTGCGGCGCACGCGGTCGTCTCCTTCGCACCGTTGTTCGGCCTCCCGAATCTCGTGATCCTCGGTCCGCCGTATGCGGCGGTCGCCGTCGCGTTCGTCATTTGCCTCGCGGCTTCCTGCCTCGCCGGAATTGTTCCCTCGCGGCGGGCCGCGGTATCGGTCGCACGTTCGCGGGGAGTGATTCCATCCTGATGGGCCGGCGGGCCTTCGCGGGCCTGCTCTTGTGCGCGGTGATCCTCGGCGCCACGTGGCCGACGCTCGCGGCGCTCCCCGCCCTCCCGGGGCGCGTCGTCACCGGCGACGTCTACGCGATCACGCAGGGAAGCGGTCCGAATTCCATCAACGAGAGCCTCGTGGCGAACTTGACCGGCCAATCCTGGGCGGACCGAATCAGCCCGGAGATTCTCGCGCCCGGGACGATCGGCGGCGAGCCAGTCCTCGTGCGAGGAGCCTCGCCCAACGTGTTTCTCTCTATCGAAGGAGGCACATTCCTGAGTTCGGAGCCGACCGGCGATCGCTGGGCCGTCGCTGGGGAGGGGCTCGCCTCGCGCGCGGGGCTCGATGTTGGAGAGACGGTGACCCTCGTCGGGTCGTCGACGCCTCGAATTGCGTTCGCTCGGATCACGGGCATCTTCGAGGCCGGCACGACGGCGAACGATGAGCTAATCGTGGACTTCCCCACCGCCCGATCGCTGACGGGCCTCGGTCCCGCGTTCTTCCACTCGATCCGTGTCGCAACGTCTCACCCGGCATCTCTCCTGGCGTTCCTCGAAGCGACGAACGCGAGCGTTCACGTGAGCGGTCCGCAACTCTCCGCGGACGTGCACAGCGAGCCCACGACGGATGAGCGGATTACGAATCTGATCCTGCGGTCCGGCCTCGGAGGAGCCCCGCGCGACTACCTCTCGACGGCGGTCGTGGAGGCGGGGACGTCGGTGCGCGTGGTGGCCTATGGAATCGCGGCGCTCCTCGGAATCCTCGTGGCCTTCGGGATTCACGCGGTCCAGGCAAGGGCCTTCGCCGATCGCCGCGGGGCCATCGGTGTGCTGCGGGCGGTCGGCGCGGGGAACGGATGGATGCGGCGCCGGATCCTTCGAGAGACGGTGCCCACCGCGATCCTGGCGGGCGTGATCGGCACCGTCCTCGGCCTCGCGATTGATCTTTGGGTCAGGCCGCGCGGTTTCCTCGTGGTCTTCGGCCACCAGGTTCCGGTGATCGTGGACCTCACCCTCTCCACGGCGGTCATCGCGGCCGTGGCGGTCGCGTCGACTTTCTCCTCGCTTCTGCTCTTGCGCGGTGTGACGAACGTACGCCCGACGGAATCGATTCGGGAGCAGCCCGCAGTCGAGCCGCCGCGATCTCTGGAGGTTGTCCTACGCGGCTGAAGATCGACCACGCGCTCTTGATCGCGCTCTATTGCATCGCCCTCGCGGCCCGGTTGGTGCCGCTGACTTTCAGCCCGCTGCCGTACAACATCGACGGATTTCCGCTCGCCCGGATCTCCCAGCAGATCGCGACGACGGGCACGTGGCGGATCGACGAGGCGACCGTCAACAGCTACGACGAGAAGATGCCCGCCTTCTCCTTGTTGTGGGCCGCCGTCTCAATGCTCGCCGGATGGCATCCGCTCGCACACGCCGAGCTTTACATCGCCCTCATCGCGTCACTCGTCGTGCTGCCCGCCTACCTGATTGCGGTGAAGGCATCCGGACGCCGACTCGTCGGATTCGGGGCGGGCCTCTTCGTCTCGTTGTTCGGGAGCTTCCTGTTCCTCACGAGCGTCGTCACGAAGGAGTCACTCGGCCTCCTGGTCCTGCCGGTCGTCGTCCTGCTGTTCGCGGGACGCGCGGATCGCAAGAAGCGCGCCCTCGCGGTCGTCTTCCTCGTCCTCCTGCCGTTCCTTCATTCCCTCACGGTCCTGCTGGCGCTCGGCATGGTGGCGTCGCTCGTCGTTCTCACCCATCGTCGCGCGTGGACGCGCGGTCGCTTCTCCGCCAAGGCGCTCGCGGTCGACGCGGTGACCGGGCCGGCCCTCGCGGGGCTCGCGCTCCTCTACTACGAAGTGGTGAAGCTCCCATTCCTCACGGATCTCATCGCCCCGGCCGCGCTCGTCCTGTTCCTCGCCCTCGTCGTGTTGTTGACCGCGGCCCTCATGCCGCTCGCCCGACCGGCACACGTCCGGCTCGGTCGTCCGCTAGGGACGCCCGCGACCCGTCTGGTGCTCCCTCCCGCGGTGAGCGCCGCACTCCTGGTCGTCAACGCACAGACGAGCCTCTTCGCGGGAGCGGGGGGGACGCGACCGGCCCTCCTGTGGATGCTCCCCGGAATCGTGGCCCTCGTGGTCCTTGCCGTCGTCGGGTACGGGCTCGTGCGACGCACGTCGAATCGCGCGAACGACCTCGTCGTGTCGATGCTCGTGTCGCCGGTCGCGCTCATCCTCTTCGGCCTCTTCCGCGGCCTCGACCCGGTGAGCCTCATCGTCGTCTATCGGTCGTTCGATTTCATCGACTACGCGCTCGCGCTCCTCGCGGCCCTCGGATTCGTGGCGGCGTGGCGGGCCCTCCGTTCTCGACCGCTCGCGAAGGTCGGGCTCGCGGGCACTTTCCTGGCGGCGCTTCTCGCGACGACGCCGATGGCGTGGAACACCCCGGCGGTCTTCGGCGTCGAGAACGTGACGACGTCCGACGAGTTCCACGCGCTCGCGGTCCTCGCCTCGCTCGGCGCTCGCAACGTGACGACGGACCAACGCCTCGCGGATGTCGGCGCGACTTGGTTCGGGTACACGACGGACAAGTCCCTCCCGATGACCTTGCGGGACCGCGAGAACGTCACAGGGTTCGACTATGCGGTCGTGCTCGAGCGGTGGACTACGGTCGGCGCACAGATCCATCCCGCTCCGAACATCGTGTTGGAGCCGAGCGTTATCGATGCGTTCCTCCGGGCGAACCGCATCGCGTACGTCGCAGGCCCGCTCGGCGATCGGATTTTCGTGGTGCAAATCCTCGGGTGAAACGCCGATACGGGCGTGCGGACCTTCACGTCGGACAGACGTCGAAGAAACCCTTAAGCGGCGGGATGGGAATCTTCGCGACCGGAGGAGGGAGGAACGAACACGACGACCCGGACGTCGTGTCTGGCCGGCCTCCTTTTCGTCGTCATCTTCGGTGCCCTCGGATTGACGGCGATGGCCGTCCGGACGTCCTCGAGTTCCTTCGTGATGCCTCTGCAGACCTCCCACGGTCCCATCCTCATCGAAGGGGATTCGGCCTTCACGCCAGCGAATGGCGTGACGGGCGGGACCGGTACCGTGTCGGATCCGTACGTGATCGAAGGCTGGGACATCGATGCCGCGACCGCGGACGGGATCCTGGTCCGCAACACGACCGCGTACTTCATGATCCAGAACCTGTCCGTCCACTCGGGCGGATCGTCTTGGGTCGGAATCCGTGTCGTCAACGCGACCCACGCGCAGGTGACGAATGTCGCGTCCGCGCGCAACTGGTTCGGAATCCGGTTTGAGTCCGTATCGAATTCCCTCATCGATGGGAACAACGTCAGCACGAGCGGGCACGTTGGCATCGCTCTCGACTCGCCCTCGAACACGACGGTATCCAGGAACGTGGTTTCCGACTCGGATTACAGGGGGATTCAGGCCAACTCCGCGCGCGACTTGGTTGTACAAGGGAATCGGGTGACGCGAACCAACCGTTCTGGCATCGAGTTGTTATTGGCAAATCGAGTCTCCGTCTCGGAGAATGCGGTCTCTCAAAGTGTTCAGACCGGCGTTTCTTTCGTCATGTCATCCAACTGGACCTTCCTTGACAATGCCCTCATCGACAACTACGTCCAGGTTGCGACGGACCGCGCGGATAACGCAACGATCGGCGGCAACGATCTCGAACGCGGAACGTTTGGCCTCGTCATCGTCGCATCCAAGAGTCTCACGATCATCGACAACAACATCACGGCCTCGGCGGACTTCATGGTGTATCTGGTCGACTCGTCCGGGGTGGCGGTGTACCATAACGTCTTCGTAGACTTCGGGAACGTCGCTTATGACAACGGTGCCGGGACCAACCGGTGGGACGATGCATATCCGAGCGGGGGAAACTTCTGGGGCGACATCCGACAGAGCGCCGACAACTGTAGCGGTCCGTCACAGAACGTCTGCCCAGACGCAGACGGTCTCGCGGACATGCCCCGCGAGATCCTTGGCGATCCCGCGAACATGGACCGCTATCCTCTGATGAGGCCCTTCCCCACGCACCTCGCCTACATTTCCTTCACCTTGTTCGGCGCGGCCGGATCCGGCTGGGGCTTCACTCCGTCGACCCTCACGAATCCCGGACCGACGATCACCGTCTCGCGCGGCGCCGTGGTGACCCTCACCCTGAACGGCACGGACGGGCTCGTCCACAACTGGTTCGTCGACTACAACAACAACAACATGCCGGATGCGGGCGAACCGAATTCCCCGACGTTCACAAACCAGTCGATCGTGTTCGTCTTCACGCCGACCGTTACGGGGACGTTCACGTACCGCTGCCGCTTCCATCCCACAACGATGACCGGGTCGCTGGTCATCACGACCGGGGGTGCGCCCCCGTTCGCCTCGTTCACCGTCACACCTTCGCTCGTGAACACCACGTCTCCGGTCACCGGAAACGCGAGCGCGTCGAGGACCGCCCAAGGATCGACGTCGGGCTTGCTGTACCGGTGGGACTGGGACAACGACGGATTCGAGGACACCATGTGGTCCCGAAACCCGATCGCCGCGTACGTCTACCAAGCGGATCGGAACAACACGGTCCGGCTTTTCGTCATGGACCCGGACGGACAGGTCGCGAACACGACCGAATACGTGTTGGTGGACGGAATCCCGCCCATCACGACCGTGAGCCTGCAAGGGACCTCCGGTACGAACGGCTGGAATCTCTCCTCGGTGTCCGTCACTCTGACCGCACACGACTCCCGTGCGGGCGTCGCCATGACGCAGTATCGGATTGATGGCGGCGCTTGGCGTCCGTACGTCGGAACGTTTGTGATTACGACAGAGGGAGTGCATACGGTCGAGGTGCAATCCGTCGACCTCGTCGGCAACGTCGAAGTCCCGCATTCCACCGGGGTCAAGATCGACACGACCGCTCCGCAACTCACGAACCTCACGACGACCGCTCCGGAACTCCTGAACCTCACGGGGCCGGGCACAGGGACGGCAAATGTCACCCTGTCCTGGAGCGGCCAGGATCTCGGGTCCGGCATCGCCCGCTTCGAATTGTCGGTCGACAACGGATCTTTCATGTCGGTCGGACTGAACCGGACCGCGACCCTCTCGCTGGCGGCGGGCAGCCATTCCATCCGCGTCCGGGCGATCGACGTCGCCGGCAACATCGCAACCGAGAGCATCTACGTCGCTATCCTCTCGAGTGTGACACCCCCGGGTCTCGCGTTGGATCCGCTCGTCGTCGGATCCCTCGTCGGCGTCGCGATTCTCATCGCCGCCGTTGCGACATTCGTAGTCCGGCGAGCCCGTCGTACGCGTCCACCTCCGGGAGGCGCGCCGCCACCCGAGAACCCTTAAATACGCCACCCCCCTTCGAGCGGCCCGAATGGCCGAGAAGAAGTCCCGCGCCGCCGCCCGCAAGATCAAGGACAAGTGGAAGGCGAAGGCCTGGTACAACCTCCTCGCGCCCGAGATGTTCAACAAACAACTCCTCGGCGAGACGCCGACGGACGACCCGGGCAAGCTCGTCGGGCGCGTGACGGAAGTCACGGTCCAGGACCTGACCGGCGACTTCAGCAAGATGCACATCAAGCTCCAATTCAAAGTGGATCAGGTGCAGGGGCAGGACGCGCTCACGCAGTTCATCGGGCACGACATGACGTCGGACTACATCCGGCGGCTCACGCGCCGCAAGCGGACTCGCACGGACCTCACGGTCGACGTCGTGACGAAGGACGCGTGGAACGTCCGCGTCAAGCCGATGGCGATCACGGACCGCCGGATTCAGTCGGCGAAGCAGCGCGTAATCCGCGCGATCATGGCGAAGGTCGTCCGCGACGTCGCGGCGAAGCAGTCGATCGGCGAGTTTGTGAAGGGCGTGATCAGCGGCGATCTCGCGAAGACGATTGCCTTAGGCTGCAAGCCCATCCATCCCGTCTCGCGCGTCGAGGTTCGGAAGTCCGAGGTTTGGGCGATGGGGGAGATCCCGCCGCCGAAGGAAGCGGCCTCGGCCGAGGCGGCGCCCGCGGAAGCCCCAGTCGAGGCGCCGCCGGTCGTCGAGCCCGCGGCGGAAGCGCCCCCATCGGAGCCGGCCCCCGAGGAGCTCGCCCCCGAGGAGCTCAAGCCGGAAGACATCGACGAGCTCTAACGTCCCCGACCATCACGTCTCGTCGGGCGGCCGCGCATCTTGCTGAGGATCGCGACGCGCTCAACCCGCTCCTGAGACCGCCACGTGGAACGTGACCTGGACATCGAAGCCGTCGACGCGAGCGAAGTGCAAGTCAATCCGCCACAAGCCCGCGGAGGACATCGCCGGCGACGTGACGAAGAAGTGGTTGCCGTGGGGACCCGAGAGGTTCACGACCTGGGGCGGCTGCCCGCCATTCTCGAGCGTGAACGTCAGGGTGCCGTTCCGCCCGCCGTTGTAGTCGCCTCCCGTCGTCGCGTTGTACAGGAGGACATCGTACGCGTAGACGGTGGGCCCGGTCGGATACGGCACGACCATGAAATTGATCCTCAATCCGGAGTCCGTCGTGTCGAGAGACAGGAGCGCGGGGCGAGGCGCGAGGCTCGTGGCCGGCGTCATGGACGTCAGGAGGGCCGCGACGAGGAGGACGGAGAAGCCGATGACCGTCTCCATGCGGACGTTGCTCGAGATGCCCCGGACGGAGTCGCCGAGTCGCTCCGGTTCGGACGTCCGGGGGAGCAGCCGGTAGCGGTTGTACGCGCCGAAGGCGAGCATCGGTGCGAAGAGCGCGACCTTCGCGAGGACGGCCCAGCCATACGCCGAGTAGAGCAACTGGTCCACCGTCCCGACGAGGAGGAGCGCGAGGACGGTGCCGCCGATGAGGACCAGCCCGACCGCGTAAAAGGCGAACCGCGAGAAAGGGAAAAGAGGGGAGCGGCGCCCACCGAGCGCCGGCCCCGTTGGGAGTTCGATGGCTCACGACTGAGGTTCCACGTGCTTTTCGATGAGGAGATACACGTTGTCCATCGTGCCATCCTGATTGACGTCCTCCGCGTGGTAGTCGACGGAGATCCACTCATGGGTGTCGGGGGTCCCGTCCTGGTTGGGGTCCGTCAGCCGCTCCGCGCGGAACGTCAGGTCGACCTTCTCGAACACGCCGTTCGAGTCCGCGTCCGTCGCCTGCGCATCGAGGCGCAGGTAGGAGGTCATCTCCGGCACGCCGTTCTGGTCCTCGTCGAGGACCTCCGAACCGCGCGCGGTGACCGTCACGAGCTCCGGGTGGCCGTCGTCGTTCGCGTCCGTCGCCTGCGCATACAGGACAAAGGCCGCGACGTACTCCGGCACGCCGTCGTGGTTCGCGTCGCGGACCGCGCTCGCGTGGATCGTCACGTTCGCGCTCTCGACCGCGCCGTTTGAGTTCGCGTCGATCGCGACGACGTCGATCGTCGCGCCGCGCGTCTCGTCCACGAGGCCGTCCGAGTTGTAGTCGAGTTCCTGCGTGGCCACGAGGTGCAGCTCCACCCGGTCCGGGTTCGCGTCCTCGATCGCGTTCACGACGACGCCGTCCACGGTCGCGTAGGAGTGGTCCTCGGGGAAGCCGTCGGAATTGCGGTCGACGAAGGCCTCCGCGCGGATCGTCAGGGTGGCGCGCTCGAAGATGCCGTTCGAGTTCTCGTCGGTGGCCTCAAAGGCCCCGTCGAGGCTCGCGCGGTACTCCGGCGTACCGTCCTGGTCCATGTCCCGCACCACCGCGCCGGTCAGGGCGAGGCGGACGAGCTCCGGGTTGCCGTCATCGTTCGTGTCGCTCACGCGGGCCGTGACCTCGAGCGCCTTGCGCGCCTCGAGGATGCCGTCCGAGTTCGGGTCCGCGCGTCCGTAGGCGTAGATGCGGCCGTCGATCTCCTCCGCGAAGCCGTTCGAGTTCGCGTCGGTCCGCAGGAAGGAGAGCTCGATGCCCCGAGCGAGTTCGTCGTACCCGTCCATGTTGCGGTCCAGGGCCTCGTACGCGGTCACGTTGACGGACGCGGTCTCGTTGACTCCGTCGTTGTTCGCGTCGCGCGTGCTCGCGGCGAGGTCGATCGCGGCGCGGTACTCCATGCTGCCGTCGTCGCCGATGTCGTACGTCTGGAACAGGTGCAGCTCGAGGTCCGCGGAGTCCGCGGTGCCGTCACTCGCGGCGTCCGTCATGCAGATCTCGCCGCGCACAGTTCGGATGAACTCCGCGTTGCCGGACTCGTTGCGGTCGAAGCGCTGCTCGCCGGCGAACGTTGCCATGAGGCTCTCGGGCTTCTGGTCCTCGTTCGCGTCCTTGACGCTCACGGTCCACACGCCCTGGGCCGTGTACTCGTACACGCCGTTCTCGTCCGGGTCGACGAACGCATCGACGCCTTGGCGGCCTTCGAGGGCGTTGAACTTCCCGTTGGAGTCGTTGTCCCAGACCTGGAAGTCCCGGGCGATCGTCATGCCGGCCTCGGGCACGCCGTTGTAATTCGCATCGACCGTGCAGGTGCCGAGTTCCCGCACGTGGACGTACTCGGGGTGGCCGTCGTGGTTGTCGTCCCGCGCGGTGTACTCCTTCGTCCAGGTGCAGCCGTCCTCGTCCAGCTTCGGGGCGATGAAGCCCTGGAGGTCCGGCGCGCCGCGCACCTGGTCCGCGTCGCGCGGCAACGCGCCGAGTCCGAAGGAATCGAGCGAGTCATTCGTGAGATCGTCCCGCGTCGCGTTGACCTCCCGGAGCGCGGGCACGTCCGTGCCGACGGGATCCGGGTTGCGGTCCGATTCCCTCGCGGGCGCGACGGTCGAGTTGGCCGGCGCGTCGGAGGGTCCCGTCGACGCGACTTGCGCCGCGGGCGGGGCGGGCGTCCGGCCTGGGGCCGACGACGCGGACAGGATCATGCGACCCTGGCTCGCGTCTTGCACGCTTAGGGCGGTGAGGGTCGCGCCGCGATTCGAGGGCGAGTAGCCCAGGAGGCGCAGATACGTTCCGTCGCGCGTGAGGCCGCCGGCCAGGCTCGGGAGGATGGCCGCACTCACCGCGACAACTCCTAGCGCGATGGCCAGCGCCAGGAGGAGCGCTCGTGGCGGGCGTTTCGAGACGCAGTAGGCTTGCATCGGGATCGCACCTTTTTGCAGGTGTACGCGAGCCCGGGGGCTTATGAAGACCCGCAAGAGTCTTCCCGATGGCTTTATACTCAAGGACGCAAGCGAAGGGGCCGTTCCGTTTGCGGCCGTGATTATCACGAAGCGCTCGCGGCCGGTATGGCGCGTTCAGCCCCCTCCCCGAACCCGATATATCCCGGCACGTCGTTGCGGTGCGGGGGAAGCGAATGCCGAGCGTGGCGCGAAGCATCATCCGGGACAGTCTGCGGGCGAAAGAGAACGAAGCGATCATGATCCAGGCGACGCCGAACACGATCGATCTCGCGAACGAGGTCGGTGTGGAGGCGTACAAGGTCGGCGCGGATCCGGCGATCATGCTGCAGACGGACGACCTGTTCTACGGCCAGTTCAAGCATCTCACGCCGGAGCAGTTGCGCACGACGTCGAAGCACTGCCTCGGCATCGAGGACTACGCGGACTCCTACGTGTGGCTCGGCTACATTACGGACCCCACGCCGATGCGCCGCGTCCCGAAGGAGAAGATGGCCGCGCACAGCGAGGGCGAGGCGGGACACTACCGCAAGAGCGTCGAGAAGAAACACAAGAACGTCGCCGTGGGCCTCGGGTTCGTCACGCGGCCGCGCGCGAAGGCCTACGGATTCAACTACAACACCTGGAAGCGGATGCTCGAGGCCGCGATCACGGTGGACTACAAAGAGATGGTCCAAACGGGGGAGCGGCTCGGCATGCTCCTCCGACGGCCCGCGGACGTTCGGATCAAGGCAGACAACGGCACGGACCTGCGATTCCGGCTGGCGGGCGAATCGCGCAAGTCCTACCTCGATGACGGAATCATCAGCGACGAGGACCTCGCCGCAGGGAACGTCTCGACGAGCCTGCCCGCAGGGGCCATTCGGGTTGCGCCGGTCGAGGATTCCGCGAAAGGCACGATCGTCGCGGATGTCAAGACGCCGCTGGCCGGCGTGCCGATCGAGGGCGTGTCGTGGACCTTCAAGGACGGACGCGTCGTGGAGTTCGATGCGAAGCGGAACATCGCGACCGCGCAGAACGGTTACGCGCAAGCGACGGGCGCGAAAGACATATTCGGCTACCTCGGGATCGGCCTCAACAAGAAGGTCCTCCCGGGCTACCTGAATTCCTCGTACGCGCGCGGCACGGTCACGATCGGCATCGGAGACAACAAACAGCTCGATGGCGCGAACGAGAGCACGTACGGGTTCGATGCGTTTCAGGCCTCGTCCACCGTCGTCCTCGATGGGAAGCCGATCATCGAAGCGGGGCGCCTCCTCGTCTGAGGAACGGATTAAGTAGCGGGCGTCGCATCGGCGCGACATCCCATGCCCTCCAGGCCCTACAAGGACCTCGTGATCTACGGCTGCTTCGTCCTGAATCGGCTCGTCGCGGACCTGGGGATCGACCTGTATCAGGACGGCCTCGAGGGAAAGCTGGAGCGGATCCTGCCGGGTCAGCAAGGCATCTCGAAAGAGGAAGTGAAGCGGGAGATCAAGTCGAATCACTTCATGACGGATCGCGTGATCGAGTCCCTCCAGAAGGACGGCCACGTAACTGTCGAGGTCGCGGAGGGAAGATACCGAGTGCGCATCACGCGGGATGGGGTCTTGCACATCCGCCGCTACAACGAGTTTTATCGGAAAATCTACAACGAGCAGATCCGAGATCACTACCGATTCACGAAGGCCCCGTTCTGGCTCCGGGATTGAGTTGGCGGTTCATGCGGCTGCAGGGCGCCCGGATCCCGCCATGTGGGGTTCGACGACGACCGGGATGAAGTCGTACGTCCCATCGTCGCGTTCGACGGCGAGCTCGAGGGAGCATGCGAACGTGCTCCGTCGGATTCGCACATGAGCGGCCTCTTTCGTCAGGAATTCGTAAACGTCCGGAGTGACGCTCTCCTGGCTCTTCGCCCGCCACAGCACGAGGATGCGCGCGGGTGGAATTCGGCTAGCGGTCGCAGCGTCCTCGATCGCGGTCTTGAGCGCTTGGAGGTCCGTCAGGGAGGGAGCGTGATCGAACGCCTTCACGAAGACCGAGTATCCGGGCGATCCGATGGAGAGGATTCGCGATAGCGTGGACGGATCTTGGTGGAGGTAAGCGTCGAACGAGTACGTGAGGCCCGTGCGTCCCGTCAACAGGGCCGGGACGGCGACGGAACCGGGGACGGCCATGACGCCTCGGATGTCCGGACTCGTGGCGGCGAGATGAGAGAGGATTCGCTGGACGGAGTCCTTGCCCTCCGGGACGTAAACAACCGGGTCCGCTTGCCGCACGCGTTGGATCACGCGGTGACGCAGGGCGAAGTAATCGAAGAACGAACGGAGGTCCCCCAGCGTCTCCAGGATGACGAACCCGAGGATGAACAGCGCCACGAGGACGATCCCGAGGAAGAGCAGGCCGCCGATCGAGATTACCTGGAGTGTCCCGAAGATGAGGGCGAAGACCAGCAACGCGAGGCGACCGTTCCTCCCGGAAACATAGCGCATTCCCAGGAGCAGCGCGACAATGGGGATGAATAGTAGGAACGTGACCCCGGGGAACCCGCTGAGCGCGGAGAGCAAGAGGATCAGGAAGTAGTCGAGCAGGAGCCAGAGCGAAACGAAGACGCGGACGTACCGCAGCATCTTCCGGATCTTCGGCGTTTGGCGGTCGACCGACTCCGCGAGATCAAAGATCGCCGCGATCGGATCCTCGACGGCGCGTGCGTCCTTCGTTCGTTCGCGGTCCACGATTGACGACGAATTTCGGTGTATATAATGGGGTCGGGAAGATTCCAGAAATCGTCGCAGAGGACGTGATTCGAACTGCTCAGCGGACTTTGTGGGATGCGACGACCGTCTCTGCGGAGAGGACACCCTTCACGGTCTTGAGGCGGTTCGCGAGCTGCGAAATCCGACGGGCGTCGCCTTCGACGATCAAGACCTCGAGGCACGTCTCCGCGTCGAGATGCATGTGGGCCGTGGCCCGGATGAATCGGAGGAACTCGTGCTGTCGATGAAGGATGCGATGCGTGACCATCGCGATTTCATGCCGATATACGAACGTGATCGTCCCGACCACGTGCCCGCCGCGGCTCCAGCGCCGTCGGACGAGGGCCTCTCGAATCAGATTCCGGACCGCCTCGGACCGGCTTCCATAACCCTCGTTCGCGACCAGACGATCGAAGTCCTTGAGTAGCGGGCCTTCCAGCGAGACGCCGATCCGAGCGACGGTCACGTCGATCCCCAAGTCGAGAGAACCGTCGAGATGGATAAGAAGACTCGTAATCGCCTTCACGGCAAAGGGTTAAAGGCCGCAATGATGTTACGCTCGCCACAGTCGTGCTACCCTCGGGGGGACGCGCATCGCTCTTGAATTCGCTGCCTTCATGATCTTGGCCCTGGCCCTCGGGTTCAAGCACAGCTACGACGCGGACCATCTGGTCGCGGTTTCGAATCTGATCGCGCGGAGCGGGAGTGTCCGGAAGACCAGCCTGATGAGCGTGGCTTGGGCGATCGGTCACATGACGACCGCGACGATCATCACGATTCTCCTTTACACCTTCGGCCGGGCGTTTCTCGCCGAGGTCCTGGGGAACCTCGACCTCCTCGTGGCGGTGATGCTCGTCATCATCGGCGTCATTGGGCTCCTGTGGGAATTCAACCTCCTCCACGTCCACGAACACTGGCATGGCCTCGGGCAACATACGCACTTTCACACGTGGCTTCACGGCCACCTTGCGAAACACGGCGAGCACAAGACGATGTTCTCGATCGGAATCGTTCACGGCGTCGCGAGCAACGATGAGCTGCTCGTCCTCCTCGTGGTCGCACTCGGCGTCGAGACGTTGACGGGCATCCTGATCGGCGTGGGCGTCTTCAGCCTCGGGGTCGTCGCCGGCATGATCGTCTTCGCGATCGGCCTGAACTATCCGATTCTCCGGTGGGGCAGCGTACCCGTTCGTCGGGTCGTGAACACCGCGGTCGCAATCCTCAGCATCGCCTACGCCGCCCTCCTCTTCGCCGGTTTCGGAGGCTTCAATCCGTTCCCGTCACCGATCGCGATCTGACCCCGCGGGTCTGTCGGCGCTCGCTCGCATCGTCCCCCGTCGCATCCTTTATACCGCGCTGAACGTTCGGCGACTCCGTCGGGGTGGCTCAGCCTGGGGGAGCGTCGGACTCATAGGGTTTCGCCGTGTCGACGACCACGGCGCTCCTGAGGCATCCGGAGGTCGCGGGTTCAACTCCCGCCCCCGACACTTGGCGGTTGTAACAGCCGATGTTACACACGACGAAATACGGTGTGTCGCCGTCGCGGGCCGACCGTGGTTGGGGGACGGAATCGTCCCTGCGCAACGGAGGGGAACCGAATGGCAGAAGCGAAGAAGGACAAGATGTCTCGACGGAGTTTTCTGAAGAAGAGCGCGGTTGGCGCGGCCGGAGTCGCGGCGGTGGCGGCGGCGCCGACCATCCTGCAGATGACGGAGAACGTGGTGGGCGGCGGCCTCCCGGCGGCGGATCCGACCGCACCCCTGATGGCGTACGTCAAGGACGCCTCGCAAGGGACCGTCGTCGTCATGTGGGGCACGAAGGAATTCGTCACGAGGGACACGGCGCTCGTCTCGCGCCTCTCCACCTACACGAAGGGGTGAGCCTCCATGTCGTCCCATCGCGAGGCGCCGATGATTTCGAAGGATCCCGTCGCGGACAACACGGACCTCTACGCGTTCGTCGATCCCGCGGATTCCTCGAAGGTCACGATCCTCTCCAACTTCATCCCGCTCGAAGAGCCCGCGGGCGGCCCGAACTTCTTCCAGTTCGGCGATGACGTCCTGTACGAGATCCTCATCGACAACGACGGCGACGGCCTCGAGGACGTCACGTATCAGTTCCGTTTCAAGACGGTGACGCAGAATCCCGCGACATTCCTCTACAATGTCGGGCCGATCGGTTCGCTGACGGACCCGAACTGGAACGTGCGGCAGCTGTACTCGGTCACGAAGGTCGTCGGACCGCGCCGCGCGGGGCCATCGACCGTCCTCGGCGTGGACATCCCCTCTCCGCCGGTTCGCATCGGACCGCGGTCGACGCCGGGCTACGAGGCGCTTGCGGCCGCAGCGGTCACGGACCTCGGGAGTGGCGTGAAGGTCTTCGCGGGTCAGCGGGGCGAAGGATTCTACGTCGACCTTGGATCCATCTTCGACCTCGGCGCCCTCCGCCCGTTCCAGAGCCTCCACCTGATCCATCCGCCGGAGAACGCGCCGGGCAAGGACGGCACGAAGGGCTTCAACGTGCACACGATCGCGTTGCAAGTCCCGAAGACGGACCTCACGAAGGGCGGCTTCAATCCCGGGTCCGGGGACGTCCTCGATCCGCGGTCGACGGTCGGGATATGGTCCGCCGCGAGTCGCCGCAAGGCGATGGTCCGAGAGAAGGACGGGCGAATCGTTCAGACCGGTCCGTGGGTACAGGTCTCGCGGCTCGGCGAGCCGCTGATCAACGAGGTCGTCATCGAGCTCGGAGAGAAGGACCTGTGGAACAGCGCCGTGCCCTCCGGCGATTCCTCGTTCCTCGACGACTACGCCCACCCGCAACTCCAGGGCCTCCTTCCGGTCCTGTACCCGGGCGTGTTCCCGAGCCTGGCGGCGCTCACGGCGAGCGGCGCGTCGCGGGCCGACCTGATCGCGATCCTCCTGACCGGCATCCCGCCGGGCATCATCCCGGGCTTCGCGAACACGAACGGCCCCACGCTCGCGGACGAGCTGCGGCTGAACGTCGCGATCGCGCCGAGCTACGCGCCGGGGGACATCAACCCGGACGGCGGCAGCGCGAAACGATTCGGATTGCTCGGCGGCGACGCGGACGGCTTCCCGAACGGCCGCCGCGTGTTCGACAACATCACCGCGATCGAGTTGCGGGCCATCGCCGGCGTCACGTACCCGCTGATCGACCCGAGCTTCACGCCGGACGGCGCGGCGGGCCTGTTGACGGACGGCACGAAGGAAGACCTGCCGTTCCTGACGAGCTTCCCGTACCTCGCGACGCCGTACGAGGGGTACGAGCACTTCCACGATTGATAACGTCCGAACCTCCATCCCGGGGACCCGACGCCCCGGGAATCCTTTCTTTCGTACACGGCTGCTCGGAATCGCCTCCTTATAAGCCGCGGCTTGAAGGTGTCGGCCTTCCGGAGCGGGACGTCAATCTATTGTCTCGGTCGCCGCCACGTCACGCTTATCTCCGAGGACCCTTGGTTCGAAAATTGTCCCAATAGGGCTATGACCCCAAACACCGGGCAGCGGCCAAGGAGGTGAAAGCACCATGGAAGCGACCCGCACGAAGTCAGGGACCGGGTTCGGCCAATCGTGGCGCGAACTCGCGCACACCCCGACGCACCAAGTGCCCATCGTACTTGGTTCGATCGTGGCGCTGCTCGTCGGTATCCTGACCTATATCTTCGCCGCGGCAACCGCTGGCGCGATCGTGCCGGCGACGCCCGAGATGGCCTATATGGTCCTCTTCGGCGTCGTGGGCCTGATCGGCTACGGCGTGGCGAAGCAGAACGTGCAGAACGGCTCCATCGTAGCCGCCATCGCCGGTTTGGCGCTGGTGGTCCTCGTGGCGACGCAGACGGGCCTGTTTGCAGGCCTGCTCCTCCTCGCCGGGGCCATCTGGAGCCTTGCGTCCACTCGATGAGGACGCGGGCTAGGCCGAAACCCTCCCAAACCTCTTTTTCTCTTTCCTTTCTCCATCCCCAGAGGACGCTCTCGAGACCTGTGTTGATACACTATGCGAGACAACCGGACTCTCACATGGGTCGACACGGTCGCGTGATTGTAACAAGTGGCGTTACGACCTAGTTAATAGCGCGTCGAGGACATCTCTGACTGGATGAAACTTTCCGAGGCCACCGAGGCCCTCGAGCGGATCGGCCTGGGTCGGTACGAGGCCCTCGTGTTCGTCAACCTCGCGCGATCGGGAGCCGCGACCGCCGGCGAGCTCGCTCGGGCGAGCGGCGTGAACCGTGTCCAGACGTACCGCGCCCTGGAGAGCCTCGAGTCCCGCGGGCTCGTCGAGGTCACCCTGGACCGTCCGCGGCGCTATGCCGCGCGGGCGATCAACGACGTCTTCGAGATGATCGCGGAAGAAAAGCGCGGGGAGCTCGAGAAACTCGACGCCGTCCGCAAGACCCTCCTCGAGGCGTGGCCGCGAATCTCCGGCCGGACGCGCGAGCCCGCGTCCGTGCGCCTCCAAGTGATCAAGGGCCGGACTCAGATTTACCGCACGTTGCGGCAGGTCGTCGGCGCGGCGAAAGAGGAGGTTCTCGCCTTCACGACGACGAAGGGCCTGCAACGGTCGTACCGGGCGGGCATCAACGAGGTGTTGGTCGAGGCGATGCGACGGGGCGTGAAGCCGCGTCTCGTCGCGGACATCGACGAGGCGAACGCCGCCCTCATGTCCCGCGTCGCGAAGGTCGTCCCCTTGAAGCACCTCGACCGCCAGCGCGCGCGGTTCATCCTCGTCGACCGCGCGTCGATGCTCGCGTTCCTGATCCAGGACGAGCGGACGATCCGCGGCGAGGGCGAGACGGCGCTGTGGACGAACAGCCCGGATTTCGTGCGGGCCCACACGGAGATCTTCGAGAAGGCGTGGACCGCCGCCGTCCCCGCGGCGAAGCGACTCCAAGAGTTACGCACCGCCTAGGTTCGTTATCGAATCCGTGAACCACCCGCATTCGGGGAAACCGTTATCGGCCGCGTCTGCTTTCCGGCGACCGGAGGAGGACGATGCGAGCGACGCGAGTTGTGGCGGCGTTCTTCGTGGTCGCGGTCTTGGTCGGAATTTCCCTCACCGCGGCCGTGGTTCGGGCGGACGGCGGGGAAGCGAGCTGGGTGGCGGTGCTCGCCGGCAAAAACGAGGTGCCGGCCCGGGTCACGAACGCCCGGGGCGTGGCGCTGTTCTTCATGAACGACGATGGCAGCATGAGTTACAAGGTGATCGTGGCCAACATCTACAACGTGATCCTGGCGCACATCCACTGTGGGGCCGCCGGTGTGGCGGGTCCCGTCGGGGTGACGCTGCTCATGGGGGTCGCGCCAGGCGGCGGCCGTACCGATGGCATCCTCGTGACAGGCACGTTCACCGGGCCGGACGCGGGCAACGCCTGCGGTTGGGCCACCCTTGACGACGTCGCCGCCGCTGTGGCGGCTGGCTCCGCCTACGTGAATGTGCACACGAACGACGGAGTGGCCCCGCCGAACACGGGACCGGGCGACTTCCCTGGAGGGGAGATTCGCGGGCAACTGATGCTCGCAGACTAAGGCGAGCGATTCCGTGCGGCCCGGCCGCGCGCCGACGCCGGCCGCCTTACCATTTTGACTCGAGATCGAGCATCCTCTCGTACGCGACGCGAATCCGTTGGGTGACCGGGCCGGATGCATCGTAGCGATGCCCGTCGACGGAGGCGATCGGGAGGATTCCAACGCCGCTCCCCGTCAGGAAGACCTCCCGCGCGGCCCGCAGTCGATCCACGGACAGGGAGGCCTCGCGGACCTTCAGCTTCTCACGCAACCCGATTTCGAGGACGGCGGCCCGCGTCACGCCCGGGAGCGCGCCCTCGTAGACCGGTGGGGTGGCCAAGCCCGCATCGGAGACGATGAACAGGTTCCGCGCGGTGGTCTCGACGACGCGCCCCTTCTCGTTCAACAGGATCGCGTCGAACGCGCCTTCCGCCTGCGCCTCCCGGAAGGCCGTAGACTCGGCGGTCCGGCCGATCGACTTGCATTGGCTCAGAGGGCCGGAGATCCGGCGCACCGAGGTGGCCACATGGAGACTCGGCGCGGCCGGGACCTCGACGAGACCGCGCGAGGTGATCGTCGCCGAACCTTTCGTCGTGGCGCGCTCTCCCGCGGTGATCGTGACGCGCACGAGTCCCTCCTCGACGCGGTTCTCCTCGACGAGCTTCCGCATGCCCCCTTGGAGTTCGCCCAGCGACGAGGGCGACTCGATCCGCAGGATCTCGAGGCTCTGCCGCAATCGCGTGAAGTGCGCCTCGAGTCGGAACGGCGCGCCGCGGTGGATGCGGATCGTCTCGAAGCAGCCGTCGCCGTACAGGTAGCCGCGGTTCCGGATCGGGATGCGGGCTTCGTCCTCGGGGACGACGGCGCCGTCAATCCACGCGAAGGCCGTCCGCGGTCACCTCCACGCGGTCGCCCGTCAGGGCCTCCGCGTGCCCGCGGAGCTTGTCGAGCGTCTCCTGGTATTCCGCCTCCGGATCGGAGTCCGCGACGATGCCGCCGCCGACCGCGAAGTGCGCCGTCGGGCCGATGACCGTGGCGGTGCGGATCGCGATGTTCCAATCGAGGGAGCGGTCCCACGAGACGTACCCGATCGCGCCGGTATAGACGCCGCGGCGGTGCGGCTCGAGCCGTTCGATGATCTCCATCGCGCGGGGCTTCGGCGCTCCGGTGATCGAGCCGCCCGGGAACGTGGCCCGAAGGAGATCGGGAATGTCGACGCCTTCGCGGAGCGTTCCCCGGACGACGCTTTCGAGATGATGCACGTTGGGGAACGATTTCAGCCCTTTCAGGATCGGCACATGCACGCTGCCGAATTCACAGACCTTCCCGAGATCGTTCCGTTCCAAGTCCACGATCATCACGTTCTCGGCGGAGTCCTTCTCGCTCGCGACGAGTTCGTCCGCGAGGGTCCGGTCCTCCGCGGGGGTGCGGCCGCGGGGTCGTGTGCCTTTGATCGGTCGCGTCTCGATCTCGCGGCCTCGCACTCGCAGGAATCGCTCCGGACTCGCGGAGAGCAGCCGGTGGTCGCCGGCGTCGAGGTAGCCGCCGAACGTCGAAGGAGTGCGGGTGCGTAATCGTTCGTACGCCGCGTCGGGACCTCCGCGGATCGGAAGCGCGAGGCGGTGCGAGAGGTTCACCTGGTAGATTTCGCCGTCGTAGATCGCCCGCTTCGCCTCCCGGATGGTGTCCATGTAGGTTTCGGAGTCGAGCGGCGCGATGGGCTCGGGATCCTCCGGGACCGCAAGGTCCTCGGGAATCGGCGGAGCCTCGAACGAGATCCGGGGCCGGGGTGCGATGACGAACGTCTCCCCCCACAGGTGGTCGATGACGTAGATGCGGGGATAGATCGCGAGATGGATGTCCGGGACGCCGAGGTCCCGCGGCTTCGAATCCCCGACTTTCTCGAGCATGCGACCGAGGTCATACGAGAAGTATCCGACGATGCCGCCGAAGAACGGATACGCCGGGGATCCCGCGGTCGCCGACGGAATCGCATCCATGAATCGTCGAAGGACATCGAGCGGATGCCCGATGACGGACTCCTCGCCCCATGGGGTGGCATAGGCCCCGCGGCGTCCGCGACTCCGGAACCATCCGATCGGATCGGAGCCCAGGAACGAGTAGCGCGCGAGCTCCGGATCCCGCCGCGAGGAATCGAGGAAGAACGGGGCCCGACCGCGCTGCACCTTCCGGAAGAGTTCCATCGGGTTGCGCCGGCCGAGCGGTCGCACCGTGAGCCGAAGGCGCGTCGGCATCGCTCGGGCATCGAGGGCCGCCTCGTCAAGTTTTAGGTGGAGGAGGCCAGGCGCGCAATCGAGGGAGGCCGCGCAAGTTAACCTTGTTTAAGGTTAATTTCCTCGACCCACCGGGGACGTCGCCATGGTCGAGACGAATCCCGCCGCAGGCGCATCGATGGCGGCGCAGATCGCGTCGAAGTCACCGAGGCCCGTCGGCTTGGGGGCTTTCGGTTTCAGGTGGTCCAACTGTCCGCTGTGCGCGAGGCGGTTCAGGGTCCACGCCGCATACGCGGGCGCACCCGTCGCGCCGGGAGAATTGTAGTTCGTGATGTGGTAGGAGCGCGGCCCGCTGAGCTCGATCGCTTCCTTCATGAAGGCCCCGTGGCGGTCGATGATCTGAGCGCGGACCCCCGCGGTCCCGGGACGTATGAGATCCTCGACTCGCAACTCCGGAAGGAATTCCTGCACGCGTTCCGCCATCACTTTTTTCGAGATCGAGGACGCCCACTCTTCCGTGGCGAGCGTCAGGAAGTCCGGATTCACGACGGCACGGAGTTTGTTCCGGAAAGGCCGCTCGAAGAGCTTCGCCACCGCATCGGCGGGATTGTCGAAGAATCCGTGATAGGTGTACGGACCCGACACCGGGACGGCGTTCGGGCCGATTTCCCGCCGGCCGTCCGTGCGGATGATCCAGTGCGGGTCGAGGAACGGGAGTTCCGGATGCCGCGGGACGGTGTACAGGTTGCGACTGGAGAGGGAGTACCGTTTCGGATCGACCTCCCAGTACTCGCCGCGGAAGTGCAGGTCGGTGTACTCCCGCCCGACGCCGAGCATGTGCGCGATGTCGATCGAGCGACCACCCGCGCAGTTGATCAGGAATCGCGTTCGCAGGGGCTCGGCATCGCGGCCGACCCGCACGCGGATCCGGGACCGCGGGTCGACGTACAGCGTATCACGTCCCGACTCCGCGAGTTGGATCTCCAGGAATTCCCCCGCGACTCCGATCGAGTCGACCTCCGCACCCAGCAGGAACTTCGCGCCCGCGCGTTCCGCCTCGTCCCGCATCGATTCCGTGAAGGCCTCGTAGTCCACGCCCGTGTCCGTCTTCGACCAGATCGCCCCGTGGCACCGCACATTCGGCTCGAGACGGCGGACCTCGGACGACGAGAGGACTTGGACCTCGTCCTCGGTCATGCCGTTCGCGATGCCCCACTTCCGATACGTCTCCAGGTGAGAGACCGCCTCCTCGCGCGTCGCGACCTCGAACGTGGAGACCGGCATCCAAGGGAGGGCCATGCGGGCCGCGTACGACTTCCACATGCCGTAGGCGACTTGCGACGACCGCGCGAACACTCGGCGAGCGATCGGATCGAGGTAGAATGGGCGGTGGACCACGCCCGTGTTCCGCCGGGACGTATGCTGCGCGACCCGGAGTTCCTTCTCCAGCACCGCGATCCGGCCCTCGTAGCGGTTCGCCAGCCAGTACGCGAACGACGTCCCAAGGATCCCGCCGCCGACGACGGTGACGTCCCAGGGCTCCATCGCACGTCGAGCAAGAGCCCGGGGTTTATTATGCCTACGCACGAACGCGAACGGCCCTCCTTTCCGGGCGACCCGGTCGAGCCCGTCGGCCGGAGGTCCCGGGGTCGGATGCGTACGGATAACAACACAACCTTTTCCTGACGAGCGGGCCCTGCGGCGACGGATGTGGGCGCGCCTTGCGGTTCCCATCGCCGTCGCGCTCCTAGTCTTGTCGGCCGGGTCCGCCGTCGAGGTTCGCGCGTTAACGGCCGCCGTGGACGTGGTCGTACTGCTCGACCGCACGAGCGCCAACTACGGGCAAATCGTGAACGTGACGGTCCACGTGTTCGATCGAGGGGCGCCCGTAGATCCCTCGGTGATCGGCGGGGTGACCGACCGACTACCCGGACGCTTCCCGCTGAACCTGACCCGGGATTCCGTGGGCGTCTTCACCGGCTCCTTCGTGTTTCAGAGCCATCCGACCCTCGTCATCGTGAACGCCACGGTGGACGGGACCGAGGATTCGGGGACCGCCGCGGTGTTTCATCGGTTCCCTCTGTCGGTCCAGGTCGTCCCTTCGGTCGGCGTCGCGCTCCCCGGAGGGCCCGTGTCGGTCGAAGTCGACGTCGCGGGCGCGAACGGCCCGGTGGACCCGGACTCCCTCGACCTTTCGGCGGATGTGTTTGCCGCTCCCCCATTCACGCGCATCTCGGGTCCGACGTCTCTGAGCGCCACGCGCATTGGGGTCGGGCGGTACGTCGCGGACTACACGATCCCGTCGACGGTCGATCGGGACGCCGTCGTCGACTTTCGGGCCAACGTCATGGTCGGCGGAAGTGGGACCGGCGTCGGCGCAAGCGTCTACGTGGAGTTCCCGAGCGAACTCATCGTGTGGTACCGCTCCGTGCCCTCCGGGTCGTCGAATCAAACGTTCGCCGTATACGTGGCTTCGACCGCCGGCGTCCCCCTCGCGAACGCGAAAGTTTCCATCACCTACGATACGGTCCCGTTCGGGACGGCCGGCACCCTGAACGCCACGACGAATCCGACCGGAGCGGCAGTCTTCGACATCGGGCGCAACGACACGGTTTTCATCTCGTTCTTCGGGACGGCATCCTATGGTGCGGCATCCCAGCCGTTCCAGGGATCGATCGTGCCCTCCGGTCCCGTCCCCCTCAGCGAGCCCCGGATGATCCGCACGAATCCCGATGAGACCTTTGCCCCCGGCCAGACGGCGAATCTCCAATTCCTCCTCGAGCAGAACGGCTCGGCCCTCTCGGAACAAGAGTTGTTCGTGTACGCCCATGCGCAGAGCGCGGTGGTTTTCGCGGGGCGACTGATGACGGACGCGGCGGGCCGCTTCGCGATTCACTTTGTCGCTCCGCTCGGGAGTACGCGACTGGAAATCGCGGGATTCATCGGAGGCGCGTGGCGCGCATTCCGAGAAGACTTCGTCGCGGAGTATCGGCTCTCCGTGGCCCTGGCGTCGGACGATGGCCGCAAGCTGTCGATATCGATCCAACTTCCCAGCCCGCCCGGTCCGTGGGTGGCGCAAGTGATGCTGTCGAGCCCGACGGAGCCGATTGCGGCGGACGGCTCATGGGCCGCCTCGGGGAGCTTCGGCGTCGCCGGCGTTGCCTCGGGACCTCCGGGCGGTTCGCCCCGACTCCTGATCCAACTTCCCACGTTCCTATCCGCAGGGGTCCCGATCGTGGTGTCGATTTATGCGACGACGTTCCGTTGGCAGGGCGTCGACAACTCCGTCTACGTGTTCCGCCAGACTATCGTGGTCGGTTCGCCCATCGCGGGACCGGTAGACGTGGTCCCTCTCATCTTGTTCACCGGCCTCGCGTTCGTGGTCGCGATGGTGATCGTCGTGAGGCTGTGGCGGCGTCCCCCGAAGAGCCTCGGTCGAGCACCGGACGGATCCGGACCCGAGAAGTAAGTCATCGAGGGCCCGCCGGCCGCTCAATACCCTTTCGTGTCGACCACGCAGAAGAGATTTCCCTCGGGATCCTCGAGGACGATGAAGTCTTCTCCGGGCTTCCGCGGACGGTACTGCGTCGCCCCCAATCTCAGGAGGCGCGCGACCTCCCCTTCCTGGTCGTCCGTGTACAGATCGAGATGAATCCGCCCTCGCTCGGGCTCCATCCCGTCGATTGAGACGTTCGGCAGTTTTCCTGAGGGGTCCCGCAAGATCGCAAACTCATCCCCCGGAGTAGGAGGCCCCCGCGTCTTGTATCCGAGGGCCGCTCCCCAGAAGGAAACCATTCGCGCGAAGTCCTTCACGTCGATGACGACGGATCCGATCTGCACCGCTCGGCTCCCCATGAGGCCGCGACTCCTTCGTTGCGCGATAAAGATTGTCATCGACGCGGGCGAGGCCTGGCATGTCATCGAACTCTGGACGACGGTCGAGGCTAACCTTGCAGGGTTCCGCTTGCCAAGATTGTCGTCCCATCCGAGAGCTGGTACGTATAACCGTTCGGGTAAGTCGTCGTGCTGATCAGGAGCCGGTCGCCGACGCCCACTGAACTGCTGGAGTATGCCTGGACGTACGCGGCGTGGTGGGTCGCGTAGTCCAAGAGGCTGAAGGCCGTGGCCGCCAACGCGGTCGAACCGCCGGGTGAAAAGATTGTCAGCGTCGTGCCGGAGGTCGTCAGCCCGGAGGGGACCGAGGTGAAGGTCAGCGTCCAGTTCGTCCCGTCTTGGGATCGCCCCGGCAGCACGCCGATGACGCGGGGGGCACCGATTGGAAGGGCACCGGCCGTCTCGCCACCGTCCGGCAGAGTAAGCCGGATCGCGGTCGGAGCCGGGGACGTGTATGTGTCGAACACGAGGACAAAACCGGTCGACGTGTTCGCGGGGACCGCGCGGGACGAGTAGAAGGCCGCTTCCGGGGTGGCGAGGACCAATCCGCCGCTATCGAGGACCTCCCAATCTCGGAAGCCCGGGGCCAGGGCGACGTCCCCGGGGTTCACCAGAGTCAGATTCACCACAAGCCAGACCGAGCGGCTCGGCGCCTGACCCTGATAGGAGTTCGTCGTGTCGGACGTCCTTACCGAGATGGCGGCTCGGTAGATCGGCCGCGAGGAGATCGCACGATCCAAACCAAGCAAGTACCCGCCGATGCCGCCAACAACCGCGCTGACGACGATCGCCAAGGCCAAGATCGCAACGTACCGACGTGAAGTCCCGAGCGGCGCGGGCGGTTCAACGAGCACCTCGGGTCTCAATCCTCCACCGTACTAGTATTCGTCCGCGAAGCTTGAAAGGATTTCGGTTCTCAATCAACTAGGCCGGCCACGGCACCCGGAGATCGGTGCCGATCTTCTTCAGTTCCTCGACGACCTTCGGTCCGAGGGGGACGCCTTCCTTGCGGTGCTTCTCCGTACGGGCGTAGCTCTTCTCCCCGTGGACGTAGATACGGTCCTGCCCCTCCGCCTTCGGGCTCGCCTTCAGCTCGCGCGCGAGGCGATCCATGTCGCGGCGGAATTCGTCGAGCGGTCGGAACGCGGTCGGGTCCAGCGCCAGGAAAAAGTGACCGACGTCGGGACGCTTTTCGTCCGCGTACACCTGGAGACCGGTTGCCGCACCGCTCAGGACGCCGCAGAGCACGTCGACCATGAGTGCGAGTCCGTACCCCTTGTGCCCTCCGAGGTCCTCGCCTTCACCGCCGAGGGGCAGCAGGCCGCCGCCCAATCGGTTCGCGAGCGCCTTCAGAACCCGCGCGGGATCTGTCGAACTCCGGCCCGTCTCGTCGACCGCCCATCCGTGCGGCATCGACTTTCCGAGGCGGTTGTACACTTCGACCTTGCCGCGCGGGACGGTCGATGTGGCCATGTCGAGGACGAACGCCTGCTCCTTCATCGCGGGCGCCGCGAGGCTGATCGGGTTTGTGCCGAGGATCGACGTGCGACCGAACGTCGGGACAACGAGCGGCGCGGCGTTCGTCATGCTGACGCCGATCAGATCGTGGTCGAGGGCCATCATCGCGTAGTAGCCCGCGATCCCGTAGTGATTCGAGTTGCGGACCGCGACCACGCCCACCGCGGTGTCCTTCGCTTTCGTGATCGCGAGGTCCATGCCCTTCTTGCCGACGACCTGTCCGAGGCCTTGACCGCCGTCCATCAGGGCGGTGGCCTTCGTCTCCTTGATGATGCGGCTCGCGTCCTTCGGCTTCATGTAGCCGTCCTTCAGGCCGCCGACGTATCGCCCGAGGCGGGCGACGCCATGGGAGTCGATCCCTCTCAGGTCCGCAACGACGAGGACGTCCGTCGTGACCCGCGCGTCCTCCTCCGGGACGCCGAGCCTCACAAGGACTTGTTCGCAGAAGCGGCGCAGGGCCTTCTCCGGGATCAACGCGGTCTCGGCCAACGGGGGACGCCTCTTCGTCGAACCGAAGAATCCTTCCCCGTATAAGCTTGCGGTAGGGACGCGTTCGCGGATCATCGATTGCGGCGCAGTTCTTCGCGGAACGACTTCGGTGCGCGCTCCGTCGCGACCGTGATCACGACCTTTGGCAGGCCGCGGACATGCGTTCGCAGGAAGGCCTCGGTGCGTTTGCGGTCTTTCTTCCAGCACTCGCGGAGCCAGGTGCCGACGGCCCGCTGGACCCAGAATTCCTCGTCATACAGCAGACGCTCGAGAAGTAGGAAGGGCTTGTCGAGCTCTCCCGCGAACACCAAGTCGCGCAGGCCATACACGGCGATGCGGCGCCGCCACAGATTCCTCGACTTCGTCCATCGCATCAGTGCGCGGAATCGCGCCGGCTTCGCGCTGACCATCTTCGTCACGGGACCGAGCCCGATCCAATCGCACAGCCCCCATCCGGAGGCTTCGTCCACCCATGAATCGAGGAGCCGCCACGACGCTTCGTTCAGACGTTTCGCGTAGCCATTCAGGAGTTCGACGGCCACGGCCTTTTCCTCGAATGTGGGGCCGCTCCACAGGGCCGCGGCAAGGGAGTTCAGGTCGTCCGATTCGAGATTGCGGTGATCTTTTCGGAACGCAGAGTTGAGCTCGCGCAAGTCCGGGACCGAGACGCCGAGTACAGGGACGGGAGAACCCAGGTATGCCTGCGCGTCGCCTTTCGACGGCCGCGCTCTGCGGCGGAGCTCGTTGACCAGTCGCTTCCGCTCCACTCGGACGTTCAAGCCCACGCAGCCCGGGACCTCGGCGAGGGGCATTAGACTTCGGCCGGGCAAGCAAGGTTGAAGTCATCGTGGGCCGATCGTTCTCGTCATGACCGCCCCGTTGGTATCCGAGATTGGACACATCACGATTTCCGTCCGGGACATGAAGGTCGCCCTCGGCTTTTACCGCGATCTTCTGGGCTTCACCGTCGAGGGGAAGGAGGATCCCGTGTGGACGGTCATCGCCGCGAAAGGCGGCCAGCTCACGCTGTACCGCCAGAAAGACGTCCGGCCGATCGCCATGGGTCCTGGGGGAGAGGGGACGCCCATCCTCCTCCACGTCGAAGACTTCGGGAAGGCGGCGGACGCCCTCGAGTCGAAGGGAGTGCGCGTGAAACGCGAGAGCCAGCATTCGGGGATCGTCTGGGATCCGTTCGGCAACGCCCTCGGCCTCCACGACCATCTCGAGTCCTAGCGGGCTCCGAGAAAGGATAAATACGCCGCATCGATTCCAACGGGTTCGGAGTACAGCGCGATGCCGTGGGGACTCCAGAACCGCTTGGCCCGGATCATCCGGCCGACGGACGGCCGCACCGTCATGCTCGCGGCGGACCACGGATACTTCCTTGGGCCGACGCGAAAGATTGAGATTCCCCGCAAGACCCTCGAGCCGCTCCTTCCGTATGCGGACGCGGTCATGGTGACGCGCGGCGTCGTTCGGACCTCGATCGATCCCGGCGCGAACGTCCCGATTGTACTGCGTGTGAGTGGCGGAGCAAGCGTCCTCAACGAGGACCTGTCGAACGAGAAGATCACGACCTCGATGAAAGAGGCGATGCGACTGAATGCCTCTGCGGTCGCGATGTCGATCTTCGTCGGAGCGCCGCACGAGCACGAATCCCTCGTGAACCTCGGAAAGCTCGTGGACGAAGGGGAGGAGGCGGGGATCCCCGTCCTCGCGGTGACGGCCGTGGGCAAGGAGCTCGAGAAACGCGACGCGCGGTACCTCGGCCTCGCCTGCCGCATCGCCGCGGAATTCGGCGCACATTTCGTCAAGACGTATTACTGCGATGAATTCTCCAAGGTCGTCGAGTCGTGCCCCGTGCCGCTCGTCGTCGCAGGCGGCCCGAAGCTCGAGACGGAACTCGACGCCCTGGAGCTCGCGCACGAGGCGGTCCAAGAAGGCGCGCGGGGCGTCGACATGGGCCGGAACATCTGGCAGTCGACGAATCCCGTCGGGATGATCCGCGCGATCCGCTCGATCGTGCACGAGCGCGCGACGCCGAAGGAAGCGCTCACGTTCGTCCAGGCCGCGAAGCCGAAGAAGTAGGCGGCCCATGCGCGCCGCGATGTACTACGCGAACGACGACGTGCGAATGGTGGACCTTCCGAAGCCGCAGATTCGCTCGGGCGAGATTCTCGTGCGCGTGCGGACGAGCGGCATCTGCGGCTCCGACGTCATGGAGTGGTACCGGAAGCCCAAGGCGCCGCTCGTCCTCGGACACGAGATCGCCGCGGAGGTCGTCGAAGTCGGGTCCGGCGTCGACACCGTGAAGCGCGCCGACCGCGTCTTCGTCTCGCACCACGTGCCGTGCGGCCAGTGCCGCTATTGTCTCGCGGGCCACGAGACCGTGTGCGACACGTTGCGCACAACGAACTTCGATCCGGGCGGGTTCGCGGAGTTCGTTCGCGTGCCGGCGATCAATGTGAAGCACGGCGTCTTGGCGCTGCCGAAGGCGATCTCGGACGAGGAGGCGGTGTTCATCGAGCCGCTCGCCTGCGTGATCCGTGGGCAACGCCTCGCCGAGGTGCGACCGGGACATACGGTCCTCGTGATCGGGAGCGGCGTGGCGGGCCTCTTGCATGTGAAACTCGCGAAGGCCTCGGGCGCCGCGAAGGTCATCGCCACGGACTTGGTTGAGTCGCGCCGAGCCGCTGCGCGGAAGGCAGGTGCGGATCTCGTGCTCGACGGACGCGACGACGTCCCGACGAAAGTGCGCGACGGGAACGAGGGGCATCTCGCGGACCTCGTAGTCACCTGCACCGGTGCACCGAAGGCGATCGCCCAAGGAATCATCTCGGTCGACCGGGGCGGCACGATCCTGTTCTTCGCCCCGACGGATCCCACCGCGAAGATCGAGATTCCTTTCAATGCATTGTGGCGGGAGGAGATCACGACCGTCGGCTCGTACGGCGGCAGCCCGCAGGACATTCGCGCGGCGGTCACCCTGCTGGCCGAGCGCAAGATCGCGGTGGCAGACCTGATCACGCACGTCCTGCCGCTGGCCGAAGCCGCGAAAGGGTTCCGCCTGGTCGCGCAGGCGAAGGACTCGCTGAAGGTCGTCCTCCGGCCCTGAGGGCCACCGACACCGAACGGCATCCGCAGCGATTGTTAACCTTAAACAAGGTTGCATAGCACGGCCGCGCGAGGCCAGTCGGGACGGCCGACAGCATCATCGTGATAAGGGCCGGGTTCGTTACGCACGGCGCCTCAGGAGGTTCCGCGGTGGTCGTGTCGAGTGCGACGATCGACAGCCTGCTGAAGGAGAAGGAG
>WNGL01000945.1_pt1 | contig 146444 bp, 142 predicted proteins | sample 5400591 | NCBI WGS metagenome assembly WNGL01 (sample SAMN13153377, study PRJNA577476) | soil metagenome | isolation source: 80 cm soil or saprolite under Garry oak tree replicate 1 | place: USA:California | collected 2016-06-15 | reverse complement strand
GCCATGGCCTCCGACGGATTGCTGCCGAAGAAATTCTTTGCCGCCATCCATCCCAAATTTCATACACCCTGGAAAAACACGATCCTGGTTGGTTTGTTGGCTGCGCTGGTCGGCTCGGTTACGCCAATCCAAATGATTGGCATGATGGTCAACATCGGAACCTTGCTGGCTTTTGTAATGGTCTCGGCCTCGGTCATCGTACTGCGCTACACCGCGCCCAATCAGCCGCGTCCATTCCGCACTCCGTTCTCGCCCGTCATACCGGCGCTGGGTATTCTTTTTTCGCTGGGCAGGGTGAACTGGTACCGCCTCCTTATCTGGTTGATCATCGGTATGTTCGTTTACTTCTTCTATTCCATCAAGAACAGCAAGGTGCAGAAGTTGGTAGAGGTAGCAAAAGGCGACTAACTCCCACGCGAAGGATTCAAGCAAAACGGCCTCCCGCGCGGGAGGCCGTTTTTGCGTAACCGCAACTTTATATATCTAGGCTGGCGTCTTCGCGCAGAACTCGTCGAACGCACGAATGAGTTCGCCAGCGATTTGTTGGGCGGTAGCCTGCTCAATGACGAAGCGCTGCATCAGGTAGACAAGCTTTCCATCACGAAGGATGGCAATGGCTGGGGAAGTGGGTGGATTGCCGTCGAAGTAGCTGCGGGCGCGTTCTGTTGCTTCGCGATCCTGGCCCGCGAAGACGGTAATCTTCTGGTCGGGCTGACTTGCAGCATTACTCAACGCTAGCCGCACGCCGGGGCGCATCTTGCCCGCAGCGCAACCGCAAATCGAGTTCACTACCAGCAGAGTCGTGCCCGACTGCGCCAATGCTGCGTCGACATCTTCAGCAGTACGAGTTTCTTTAATCCCGGCGCGCGAGAGCTCTTCGCGCATGGGAATCACCATCAATTCTGGATACATTGTTGCCTCCGGCAGGGAATGTGCCTGTAACTATTCTACCTAATTCTCGTGGTGTAGCCTTGAACGGATGCTCCTTGAAGAAAACAAGCTGCTTGCCCCGTTTACGACTTTTGGCATTGGTGGGCCTGCGCGCTGGTTCACTGCGGCGATCAACGAACAGGATGTCGCCTCCGCGGCAGAGTGGGCACAAAAAAAGGACATGCCGCTGTTTGTGTTAGGCGGTGGAAGCAACATCCTGGTTTCGGATGCCGGCTTTGAAGGTTTAGTTTTGCAAATTGGAATGCGCGGCGTAACCGAAACGGCCAGCCAAGATTCGGCGACCGTGGCCTATCAGGTCGCGGCGGGTGAGGATTGGGACAGTTTTGTGGAGCGCGCGGTAAATGACGACTGCGCCGGCATCGAGTGCCTTGCCGGCATCCCAGGCACCGTGGGAGGAACGCCGGTACAAAACGTTGGTGCCTACGGTCAGGAAGTGGCATCTGTAATCGAACGTGTGCGCGCATTCGATTTGAAGGATCATGCGTATCTGGAGTTCACTCCCGATGATTGCGGATTTGCATACCGCCGCAGCCGCTTCAACACCGCCGACAAAGGGCGCTATATTGTGACTCGCGTTGACTACCGGCTGGTCCGTGGTGGCGCGCCAACGCTGCGATATGTTGACCTGCAACGAGCATTTACGGCGATTTCTGAGCCGAGACTTAAGGATGTTGCTGCTGTGGTGCGCCAGATCCGGCAATCCAAAGGGATGTTGCTTGTGGAAGGGGATCAGGATTGCCGCAGCGCGGGAAGCTTCTTCAAGAATCCAGTGGTGCCTGAGGAACTAGTGCGTCAGATCGCCATGACCACCGGCAAGCAGCCTCCGCGATTTCCCGCGGGAAAAGGCAAGGAGAACGAAGGCCGCGTTAAGGTACCTGCGGCGTGGCTTATTGAGCAGGCAGGATTCGCCAGGGGCTATACACTGGGCGCCGCAGGGGTGTCGCAGCGCCATACGTTGGCGCTGATCAATCGAGGGGGAGCAACAGCAACCGAGATTCTTGCGCTTGCCGAGCAAATCAAATCCGCTGTGACCGAGCGATTCGGCATAAGGCTCGAAATGGAACCTGTCATGGTGGGATTCGACTCGCTTGCGCTTTAGGGGGTTTGGGGCCTGGCAATCATCCGCTCGCGCTCCGACGCCCGCGCCAGTGCGGCGTACCCCCGGTCGACAATGCGGCGTGGACTTGAACAAAACCCGGCCTGCGCTGGTAGGCTAACACCAAGGATGAATGACAATCTGCACACGTTACGCTGTTTCGGCTGCGGAGCGCGCCACCCCGGCGCGGAGGCGCGGCCCGATTTTCGGTGCGCGGCATGCGGCGACCTGTTCGAAGTGGAATATGCGGGCTGGAGTCAGCGTCAGGGCCCGAATCGCCCCAACCCTGGAGCGCTCAAGTGGCTTTGGCGCGAGCGTCGCTGCTCAAGTGAATCACTCGATCAGTCTGGCGTGTGGCGATTCCGGGAACTCCTTCCCATTTTGGATAACTTTGGCAATGCCGTTACGCTACGCGAGGGCAACACTCCGCTTTATCCTCTGAAGCGCGCAGCAAAAGCTCTAGGCATCGATCAGTTGTTCGCCAAGCATCAGGGAATGAACCCGACGGGGTCGTTCAAAGATACAGGAATGACCGCGGCATTGAGCGTCGCCCGTGAGAGGGGATTTGAGTGGGTGGCCTGCGCATCCACCGGAAACACCTCGGCAGCGATGGCAGCCTATGCAGCTCGCGCCGGGCTTCGCAGCCTGGTGCTCATTCCGGATGGCAAGATCGCGTGGGGAAAGCTTTCGCAGGCCATGGACTACGGCGCCGTCACATGCCAGTTAAAGGCTGACTTCGACGGCTGCGTCAAGGTGCTGACGCAGATCGTAAAAGAAGCGCCCATCTATCTTTTGAATTCAGTCAACCCTTATCGACTGGAAGGACAGAAAACTCCGGCCTTCGAGATTGCCGAGGCGTTCGACTGGAACGTGCCGGATCACTTGATTGTGCCAGGTGGAAACCTGGCAAACAGCTCGGCGCTGGGCAAGGGCTTTCGCGAAATGTACGAACTTGGCCTGGTGGCACGAATGCCGCGTATTTCTGTTGTCCAGGCTGAAGGCGCTAATCCCCTTGCGCGAAGCTTTGCAAACAGCGACGGCGCAAAGCTTGAGCCTGTGGAAGCGCATACTCGAGCCTCTGCCATTCGGATTGGGAGCCCTGCCTCGTGGCGCAAGGCCGCCAAAGTGATCAAGGACTCGGGTGGCTGGTGCCTCGATGTCAATGAAGCGGAGATTGCCATTGCCAAAGCCGAGTTGGGCTCCGAGGGGTTGGGTTGCGAGCCGGCATCAGCAGTTACGCTCGCTGGATTGAAAAAACTGCGCGAACTGGGCAGGGTGGCTTCCGGAGAAACGGTTGTTCTCGTACTCACCGGCCACACACTCAAAGACGCTGACTACACGATTGGTTTCCATCGTGGGAATTTGTTGACCGAGCAGGAGACTGCGGGCTACAAAGCAGAGATCGAGGGACTACGGCGCGACGCAGTGAATGTGGATGCCACTCCGGCCGCTGTGCTTGCGGCTCTCAAGGCTAGCGGCCAATGAGTACGGAATTCAGTTGTGAAGATGCCTCAACGTTTCGTCTTCGGCTGCCTGCGACCTCCGCAAACCTCGGCTCGGGGTTCGATGCCACGGCGGTAGCGCTCGATTTCTTCCTGGAAATAGAGGCGGAGCCCGCTCCGGAATTTTCGATCGTCGCCTCCGGCCGCGACAGGGAGCGCTGCTCTCACATTGAAGACAATCTCATAATCGGCATCTACACTCGGCTGCTCTCTGAGAACGGGAAGAGCTTAACGCCGCTGGCAATTCGCATGGTCAATGAGATTCCTCTTGGAATGGGATGTGGCTCGTCAGCTGCGGGACGACTTGCGGCCATCGCCATGGCTGTGCATTTTGGCAATCTAGGCTGGAGTCCCGAACAAATTCTTGAAGAGGCGTGCGAGCTGGAGGGGCACCCGGACAATGCAGCGGCATGCTGGCTGGGCGGGTTTGTCGCCGCCGCGAGCGAAGGCCGAGCGATTCATCTGGCACGGATCGTGCCGCCTTCAGAGTGGCGCGCAATTGTCGTGCTTCCTCCGGATTCACTCGCAACAAGCAAGGCTCGCTCCGTCTTGCCGGATCGCTACACACGGGCAGATGCCGTGGCGAATATTCAGGCCGTCTCATTGCTGGGACTGGCCTTTGCAGAAGCTCGAGGCGATCTACTGCGAGTCGCCATGAAAGACCGGATTCACCAGCCCTATCGGGCTTCAATCTGTCCCTTCCTGCCCCGTTTGCTTCCCTTGGCTGGAGATCACGGCATACTTGGCGCTGCACTGAGCGGTGCCGGACCTGCGGTCCTCGTCATAGTCGGCAGGGAAGCGGATCTTGGATGCGCTTCCACCGCGATTCGTCGTGCTCTTGAAGGATTGCCCGAGCCGGAACTGCACATTTGCCGATTTGAAGCATCGGGCGGACTCGAGTCCTTCACCAAGCGCACGAGTTAGCTCTATCTCGAAGCAGACCGCGAGACTCCATAACTCTGAAACCAGCGTTTTGCAGTATTGGCATAATCGTTACCTACGGTGAAGTGAGATAACCCTTTCGATAATCACTCATCCGCGATTACCAATCCGATTACCTAAGTTTCCTTGCGTTTCAATCGGGGAAAACCTAAATTCGCTCCGTGGGCAGTTCTGGGGGAGGGCTGCTCTAGCGCCCGTGATCCTTTCAAGGATCCGGGCGCTTCTATTTTGTCTCTGATAAAGCGATTGGCCTAGATCCGCTACTGGATCCGTTAAAAGATGGACGGTTTCCAGCTCTTTGGTTAGATTGCCCGTGGGCCGCACTGTTTATGGTTCCGAGCCGCATTGCGACTTTCGGCCAATCTGAAGCATCCTATAAGGGCTCGGTTGCCGCTACACTGGAGTGAGGCAGGCGCCGCAAGGAGAATCATGGCAGGAGTGGGAGTTGTGGAAGTAAGTGATGCAACATTTGACCAGGAAGTGCTGAGGAGCGAGCAGCCGGTCCTGGTGGATTTCTGGGCCGTATGGTGTGGTCCATGCAAAGCGATCGCGCCGATCGTGGATAGTGTAGCTGCAACCTATGCTGGCAAGCTTAAGGTTGCCAAAGTCGATGTTGATCGGAATTCTGCGACGCCCTCGCGTTTCGGAATCCGTGGCATCCCGGCATTGCTCTTTTTCAAGGGCGGCAAGGTTGCGGATCAGGTTGTCGGCTATGTGCCGCAAAACGTAATTGAGGAAAAAATACAGCGGCTGCTGGCATCGGTTCCGGTTGCCTGAGTTTCTTGTTCGCAGAAAAGAGAGCTGGTCGGCGTCTCGTCGGCCCCTCTCCGTCTGGAGAAACAAATTCCCGGCTACCGGTACTTGCGAAGAACTCCCAGCACCCGGCCCTGGATCGCAACCTGCGCGGCGGGTACATAAATCGGTTCCATCTCAATGTTGGCTGGCTGCAATCGAACTAAGTGGCCCTCGGAGTAGAAGCGTTTCAGAGTCGTTTCCGAACCGTGCACAAGAGCGACGACGATCTCACCTTGACGAGCAGTACGGGTGCGCTCCACGAGCACATAGTCCCCATTAATGATGTGCTCATCGCGCATGGAATCTCCACGAACTTCCAGGGCAAAAACATCACGGTTGCCAACCACATCGTGCAGGGAAATGCTCTCTGGGAGTTCAGAAGTCTCGACAGGAAGCCCGGCGGCAATTCGACCTGCCAGCGGAAGCCTGTCGCTGGAGCGGTTACGCGTCCCTGGAGGGAGCACGTCGATCGACCGGCTACGGTTGTGGACCCGATCCAGCAACCCCTTCTTCTCGAGATTCGTAATGTGCTTGTGCACCGTGGCCAGGCTTTTCAGCCCCATACCGCGTGCGATCTCCTCAAATGACGGGGAATAACCATTTCGTGACACGAACGACTCGAGAAAATCGATAACTTCCTTTTGCCTTCGAGTGACAGCCATGCGCGAATTATAGCGAATAAAAAGCGAATCGCAAGAGGCATTTTTGCTTTTCTTTCTCCAGGTAACACAAATCTAAACAGGTTCTGCCACTTTTTCCGGTACGAGACCGATGCACTCGGCTTTCGGGCTAATGTAGTTGGCTTCCTGGGCCGATGAACGGTTTGAGCAAAGGACCCTGCCCAAGCCGCACGCAGACAGGGAACAAGAGCCGATGATCTCTTTAAAGAAATATCTAGACAGCTATGAAGACGACGTGAGTCCGTGTGTTGTTGACGCAACGCCTGACCTCCTTCCATTAGCTATCGATGCGTATCGTTCCGCCCTGGTGGAAATCGGGAACTGCAGTCTGGATGCTTGTCCTGTCCTCGGTCCCGATCTGAGGCGGAGTTTGGGCCGATTTGAAGAAACTCTCTCGAACCGACTGAGTGCCGGGACCATCGCGGCAACCGAAAATGGAGTAAGAGAGCTCTTGCAGGAGTGGGGCATGCGCACCTCCCGCCATTACCAGGAAAAAGCGGCCGAGGTGAAGGACCTCCTGCTCGTCATGGCTCATACCGCGGATTCGGTTGGTCACAGGGACCAGCGATGCGCGCACCAGATCGAGGCCGTCACAAAGGATCTCGAGACCATCGCTACCCTCGAGGATTTGAGCGCAGTTCGAGCCTCTATCGAGAAACGGGCGACGGAACTCAGACACTCCATCGATCGGATGGCCGCTGAGGGAAAGGCAGTTGTCGAGCATCTGCGTGTTGAAGTTGCCACCTACCAAGCTAGACTGGAGCGAGCCGAACACGTCGCCTCATGCGACTCTACGACGGGACTGGGCAGCCGCCTCTGGGTCGAGGATTGCATACAGCGGCGCATCGACGCTCATAGCAGCTTCTGTGCTTTGATCATCGACATTGACAGGTTCAAGATCGTGAACGAAGTTCACGGACACCTCGCCGGCGACCTGGTGCTTAAGCAGTTCGCAACAGAGCTTCGGTCTGTTTGCCGCGCCACCGACATTATTGGGCGCTGGGGTGGCGACGCATTCATCCTGTTGTTGGATTGCGAACTGAGCGAAGCAAAGGCGCACGTTGACCGCCTGCGGTCCTGGGTTTGCGGCAGTTACTCCATTCCAGGCAAGAATGGGCCGCTCAAGCTTCTCCTCGATGCGTCGATTGGAGTTGCCGAATACCGGCCAAATGACACGTTGACGGACCTCATTAACCGCGCAGCTGCTGAAATTTATTTGCACCGGGCCGCTTCACGGAGCCAGCAGCCTGCCTGAGTCAGAAGGCCAAATCCAAGCTCTCCCTCATCGGGGTAATCGACGTTGAAGCGTCGATTCTGTATCTGCCATCACACGTCGTTGTTCATCCGCCTTTTCAGGGAATGCATCGAATGCGAACCCTGATTCGGAATTCCTCTTCATTCTTTTCTCAATCCAATCTTGAGTTCTCATCCACCTCGGCTCAATGTTGAGAGGTGCCGCAGGTTAGCGCATCTTAACCCTGGCGGCCGTGATGAGCGCGTAGTTCGCAGCAGAGGATGAACACGCGGGGCGAGGCTGACATGAGGCTCTTAATCGCAGAGGACGACAAGGCGCTGGGACTGTTTCTGAGCCGCGCGCTGGAAGCCGACGGGCACTGTGTTCGCGTGGCTCACGATGGAGCCGCCGCGGTCGAAGCGTTCTGCGAAGATATGCCGGACTTGACGATTCTTGACCTGAACATGCCGATCAAAGATGGCGAGCAGGTTCTGGACGAGTTTAGAACCATGAACGCAGAAGTCCCTGTTCTCGTGCTGACCGCTCGCCAGGAGGTCGAAACACGGGTTCGCTGTCTCGATCGCGGAGCCGACGACCTCATGTTGAAACCTTTCAGCCTATACGAACTCCGGGCACGCGTGCGGGCGCTCTTGAGGCGCAAGCGCGAGGTACGGCTTCTGCTTCGGGCAGGCGACCTTGAGCTGAGCAGGCTGGGCCATACGGCGCAACGTGCCGGCAACCCTGTTGCGCTCACCAACAAAGAGTTCTCACTGCTGGAGCACCTGATGCTCAATCGCGGACGTGCGGTCTCCCGCGCTGATTTGCTCGACACAGTCTGGAACTTGGAACCTGTCCAGACGACCAACATTGTGGATGTCTACGTGAATTATCTGCGCCGGAAGCTGCACGATGCGCCACCGGGAGTGCTGATCCGCACGGTTCGGGGGAAAGGATACATGATTCCAGTGGAAGGTGAGATCGCATCGCGCGCAAACGTCGCGATCTGCGCGGGTGGGCCCCTTGTTCACCCGGCCCGAGCCGAGTTGCAGTGAGTGGGACATGTATCGAGCGTTTAACTTGAAGGAGATTCGCAATGCAAACTTGTCCGGTTTCAGTTCTTCCGATGGCGGCGCGCCCAAGGCCGCGAAGCGCTCTGCTGGCCAGCGCCGACTGCAACTTCCGCCAGCGCCTCAGCGATGTTCTGATGGGCATGCGCTGGCAGGTTCGAGAGGCCAATACTGGTGCCCAGGCCTGGGCCGAGGCAGATGCGGCGACTCCAGAAGCAGTTATCGTCGATTCCTGGCTCCCTGATCTGGACCTCGGCGAATTTCTCAGTGATTTCCGCTCTTACTTTCCCGGAGTGGATTTGGTGACAGCCGATGGTGCGTCCCCGCACGAGAGTCCACGCGGTCCACACCGGCAGGAACTCCTGTACGCACTGAGACGCATTCAAGACGCCGATACCGCCGCATGGCACTCTGCGCCGACGCTTACTGATTCAGCGGCCGCGCCAAGCCAGAGGTGGCCAGGGGCCCTGACTACACCCGCGTTGCCGCGTCTCGTGAGACAGATTGAACAGATTGCACCGCAGGTCGGAAGCGGTGCTCAGGCCAATAAATGTAGAGCGAAATGTTCTGCGTCGTGTGAGCGATTGGCGGAACTGATAGGCGAAGCGCCGTGCATGCTTGAAGTGAGCAAACGCGTTCGGTTGGTGGCTCCACGGTCTACTCAAGTGCTGATTGAGGGGCCTACTGGGTCGGGCAAGGAACTGGTCGCAAAAGCCTTGCATCGCCTCTCCCCACGCAGCCGCAAGCCAATGGTGGCAATCAACTGCGCGGCCATCCCCGAGGCGTTGCTTGAGGCGGAGCTTTTTGGACACACCCGCGGGGCCTTTACCGGCGCGGTGCAAGGCCGGGTGGGAAGGATCGAAGCGGCAGACGGGGGAACCTTGTTTCTGGACGAAATCGGTGAGATGCCGTTGGCGCTGCAGTCCAAGCTGCTTCGCTTTGTGGAGACCGGAGAGTTGCAGCGCGTTGGCGACAACGAAAGCGTAAAGGTGGACGTGCGCATCATCGCGGCAACGCATCAGCCACTTTCACAGCACGCACAGGCAGGGAGTTTCAGGGCCGATCTTTATTACCGGCTTGCCGTTTTTCTGATTCACACGCCCTCGCTGGCAGACCACCTCGGGGACTTGGCGCTTCTCGTCGACCATTTCCTTGAACAGATGGGCCGCGAGCATCCAGTGAAACGGATCAACGCAGGTGCGATGGTCAAGCTGGCGGCGCACACGTGGCCGGGCAACGTGCGCGAACTCGAACATGTACTGGAACGTGCGGCGATTCTGTCGGGCGAAGAGCCGGTTCTAACGGCGGAAGAAATTGATTTTGGAGTGACTGTGAATTGAGGGCGTCGCGTCGGACGGCGTGAAATGCCGAGTGATTGCCCAGGCAAGGTGGAACTTCAATGGAGATGCAGATCGAAACTCGATTAGGCGAACAGCTTGCGCGATATCTGGATACGGCGGTAAGCGAAACAAAACTGACTGCCGCCAACATGGCAAACATCGACACCCCGGGATATCAGACACTCGGCATGGACTTTGAATCCGAGATGCGCAAAGCACTCTCGGGGGTGAACCGGGGCGGGGAGGCACTTCCGGTGCACGTCAAGGCCGTCGACGGGTTGATCTCGCGGCCGGATGGCAATAACGTCTCGATGGACCGTGAGGGCTTGAAACTGGCCGAAGCGCAGTTGAAATTCAGGATTGGCGTTGCTCTGCTCCGTCTTGATAATCAGCGTGTGATGGATGCGATTCACGTCGACAAGTAGACGGAGATAACGCGCCAAACAGCTATGGAGATTCAAAGATGAACCTTTTTGGATTGATGGATACGTCGGGTTCGGCGATGCAGGCTGAGAGAATGCGGGCCGAAGTTGTGGCGGCGAATATGGCCAACGCGGAGACAACCCGCACGGAGTCGGGCGGGCCTTATCGGCGGCAACACGTGGTTTTCGCCGCGAACCAGGGTGACACTGAATTTCTCAGCTCGTTCACCAATGAGGTGAGGAGCGCATCGGGATTGCAACCCAATTCTCAGGAAACTACTACGGCCATGGCGGCTGCGCCTGGCGTCCACATCGCCCAGGTTCTCGAAGACAGTGCACCTCCGCTCAGGCGTTACGATCCCGGTCATCCAGACGCGGGACCCGACGGCTATGTTGCCTATCCCGACATCAATCCCCTGACTGAGATGGTGGACCTAATGGGCGCCACGCGTGCTTACGGACTCAACAGTTCTGCGGTACAAGCCGAGAAGAGCATGATCGGCGCCGCGCTGGAGATTGTGAAGTCGTAATGCGCCGAGGGCGCGCGGAAGGAGGGTAAATGCTGCCAGGAATGATCGAAATGTCAGCCGCAAGTACATCCGTGGCCGGACTCGGCAGAGGTCTTGAAGAACTCGCGCCGACTGCCGGACGAACGGCATCGATTGGAGTATCCACGCCATTCGCTGAGTTGCTATCCGGCGCAGTGAGTCAGGTGGGAGCAGTTGAAAAACAGGCCAGCGCCGCTGTCGAGGGGCTGATGACCGGGACAGGAACAGATATACACACAGCGATGATTGCGACCGAGAAGGCCAGCATGGCTTTCGAACTTGCGTTGGCTGTGCGTAACAAAGCCGTACAGGCGTACCAGAGCGTGATGGGGATGCAGTTCTAGAGCATCACTCGGGAGTTCACCGGGAGCAAACGAGTTCTGTCACGCACGCCAAGGGATGTTGTCGCTAACCGGGAGCGCGAGAAACAGGGATTATGGCCACGCCAGAAACGCAGTTGGATCGGAGAACACCGGCAGGGAATGTGAGTCAGATGGCCATTGGCGTGACTGCACTCTGGACCAGGGGTCGCGTGAAATGGGCATCCATGGGTCCGTCGCAGCGCAGGTGGGCTACTTCCGTTGCGTTACTGCTGGGGGGCCTGATGGGAGGAATCCTCTGGTACGGTCTTCGCACCGATTGGCGAACCCTGTACGCGGGTCTCGATCCCGAGGACGCGCGACAGACCGGCCTGACCTTGACGCAGGCGCAAATCCCCTTTGAAGTGACAGGCAACGGCACAGGGATTCAAGTACCGGCAGCGCAGCTTGACAAAGCGCGGCTCGCAACAGCGGCAAGCGGCGGCGTGAAGAGCGGAAGAATGGGGTTCGAGCTCTTCGATAAACCAAATTGGGTTGGCTCCGAATTCGATGAGAAAGTGAACTACCAGCGCGCGCTTGAGGGCGAGCTTGAGCATACTGTGAGTTCTCTCGCCGATATTTCATCGGCACGAGTGCACCTCGTGCTCGCGCACGATTCCCTTTTCCGCGAGGAGCAGCGACCGGCCAAGGCATCCGTGATGCTAAGACTTCGGCACGGCCACTTGGGGGATGGGGAGGCTGAGTCGATTCGGAATCTCGTTGCTTCCGCGGTTGACGGCCTCGCTCCAGAGCAAGTGACGCTGATGGACGCGGCCGGGCGGTTGCCGTTGGGACCGAAAACACCCGCAACTCTACAACTGAGCGCAGAGCAGGCACTTGAAGAGAAGCTGATATCCACCCTGGAGCCCGTGACCGGCGCAGGCAATGTTCGCGCCTCGGTCACGCTGGATTATGACCCGGACGCAACGGAGGAAACCAAAGAAAGCTACGATCCTACCCAGTCGGCAGCCCTTTCGATCCAGCGCTCGGAGCAGTCTACGGGTGCACAGATAATTGCTGCTGGAGTTCCAGGCACAGCCTCGAACGCGCCGAATTCTCAGGCATTGCCGGTGTATCCCAGGCAGACAACTTCGCCACAGACTTCGAAGACAGAATCCGGAACCTATGGAGTGTCGAAAACCGTGCGCCACACGGTCAAGAACTCTGGAGCAGTGCATCGATTGACGGCGGCAATCGTGGTGAACGACCGTCTGGTTCACGCGGGTTCGAATGGCGCTCCGGCTCAATGGCAACCGCGCTCGACAGACGAGCTGCGAAATCTGACGTCCATCGCCCAGGCAGCTGTTGGATTCGATCAGGCGCGCGGAGACACGCTGACGGTTCAAGATCTCGCCTTCGATGAGAATCGCATGCAGCCACAAACTTCAATGCCGGCGCAGATGATGTCCAAGGCAGAGAACTCCCCGGTGCTGGTGAAATACGTAACGCTTCTGTTGGGGATGCTAGTTGTATTGGCCTTTGGTGTTCGCCCTGCGATGCGGCGTATTGCGGCTGTTCCAAAAGAGGGCGGCAAAGCAAATGCGACGCATCGGGAATTGCCGGGGCGTGCTTCGACTTCGGCGCCGCAGCCCATATTGAACCAGCCGGCCCCCGTCGCATTGGACCTGGAGCGCGCCAGGGCTCAGGAAATACTGGATCAGGTCAGCAGTCATCTGAAGCGGGAACCCGCGCAAAGTTCGAAGCTCCTGCAGAGTTGGATCCATTCCGAATAAGCTTTCGGAGGCAGACGTCATTTGTATTTGAGGGATGTCCGGTTGTCGGCGTCGGGAGCAACGGTTCACGAGGGCAAGGCGTTGGCGGAGAAGGGAAGCGAAATCGGCGCAACGAGGCACCGCAATACTGCAAACATCGGCGGTGTGCGAAAGGCGGCCGTCTTGCTCGTGGCGGTTGGCGAGAATCTTGCCAAGGAGATTTTGCGCGCCATGCCCGAAGCAGACGTGCAGAGCCTCACCGAGGAGCTCGCCGATCTGCGCGGCATTACTCCTGCACTCTCGGCTGAAATACTGGAGGAGTTCTGGGAACTGCTCGAGACGCAAAACTTCATGAAGCATGGAGGTTTGGACTACGCCAGCCGGCTGCTCGTCGACACCTTTGGCAAACAGCGAGCTGACGATTTGCTTATGATGGTGCGCCGTTCTCAGGAAGCTGCTCAGGGAAATCTGGCCAAGCTGCAGCGCACCGATCCACAGCAGTTGGGCAAGCTGCTGGACTCTGAACATCCCCAGACGATTGCCTTGGTCCTGGCGCACCTCGACCCGAGGCGTGCTTCCCTGGTGCTCGAAAACCTGACCGATGAACATCGCGTTGCTGCGATTCAACGCTTGGCTGAGATGAGGCAGTTTTCCCCGGAGATGGCGCAGAAAGTCGCGCACATCCTGCACCGCCGGCTCGAAAGCATGGGCGATACGGCGCGGAAGAGTTACTCGGGATTTAAAGCCGTAGCCGATCTGATGAACAGGCTCAATGCCGAAGAATCGAAGAAGATTCTCGAATCCATCGAAGATGGTCAACCGGAGTTGGCGCTTAGTATTCGTAACCTGATGTTCACATTTGAGGATCTGGTAACAGTGCCGCCAGCAACCATTCGCGAGATCGTGTCGGGAGTAGACAAGCGACAGCTGGCCATGGCGCTGCGCGGGGCCAACGAGGAACTGCGTGCGCAGATTTTCAAATCCATGAGTTCACGCGCCGTTGAGATGTTGAAAGAGGATATGGAAGTTCTTGGCCCTGTGCGATCGCGCGAGGTAGCGCAGGCTCAACAGGAGATCCTCAACCTTGCCCGGAGACTTGAAGCGGAAGGCAAAGTGGTTTTAAAACTCGAGACCGGGGATGAAATGCTGACCTGATCCGATGTGGTCCAGACGATGGCGATGCTTCACGTTGGGCGATTAGCTTCTCAGGTGAAGGAGCCGGGGGGCCGTGCAAGATTCCGAAGCATGACGAGATGTGGGTGGGAGTCTGTGAATGATGGGGCAATCAGAAGCAACGATGATCGAAGTCTTTGAGTATCCGTCGAGTCCGGAGATCTCCTTGCCGGAGTGGGATGGCGCAATCGTTGCATTCTCTGAACGAAATGATGGGATGAAAAGTGCGCCGCGGCACGTCTCCGTAGCCTCCAGGGGATCTGAGAAGTGTCAGCGAGATCCCTTCGAACAACAGGTGGCCGAAGCTGCAGAACGGGATTTCGAAGCCGGCCGGCAGAAGGGGGTTGAAGAGGGCCGCGCAGTCGAACGCGAAATGCAGGAAAGCGCTCAGGCTGAAGGTGAGATGCGTCGCTCCGAGAGATCGCTTGAATTGGTGGATCAGTTTATCCAGGAGCGAGACCGGTTCCTCCATGCGGTCGAACATGAGGTCGTTGAGTTGTCCCTGGCCGTTGCCGCGCGTATCCTCCGCCGTGAAGCGCAGATGGATCCGCTTTTGTTGACCGGTGCGGTGCGAGTGGCTCTGGGGCAGCTTTCCAATTCAACTAAAGTGCGATTGCGTGTTCCTCCCCCTGAATTCGAGTTGTGGACCGAGGCGATGGCTCACCTGCCCAATCTCGCGTTGAGACCCGTGGTGCTGGCGGATGAGGGAATGCGATTGGGCGACTGCATCGTAGAGACCGAGTTGGGTTCCGTCGACTTGGGAGTTCGCGCGCAATTGGGCGAGATCGAGCGTGGCTTCTTTGACCGCGCCACTGGATCGGGGATCGAGCCCGCTGCAAAACGCCAGCACTCGGAAGAGCAGGAGATTCTGCCATGAGCGGTTTATTGAAGCCCTACTTTGACCGCCTTCATCGCGGACAGCCTTGGCGCTGGCGCGGTCAAGTAATCGAGTCGGTGGGGCAGACCATCGAGTCGACGGGCCCGTTGTCCTCAGTTGGTGAATGTTGCGAGATTCTCGATCAGTTTGGCGTGGTGCATCTGGCCGAGGTAATCGGATTTCGTGGTTCCACTGTGTTGTCGATGCCGGTGGCGAGCACGGAGGGCATTCGCTATGGAGACACGGTAGCGGCGCTTGGAGTGCGTCCGGAGATCGAGGTCGGACCGGCGTGGATGGGGAGAGTTCTGAATGGAGTGGGCACTCCGATCGATGGAAAGAGATTGCCGGTTCCGGCAGAAGCCCTGCCGCTAGACGGCGCAGTTCGAGCGGCGCTCGACAGGGTTCCCATCCGCACACCACTCGGCACGGGAATCCGGGCAATTGATGGCCTGCTCACAGTTGGCCGTGGCCAGCGCATAGGGATATTCGGCGGTTCCGGGGTTGGCAAGAGCACGTTAATAGGCATGATGACCCGAAATACTGAAGCTGACGTCACCGTGGTTGGGTTGGTGGGTGAGCGCGGCCGAGAGGTTAACGAGTTTCTCGAAGGTTCGCTCGGCGACGAGGGCCGGGCTCGCTCAGTTGTGCTGGTTTCAACCTCCGACCAATCCCCGGTGATGCGCATGAGGGCGGCCCTTGCGGCAACCACAGTGGCCGAGTTTTTTGCCGGCCAGGGAAAGAATGTCCTGCTGGTGCTTGATTCCCTGACCCGCTTTGCCATGGCAGCTCGAGAGATCGGCCTCGCCGCAGGAGAGCCGCCCACAGCCAAGGGTTATACTCCGTCAGTCTTCACGCGTCTCGCCCGCCTGTTAGAGAGGGCCGGCCAGTTTCGCGTGGGCTCCATTACGGCGTTCTACACGGTCCTGATGGAGGGGGATGATCAACAAGATCCGCTGGTGGACGCGCTTCGTTCGCTGCTCGATGGGCACTTGGTTCTATCCAGGACCATGGCCGCCGAGGGTTGGTATCCGCCCATCGATTTGCTCGATTCGATCAGCCGTCTTATGCCCGCCGTAACCGAGCCCGAGCATCGTGAACACGCGGCTCTGTTTCGGCGCCTGACTGCGGTTTACGCGCGATCTGAAGATTTGGTTCGGATTGGAGCATACAAGCCAGGCTCGGATCCCGATCTTGAGCGTGCCATGAGGGCCCGCGGAGCGATGCGTGATTTCCTAATGCAAGGAGCAGGGGAGCAAGTTGGATTCACCGATTGCCTGCGCCACCTTTCGAATCTGGCGCAGGAGATTTGATTCATGGCCGTCTCACCGTCTTTGCGGCGCTTGTTCCACGTGAGGCAACTGGAAGAAGAACAATGCAGGGCGGCCGTCGAATCAGCGCTGGGGGAGATGGGCCGGCTGAAGAATGCCCTCTCTTGCACTGCCGAGCGGGATCGACGAGGGCGCGCTTTGGTGTTGGCGAGCGCGCATTCTGGTGAGTTACTGGGTCGGATTGCGGGCATGGAAGAGACTCGATCCGCCGCGCTAACGGCAAAGATATTGTCGATGAGAATCAAGAATGCCGCATTGGGAGTTGCCGACCTGAGGCAGACTTACCTGGCCAAACGGCTGGAACGCCGCCAAGTTGAAGCGCTCATCGAAGAAGCCAAGGCGCAGGATGAAATCGAAGCATCCCGGCGCGGCCAGCAAGCACTGGATGAGTGGCATAGATCGCGGCGCGCCGGTGGCCGGGAAAGCGAACCGCGTCGGGATTAGGACGGGCATCGGAGTCGGCGTTGCTTTTCTTGGCGGCTGTAACATTGGCCCCAGAAAACTTGAGATGAAAGACGTCGCTCTGATCCGGCCAGATCCTGAAATGGAATCGCCGGCCCAATTCTGACATTGCTCTAACCCTTGCTTACCCTCTTTGGCACAGCGTTTGCATTCTAGTGCCGCATGACCGCGAACACGGGAATCCAAAGCGCGCTGCAGGCTTCGGTAGCAAGGCAAAATCCGGCACTTCTTGGCCTGCTGCAACCGGGACGGGGCGTGGTCGGAGGTCTTCAGCAAAGCCAATCATCGCATTCCGGGGCAGCAGACTTTCAGGCAAGCTGGCGGTCCATTCTAAATTCAGCCGGGTTGAAAAAAGAAGAACCGAAGCCCGAAGAGGCTGGTGGTGAGAATGCCAATGAAGCCACGGAAGACTCTGGCGAACCAATTGGTGGGCAAGTTGTATCCATCGAACATCGATTCTTCCAAGATTCCGACAGTTGTGTCTCAGGCGCTAAGGAGCCGAGTCTTCACTTGTATCGCGCGATCTTGAGTCTCGCAGATGGTCATCCAGCAGGGGCCCCCGCGAAGGTCGCAGCGAAAAACGTAGGGCCTAGCGAAGCCTTCGCCGGTGGAGCGCCTCATGCGAAGACGGCGAAGACCGAAGTCAATCACCGCGATGACGCGCAGAGCACAAATAAGCCTGGAGAGCGGAGGTCCACGGACTTCACAGAAACGCCGGCCCTGACTTCTTCACATTGGGCTCCCGATGCCTCATCGATAGCAAACTCAGCACCGTTGGAACGAGTTGATCTGCGGAACTTATCCGCGTCCACGCCGAGTAAAGTCGCAGTGGCGACGGATTTGAATGAGCTGCATACCGGCCTTGGGTCTTCGATTTCAGTTGCCAAATATGCAGTTGCAACGGCTCCAACCCGCACTCCGGATGTTGGTACATCCTCTACGCCTGGGCAGGAGGACAGTTGGTCTCCGGGTCAGGGCCTGTCAAAATCTACAGGACCCGTGGAAACTCGTCTCGACCCGGTCCTGACGGACATTCCAGCAAAATGCGATTTATCTTCTGCGGAGGGGATGCCCCCACTCGCCCAGGGTCGTTTGACGAACGCACCTTCATCCAGCGTCCCGGCATTGAGCAGCACAGGCACTGGGGTAGCCGATGAAGCCGATTCCGAGTTTGATGGGACCCATCTAGATTCTGTAAGGCCAAGTGCAATTGAAACATCCGAAGACGGTGTCTCAACGACGAATGTGCGAGACAAAGTACACAATCTGCAACCAGGTCGCATGACTGAACTGCATTCCTTGCCAATTGAACCTACATGGGCTAACGCATCAATTCATGGAGCGGCTTTCGCGCAGCATGAGCTTGCATTTGGCGTCACGCGCGACATCTCACTCGTTCAAACGGCGACTCTGTCCAACAGCGCCGGGCTCGCAACAGCGAGCGGCTCACAATCGAATTCCGTAGCTCAGCCTGCGAGAGAAACTTTCGCTACACTCGATGCCGAGCCTGCCACAGCTAATTCCACCTGGGTCCATGCCGGATCGCATCAGGCTGAAGCGGGCTTTCAGGATCCGGGCATCGGATGGGTGGGCGTACGCGCACAGGTCAGCGCAAACGGGGTACATGCGGCGGTCGTTCCCAGTTCGATCGAGGCGGCCCAATCTCTAAGTTGCCACCTCGCCGGATTGAATTCACATCTCGCGCAGCATTACGCTTCAGTGGAACCGGTCACATTGGCAGTTCCCGAGCGTCCACCGGACAGTCAATCCTGGATCGAGGAAATGGGGCGAGGAGCGGGGCAGGGTGCGGCACACGATGAACATTCCAGCGACCAGTCGAAGTCCAATTCAAACCTGGCCTCTGGATCGACCACCCACTTCGCCGAATCTGAATCTGCGATGGGCCGGTTGGTTGAGGTCCCACGATTTGTGTCATCTGAAAGCAGGTACATTTCAGTGATTGCATGACGGCAACGCAAGAGTACGCGTGGTGGAGGGAAAGTTTCAGCTTGTAAGGCAGAAGACGGACCAGGGAGGGTAAATGGCAACAGCATTTGGAATCTTGAATGATCTTTCCGCGGCAGGACAGACGTTGAAAGGTCCCACACCGCTGAGCAGCACGACGAATGGTGCGAGCGGCAGCAGCAGTTCTAACGGTTCGGGCGGCGATTCTGCAACGATCTCGGCCAATGATTTTCTCACGTTGCTGGTGACCGAGATGAAAAACCAGGATCCAACTGCAAACACCGACCCCAACGAGTACATCAATCAGCTCGTACAGGTGAATAGCCTCGAGCAGTTGATATCGATTAATCAATCATTGACTAACAATTCGGGGGGTTCGTCGACCACATCGGCTGCGAGTGCGACAGGCAAATTGGTGTCTGGCATAAATAGTGCCGGTGCCGGCTCCGCTTCGCACGCGAGCGTGGCGCGAGCTGCGATGAATGGGCAATCGCAACTGTCAACGGCGGGCTTAGCGCCAACCGGAACCGCAGGGCCGTGGGCGTTCGGCAACCTCAGCGTTCCGATGGCAGTTCCCGCGGCACAGCGCGTCGCACAGTCCCTCGGCGGCCTTCATCCTCGGAGGTAATCCCAGGGATGCAACAGAAATCTCAGCTTTGATCAACATAATCGGCCACAAAGGCCTTGCGCCACATCAAGAGGAGAACTCACATGGCAAGCTTTTATATTCCGCTGACCGGACTCAACGCCAACTCGACTGCGCTGAACACGATCGCGAACAACCTCTCCAACATGAATACGACCGGCTACAAGTCTCAGTCTGTTAACTTTTCTGATCTCTTCTACCAGCAGGTTGGCACTTCCGGCTCGGGTGACCCGATCCAAGTAGGGGCCGGCACCAAGGTTGCATCCATTGCGACCAACTTCTCAAACGGTTCACCCAGTTCCAATGGAATTACCTCAGACGTCGCTTTGCAGGGCAACGGATTTTTCGTTGTCGACAATGGTGGCGTGCAGGAGTTGACCAGGGTCGGCATCTTCTCTACCGAGTCGAACGGCAATCTCGTCACGCAGAACGGGCTCGAAGTCATGGGATATCCAGCAGTGAACGGCGTCGTCAACACAAACGCACCTTTGGCTGCGATCAACATCCCGGTCGGCCAGGTCGAGCCGCCTCACGCAACGACAACGTTTGGAATGACCGCCACGCTCGATTCTGCTTCGCCTGTCGGAACCTCTGTCCCGGGGACAGTTCAGATCTATGACTCGATGGGTAAAAGTTATGAAGCCACGGTAACCTATACCAAGACCGGGAACAATGTCTGGACCTATGACATCTCGATGCCGGACAATCTGACGGCGAATGCCAGCAATGCTGGCGGCACAACGACAATCAATTACAACTTCGGGTCGAGCAACGGCGCGTCGGCTACCGTGAACTCAGGAACAAACCTGACTATCACGGCGCCGGCAGCAAGCGGCACGGCCACCATTGCCGCCCCGGTGGTCACGCCCGGCGAATCAATTGCCAGCTATGTTCTGGATCTTCAGAATGCGCTTGCCACCGCAGGCATTCCTACTTCGGGTCCTGGAGCGGTCACAGTCGCATTTGCCGGCAACCAGCTTTCAATTTCGGGCGTCAACATTTCAACTTCCGGCAGTGTCATCCAAGACCCGGTGGCGGCCAAAACAAGCGGGACACTGACCTTCGACGCAAACGGCAATCTATCCAGTCCGTCCTCCAATGTCAGCGGCATCACTTTTTCCGGACTCTCTGATGCGGCCTCAACATTGAATCTGACTTGGGACCTTTTCGGCGCGAACGGCGCAGGAAGCATCAGCCAGGTTGACCAGAATTCGGCGGTCGCCTCGACGACTCAGGACGGATATGCCAGCGGGCAGTATCAGAGCTTCACGATTGGCTCTGACGGTATTGTTTCCGCAACTTTCTCAAACGGCCAGAGGCTGCCCGTTGGTCAACTCGCCTTGGGCAACGTGGCCAATCTCCAGGGGCTGAAACTATCAGGCGACGGCGACTATGCGGCTACGCTGGCCAGCGGCGCGATTTCAATCGGCACATCTGGAACGGCCGGTCTGGGCACCATGCAAGGTGGCGCGATCGAAGCATCCAACGTAAACATTTCGGGTGAATTTTCTGCACTGATTATTGCCCAGCGCGCATTCGAGGCAAACTCGAAGGCTGTGACAACCTTCGACACGATCACCCAGGAAACCATCAACATGATTCACTGAGCACCTATCTTCGTAACTGATCGATAAGCCGATTGCTCCGCTGCCACTATTTCCGTTGGCCCGCAGCGGAGCATGATGCTTACCAAGTGAAACGCGGCAATCCCCGAGCAGCGTGTAAACTAACTTCACTTCAGAATCATCCTTTGTTCCTTCTTCCCTGGAGGCGATTCAGATTCATGGTTGCGACTGGGCCTCTTCCTTTGGCTTCATCTCCCGGCTCGGCATTGGACGACCCATTGCTCACGCGTGAGTGGTTAGCCGTTGCATGGTCGCGCGAGATCGCGCTGGGCCAGGTCGTCGCTCGTCGGTTATTGGGCCGCGACCTTGTTCTGTGGCGCTCAACCGAGGGGTTGCATTGCTGGCGCGATCTTTGCGTTCATCGCGGGGCGCGCCTTTCGCTTGGTACGGTGCGTTTGTGCAGCACAGAAATCAATTCGCGTCCCTCGCCCGCAAAACGTGACTGCCTTGTCTGTCCGTACCACGCGTGGGAGTATGCGCCAACAGGAGAGTGTGCGCGCATACCCGCGCATCCTGATATGGCGCCCCCGGCCAAGGCGCATGCTGAGACGTTTGCAGTTCGCGAACGCTATGGCGTCGTCTGGGTCGCGATCAGCGATCCCGCTGGCCCGTTGCCAGAGTTTCCTCTCGCTGAAGAGTCGAACTTTCGCGCGGTGTTGGCTGGCCCTTACCGGTTCCGTGCTCAGGGCCCCCGCCTTATCGAAAATTTGCTGGATGTTGCACATTTGGGCTTTGTCCATGCCGGCCTGCTCGGCGATCCCCAGCGCGGCGAAGTTGAGGACTACGAAGTGACTGCCGGCGACGCAACTCGCGGCCCCGAGGCCAAGGAGATTCGCATCTGGCAGCCGGATCCCGATGGAACCGGATCCCCAGCGCTGGTCAGCTATCACTACTGGGTACAAGGCCCTCTCACCGCGGGCTTTGTAAAATCGCATGGACTCCAACGTTTCGGGATCCTTGCGCAGGTTGCTCCGATCGACGAAGACACTTGTGAAACACGGATGATCATATCCTTGAACTACGGCCGCGATATTTCTGACCAAGAGTTGATTGACTTTCAGGATCGTGTCACAGAGCAAGACCGGGTAGTCGTCGAGTCGCAAAGACCGGAATTACTGCCTTTGGACTTGCAGGCAGAACTGCACATTCGCTCTGACCGGATGGCAATCGCTTATAGAAAATGGCTTGGCTCGATCGGCCTGAGCTACGGAACCGCATGATCCAATCCGCCACTACCAATGCCACGCCATCGAAGCTTCAGCTTCCGTGGTTCACATCTGGGGATGTCGATGGATTCTTCGGCCTGTTCTTTTCAGGATTTCCCGACCTGCTGTTGATCGTCGCTCTTGCGCCCGTCTGCGGGCTCCCGGCGGAGTTGGTTACACGCCGCGTGTTGCCAGGAGTGGCCGTGTCTATCCTTGTGGGCAACTTGTTTTATGCATGGCAGGCGGGCAGGCTCGCTACCCGTACCGGTCGCAACGATGTCACGGCGATTCCGTTTGGCGTGAATACCCCCACCATCTTCGCGTACATATTTTTGATCATGGCGCCGGTGTATGCGCGCACGCATTCCAGCACGATCGCGTGGCATGCAGGCGTCTTCGCCTGCTTTATAAGTGGACTTGTGCAAACCGCCGGTGCGTTCTGCACGGACTGGCTGAGACGCCATACGCCAAGGGCAGCTCTTCTGTGCCCTCTGGCTGGACTGGCGCTGGCCTATCTTTGCCTTGGATTTATCTTTGGCGTATTTGACAACGCGGCTCCCTTGGCGCACTCCGCCAGCCTTGGTGGCAATCGGAGTTGGCGCTGCGCTTGTGTCCCTTCTGGGATGGCTTCACGTGTATAACCCTCCGATACAATTTGCCTCCGCACCAGGCATCCATCTACCCCAGCCCTTCAATCTGCTCATGCTGCTCCGCAATCGCGAGTGGCTGAGTTTTCTGCCGGTGATATTGCCCCTGGCGGCGCTTGATACACTCGCATCGCTGCAGATTCTCGAGAGTGTGAAGATCGCAGGCGACGACTACCCCACCGCGCCCTCTTTGCTGATGAATGGAGTTGGGACCCTGGCAGCGGCTGCTTTGGGCAGCCCTTTTCCTACAACCCTCTACGTCGGTCACGCAGCCCACAAGGTCAACGGAGCCCGTTCCGGCTATTCCGCCTTGAATGGGCTGGTTACTCTCGCCCTCTGTACTACAGGGCTACTGCCTCTGGTTCTCCGAGTGGTTCCGCTGGAGGTGGCTGGACCGGTGATTGTATGGTTTGGACTTGTGACCGTTGGGCAGGCATTCGTGGAGGTACCACGCACGCATGCGGTGGCTGTGGTTCTTGGCCTTGTGCCCATACTGGCGCAGTGGGCGACAAGCTTGGTCGATTCGGTGGCGCGGAAAGCGGGAAGTTCACTGGCCGAGGTGCTGCCTCGCATGGGCTCAGACTTTGCTCTCGGCGGACTGGTTGCACTGGGGCAGGGAGCTTTGCTGACCTCCATGCTGTGGGCGGCGGCTCTCGCATTGGCTATCGACCGCAAGTTCGTGCAATCAGCAGCGTGGATGTTTGCAGCCGCAGTCCTGGCCGCATTCGGAATCATTCACGCCTTCGCGCTCACTCCCTCCGGCATCGAAGGGCGCATCGGTTGGTGGGTTGCACCTGCGTTTGCTCTTTCTTATGCAGCCGGTGCCGTATTCTTGCTGCTATGTGGCTGGTATGAAAGAAGACTCGCAGCCTAAGGCATTCAACAGGATTGAACGAAACTCGCTCGATGAATCAAAGGAGCAATGACGATGAACTACGTGGCTATCGCACTGTCTGCTCTTCTCTCGACATCCATCGGTATAGCCCAGTCAGTTCCGGCAGCTATCTATACCGATCCTCCAGCGGATGCGGCCCACCCGGCCGGCATGACCGTGCTTCATATTCCAAGTCATGGCGTCTTGATCAACGGACTTATCTACAGTCCATCGGGGACAGGGCCGCACCCGACTCTCGTAATCTGTCATGGCCTTCCAGGCAATGAAAAGAATCTTGATCTCGCTCAGGCAGTTCGTCGTGCTGGATGGAACGCGGTCACATTCAATTACCGCGGGTCATGGGGCAGCCCCGGCACCTTCAGGTTTGCGCAGAATTTGGAGGATGCGAATGCAGTCCTCGCTTTTCTCCGTGATCCGGCCAACGCAGCAAAAGTCGGTATCGACACCAAACGCATCGCCATCGCGGGGCACAGCATGGGCGGATGGGTAACTGCGCATACCGCAGCTCGCGACGAGCATCTCCTTGGAGCTATTCTGATTAGTGCGGCCGATATGGGCAACCTGGGCGGGATGTCGCATGAGAAATTAGTGGCGCTGATGGCCGATAACATGGAGACCTTGAACTCCATCCCAGAATCCATGGCAGACGAAGTCAGTTCCAATGCAAGGGCCTTTGCATTCGCCGGCACAGTGGCAGGCCTCAGTCGATTGCCTTTGCTCGTTCTCTCTGCAGATGACGGACTTGCGCCACAGACAGATGCATTGGTCCAAGCAATCAAAGCAAACGGTGGGCACAAGGTGAAAACCACCCATGTGGCCACCGATCACGGCTGGTCAGACCGCCGTGTTTTCCTTGAGAGCACGATCATCGATTGGCTGGCTCAATTGCATTGAAGCAGCACGACAGTGCTGCAAGCTGATATACAAATGCCAGTCAATTCCCGTCGTCATTCAGGTTTCCGGTTCGGCTACGCCGATGGCTTGGCAGGTCGCACCTCGACAAACAACCCTTTGCCTTGCGCCAAGGCGACTCCATTGTCATCGAATACCCGTGCCTCGACCCAATGCTTGCGGCCTTCGCTTTGTACGATCCGACCCTCCATACGAATAGGTGTAACCGACGGGACCGGCCGTTTGTAGTCGATCTCCAGGTGACGTGTCATTGCAGTGAGACCGCGGGCCCGAACAGCTTTGCTCATGGTTTCATCGAGCAGAGTTGCAATGATGCCTCCGTGCAGGTACCCTGGGTGACCTTCGAAACTGGCCGGTATACTCGCAGGACAAACCACCGTCCCGTCCGGGGCGAGCAGGAACTCGAGGCGCAAGCCCGAAGCGTTTGCCTCGCCGCAGCCGAAGCAGCGATTTTGAGCGGAATGTGTCAGTGGGGTCAGTTGGTCAAAATGCGGTCTCATCATTGTCCGAATTCACCCGTAAGTATCTTCGCAAAGACCTCGGCGTCGACGTTCCCGCCGGTCAGTACGATGCCAATGCGCCTGTCTTTATTGAGCACTATCTCTTTGAGCGCGCCCGCTAGTGCTGCCGCGCCCGCGCCCTCGGCAAGGTTATGAGTGTCCTGATAGAGTGCGATCATTGCCTCGGCAATTTCAGCGTCTGATACTTCGATAATGCGCGCGACGTTCTCCCAAATCGCCTCCATCGCTGAGGCATTGGGAGTACGGCACGCGAGACCGTCGGCTACTTTTGTGCGCGATGGAGCCTCGACAATTTTGTGCTGCCGAAAGCTCATCAGGTAAGAAGGGGATCAGGTCGCCACGACGCCGACCACCTCTGTTTTCAGCCCCAGTGCATTGCGTGCCGCAGCGACCCCACAGATCGAAGATCCAAGACCAATCGGAACATAAACCGCGTCAAGCGGGGGAGCAGCCTCGAACAACTCCAGCGCGTAAGTCGCCGTACCCATCACCAGCCGCTCATGAAAGGAATCGACCATGGCAAAGCCATTCTCTGCGGCAAGGGTGCGCGCAAACTCGAGGGCCTCCTGAAAGTCATGGCCATGTTCGACCAGTTCTGCACCCTGAGCGAGCATGGCGCGGTTCTTTTCAACGCTATTCCCATGCGGAACTACGATGACAGCCTTGAGCCCAAGCAGTCTTGCTGCCATGCCGACTCCTTGGCCGTGATTGCCGCGCGTAGCTGCAACTACGCCTTTCAGTGATGGCTGGGTCTTCTTCAACCAATCGAGATAAACCAGCGCGCCACGCAATTTGAATGCACCGACCGGCGTGTGGTTCTCATGTTTTATCCACGCCTCTGTTCCCAGCCGCTGGTTCACAAGCGGCCAACTGTATTGCGGAGTCGGCGGCATGTATCGATAAAGAACTGCTCGGACTTCGTGGATCTGGGTCAGAGAAGGAAGCGTCATGGCTCCAGCATATCGAACGTCGACGGCGAATCGTGGATCAGTCGCCGTGTTCATGGTAGATTTCAACCCATGGAGCTCACGGTCAGAAGGGTCGCCTTGGACAACGCCGAAGCGATCGCGAGCAAGCGCCCAAGCTTGAATATTCGGCTCTGACCAGGCACCGCCTTGACGTTCCCTACCGTCACCGCGCAGACTTTCTCTACCCCGGAATTAACGGACAAAACGGAGGTTGTTTAAATCATGATGAACAGGCGAACTGCTATCAAGCACCTTGGCGGCGCTGCCGGCGCCCTTTTGTTAACCGAAGCTCTCTCCGCGGATGGGCTTCCCGGTGGCCAAACTGCAACGCCTCCGGCTACACCACCTACTGGACCATTCACGCTGCCGCCGCTGCCTTACGCTTACGACGCGCTCGAGCCCAGCTTCGATGCCACCACCATGCATCTCCATCACGACAAGCACCACCAGACCTATGTCAACAACTTGAACATCGCCGTCGCAGCCCATCCCGAACTTGCAGGCAAAACGGTCGAGGAACTCGTCGCGAACTTGAACGCTCTGCCGGAGTCTGCGCGCACCGCAGTTCGAAACAGCGGCGGAGGCCACGCGAATCACTCCTTCTGGTGGCCGACCTTGGGCAAGGGCGGAGCCGCGCCAACAGGTGAGCTGGCCAAAGCGATCGATAGCAAATTCGGCTCGCTGACCACGTTTCAAGACAAGCTAAGTGCGGCGGCAATGAGCGTATTTGGCAGCGGCTGGGCATGGCTGGTGCGGGGCCCGGACGGCACGCTCTCCATTGAGACCACCCCAAATCAGGACAGCACCATAACCCTCGGCCACAAGCCGGTCCTCGGCATCGACGTGTGGGAACACGCCTACTATCTCAAATATCAAAACAAGCGAGCTGACTACGTGAAGGCGTTCTTCCAGGTGCTTAACTGGGATTATGTCAGCGGTAAATTTGCGCAGAAAGACAAAGTCTAGGGTGCCCGTTCATCTGCGTGTTGGTCTGCCCGCGCTCCTTGGCAGCATCGTTGGAATAATGCTGATCTCTACCATTGGGTGCGGACCCGACCCGCTGACTGGGCAGCAAATGCAGGGATTGACCCTCTACCAGGGGCGCTGCGCGCACTGTCATGAAGAAAACGACTTGGCATTAAAGAAGATTCCACCCGACCTGCATGCCGTATTCAAAGACTCCACTCTGCCGAGCGGTGCCGCAGCGACCGATGTGGAGGTCCGGCGCGTTGTGCTGGCGGGCAAAGGGTTGATGCCCGCCTTCAACGGCCGCTTTACTGACGAGCAAATGAACGCGTTGTTAGCCTATTTGCACACTGGTCCGCGGTAAAGTGCACTGAGGCAGTTCCAGCTTCACTCATATCGAATCGCCTTCATTGGATCGACGCCGGCTGCTCGCCACGCCGGAATCGCGCAAGCGAGCGTCGCTACCAGAGAAAGGACGCATGTAGCACCGAACAGCAGCAGGGGATCGCGCGAGCTCTCCGATGCCCAGCTTGCCATCACCTTGTTCAATGCGAGGGTAAGGATCACGCCCGCGAGAATGCCGCCTCCCACACTCATCGCTGTCGACCGGAAAACAATTCCCAACACATGCTCGCGTTGTGCGCCCAGCGCGATGCGAATTCCAAATTCATTCGTCCGCTGCACCACGGTGTAGGAGACGACACTGTAGAGCCCAACAGCCGCCAGCGCTAGCGCCAACGCTGCAAATGCACCGAAAAGCCACGCCACAAGCTGTCCGCGCGCCCACTCAGGCATGCGTGTAATCCAGTGCTCAAGATCGCGAACGTCGCCATTGGTTTGCTGGTCGTGGTCGATGGAATTCACCTTGGCCCGCACCGCATGGAGAAGTGAAAGCGGCGGAACTTCCGAACGAACCAATATCTGTGTGAACATCCCCATCGCCATCGTGTATGGGACATAGGCTTCCGGCAGAATTGGCTTCGCCAGGCCATTGTCGAGTTTATCCGCCACCACACCCACAATCAGCAGGGGCCCATCGCTTCCAGGTGCAGTAAGAAGATACGGCGGCTGCGCTTTCACTTCCGGAACTATCAAAGATTGACCGACGGAATCCCCGCTGGGAAAGTATCGCCTGGCGAAGGTTTGGTTCACAACAACGACAGACGCTCCTCGATGGCTCTCGTCGGTGTTCCAAATCCGTCCTTGAACAAGCGGAATACGCAGTGTCGGAAAATACTCTCGACTCACCATGTTGAAACGGAAAGTCTGGTCTTCCGAAACTGGTTTTCCTGTGATCGTGAATTTTGTCGTGAAGCCGTTATCGGGTGGCGTGGCGTTGCTCGAAACAGCAACTGCTGAGATACCCGGGACCTCCGCAATTTTGTCATGCATCTGTTCGAAGTATGCCGCCCGCTCTGCCCACGTCCTGTAGGTTCCGTCGTGGATAGGAATCCCGACTGACATGATGTTATGCGGGTCGTATCCCAGAGGCCGGTGCATCACGCGGACAAATCCTTCAATTGCCGCTCCGGCTCCGGCTAGCATCAGCAGCGTCAAGGCAATTTGGCCTGCGATCAAAACGTTGTGCGTCCTACGCCCCTTCACATCGCTCGTAGTCTTGCGCGTGTTTGACTGCATCACCTGGCTGACTTCCGGCCGCGATAGCTGCCACGCCGGCCAAAGTCCAAACAGGATACCGGTGCCGACCGCGACCGCAATGCAAAAAAGGAGAACCGGAATATTGATTTGGATGGCTGCTTCATGCGGGAACGAGAACTCAGGAAGATTCGCGACAATCAATGCGACGGTTCTATAGGCAAGCAGCAGGCCAAGTCCGGCGCCTGTAACCGATAGCATCAGCGCCTCCGTCAGCAACTGGCGAATAATGCGGCTCTGATTTGCTCCGATCGCGGAACGCACCGCAAACTCGTGCTGCCTCGCCGTGGCCCGTGCTAGCTGGAGAATCGAAACATTGCCGCAGCCAATCATTAACAGCAACGCAACCGCGCCGAATAGCAGGTAGAGCGTTCCACCGAGCTGTTTGATGAAGTCTTCGTTCAAGCCCACCACATGAAGCTTTAAGTTGTCCGGTGGAAAGTGCTTCGGCGTCTCTCTTGCAAACTCCGTGATCAATGGTTGCAGTGCGGCATCGGCCTGTGAGTGGCTCACGCCCGGCTTGAGACGAACACCGGCGTAAAAGTTCTTAACCTGATCTCCTGTGATCTTCAGCGGGAGATACACATCGCCGTCGCCCCAGGTGAACCGGGAAGCCGCCACGCCGACAATGGTGTAGTTCTTGCGGACCAGTTGCATGGTCTTGCCAAGCACAGTCGGGTCCGAGTTGAAGTGCCTCTGCCAGAATTTGTAACCCAGCACAACGACAGGCTGCGGGTCCTGTCCGTCGATTGCGTCGGAATGCTGGAGGCCGCGGCCAAATGCCGCCGGAACTCCAAAAAAGTTGAATCCGTTGGAACTGAGGTAAACCCCTTGCACATCCTCGGGAAGATCGCTCCCGGTGACCGTCAGGTTCCAGTCATCCTCTAGAAAGGTGTCTTCGACCACTGGCGCCTTGCGCAGCTCTTGCCATTGCGATCCGGTTACGCCAAACCCGCGCAGGTCGCCCGATGGCTGAATCAGCCGCATGTGGATCATCCGATCCGGCGCCTTGTACGGATATGGGTCCATCAGGATCGCGTAGACAACGCTGAATACCGCCGTAGTCGCTCCAATGCCGAGGGCTAGCGAGAGTATTGCGGTGAGAGTGAACCCAGGCATCTTTACCAGTTGCCGGATACCGTAGCGAATATCCTGAAGCACGGTTCCCACGATGTATCCCTCCGAGTTCGATCGTCAGGCGGTCCATTGAAAACAAATGCAGTACTGATCCGGATCGGTGATGCAAAGCTGTTTCATTCCGTAATGCGCCACGTTGGGCTCCTGAACGTCCAATCCCTTCTCGCGAAGATATTGGTAGGCCCCGTCCACATCGGGACAGCCGAGATAGAGGCACGTATCGCCGTGGCCGGCAAAACGAGCGGCCCCAGGCTCAATTGGGCGCGACTCAGGTTCGTAAGCCGTGTTGAGCATCACCGCAGCCTCGTTCAGCCTCAGCCATGACCAGTTCACGTCGTCGGGATTGTCCGACAGAGCCGGGGAAGTCGCTACAACCTTGAAGCCCAGCAAATCCCGATAAAACCTCATCGATGTCGGCATGTCGAAGACTTGCAGCAGCGGACACAGGCCTTGTATCTCGATGGGCACGACGGAGCCTCCGGGGAAGTATGGGCAGCCCTTCATAAAGCACGTCGGCTGCCAAATGCAGAATACGCAAGTTGTTGATTAAACGTTGCAGATCTTCCATCTAAGGATAAAAACTGTCCGGTCCCGCAGTCGGTATGTTCACAAATGGACGATCGGCGCCACTGTCTGCACCTCAGGCCAGATGGGCGGGTGAACCCAGGGATGCTCTATACTCAGGATTGCTATGGCTTCCGAAAAAACCTTCTACCTTGAGACCTTCGGCTGCCAGATGAATGTCCATGACTCCGAAAAGGTCATTGGCACATTGCGCCATGAGGGCTACCAGCAGGTTGAGACTGAAGAAGAAGCTGGCCTGATCCTCTACAACACATGCTCCATCCGCGACAAAGCCGAACAAAAAGTCTTCAATCGCCTCAACGACTACAAGAAGCTGCACAAAGCCGGTAAGCGCTTCGCCGTTCTAGGATGTGTGGCTCAGCAAGAGGGCGAGAGAATCTTCGAGCGCGCCCCTTACGTGTCCCTTGTCTCCGGGTCCGCCTCCTACCGCAAGCTTCCCGAGATGCTCACGCGTCTCGAGGCAGGCGAGAACCGAATTACCGGCCTCGACGACCGCCAGACCGACGAAACATTTGAAACCGAGTTCACGTCGCGCCAAAACCCCTACCGGGGCTACATCACCATCATCGAGGGCTGCGACAAATTCTGCGCCTACTGTGTCGTCCCATACACGCGCGGGAAGGAGCGCAGCCGCGGTTCGTCTTCCGTGCTCGCCGAGGCGCGTCGCATCGCCGATCAGGGATATACCGAAATTCAATTGCTCGGGCAGAATGTAAATAGCTACCGCGACCCGGAAGGGAAGCAGACCTTCGCGGAATTGCTCGCGGCGGTAGGAGAAGTCCCCGGCATCCGCCGTGTGCGCTTCACTACCAGCCACCCGCGTGACTTTACTCGCGACATCGTTGATGTGATCGATGCCGTTCCCACACTCTGCGATCACGTCCATTTGCCAATCCAGTCCGGCTCCTCGCGCATCCTAAAGCTCATGGCGAGGGAGTACACAACTGACTGGTACCTTGAGCGCATCAGCTGGATCAAGGCGGCAAAGCGGCCAATTTCTATCTCGACGGACATCATTGTCGGCTTCCCGGGCGAAACCGCCGACGACTTGATCCAGACAATGGACCTTCTGAACGAAGTGCAGTACGATTGCGTCTTTGGCTTCAAATATTCGGCTCGGCCAAATACTCCGGCGTTGGTCATGATCGATGCAATCCCGGACGCTGAAAAGGCAAGACGCCTTCAAGTCGTATTGGATCGACAACGTGAAATCCAGAGGGGGAATTACTCCAGGCATTTGGGTCAGGTAATGGAGGTGATGGTTGAGGGTATGAATCCAGCCAGAGGCCAGATTGCCGGTCGCAGCAGCCAGAACAAGCCCGTCAACTTCACCAGCCCGGCTCCAATTGCACCTGCGCCTGGCTCATACATGCAGGTTAAGATCACTGACACATATCCAAACAGTCTTGTGGGAGTGGCCGTCTAACCAGGTTGAGCTAAGAGGGAAGCCATGGATATCGAAGTACGAATTCGCGGCCTGATGATGGACCCAGCCACCAACATGCCCATCGTGGTTCTGAAGGACGTTGGCTCCGATACTGTCATGCCCATCTGGGTCGGAATCTTCGAGGCGAACGCCATCGCAATTGAGATCGAAAAGGTAGCCGCCCCACGCCCTATGACCCACGATCTCACTCGAAATATCATGCGTTACATGAATTCAGAGCTGGAACGAATAGTTATTACAGAACTTAGAGATGATACATTCTTTGCCGTCCTCTGGATCCGTCACAACGGAGAACTGATGACCGTGGACGCCAGGCCCTCCGACGCGATTGCGCTCGCACTGCGGTCAGACTGCCCAATCTTCGTTTCCGAGCAAGTGATGCAGTCCGCCAAGCTGAACATGTCGGGCCCGCCGGAAGGCCCAACCGCCGAGGAATTACGCGGCTGGCTAGAAGGCCTGAATGATGAAGACCTGGGCCACTATAAGATGTAGGGAAGTGTACACAAAACATTCAGAAATATAAGTTGCTTACATATGGCTATTTAGCCACAAATCTTTCATGAGTCACTTTGAGTATACAGAATATCCGTTATCGGACGTAACGCATATGCGCGTTCGCAAACGGGCAAACAGCCCTATGGCGTGAAATCTCTATTCCTGGTTTGGCTCAATTTCGAATGCCGGCAAGCAACACTTCAATCTCGGCTCTCTGCCGCGCGTCGATCGGAAGCAGCGGCTGTCGCGCATATCCGCCGTAGAATCCGTTGAAGTCGCAGGCGTACTTCACTCCCTTGATTCCGAGCTCCCCGACAATGCGCTGGCTCGGCTTCACGATCCTTTGCTGCTTCTCTTCTGCCAGTTCGACGTCATGATCTTTCCAGGCAAGGTAGACTTCCTGGCATGCCTGCGGTGCACAAGCCGCAAATCCCAAAATGGCACCCGCAGCCCCAGCCTCAGCCGATTTCAACAAAATGGAAGCGGACCCCGTTAGTACCTGGAAGCCAACCTCCCTCGTGCGCGTCTTGAGCGGAATAATCGGCGGGGCCATCGCGAGCCCAATTCCACCCGCCAAGTCGGTTGCAGCAACAAAAGTAGCTGCGGGCGGCGTGACCAGCGACAGCATCCTAGCCGTTACAGCTTCGAAAATCGGCGTGACGGTTACCGTGCGGCGAGGAGATTCACGCGTCAAGTCCACGATCCTCTGAATCCGTTCGAGACTCCCACTTGAGTCTTTGATGGCGATAATGTTCGGGTGCTGCGCCAGCTCCGCGACCATCTCCACCGGAATCTGGTATGGGACACAGCGCGGAATGTTGTACAGCACCACCGGCAGCGGCGACCTGTCCGCGACGGATCGGAAATAGGTAATCACGGCCTCAGGCGTCATCTGGCTGGCGTAGTAGGTTGGCGTCCGCACAAGTACAGCGTCGTATTGAAAGCGCGCTGCCGTCTCAGCCAGTTCCAGCGTCGCCTTTGCGCTTTCTCGACCCACTCCAGCGATCAGTACCTTCTCGGGTGCCGCAGCTTCCGCAGCCGTGCGCAATACATCCCGCGACTCAGCGTCATCCAGTGCAGGCGCTTCGCCTGTCGATCCTAAGACCACCATCCCCGAAAGCAGGCTCCGGGAGTACCGGTCCACATTCGCTTCAAGTTTGCGAAAATAGACCTTCTCGTCCGGATAAAAGGGCGTGGTTATCGCGGCAAAAACACCTTCGATCAGCATATAAGCTCATTGTAAAACTGCGATCCGGGCATTCGGGGGGCTCTTCCCTTCCGCTCGTCTTCAATTGCACTCTCATTGTTTCATCCCCTAGGTATGCTTCACCAGGTTGACCGCGAGCCCGAGCACGTGACGGACATCCTCAAAGATGGTTGCGATGCAAAGGCTCCAGAGAAAAAGTGCAGTAAAGAACGTTTGCGGATGTTCACGGTGCCACCGGAGCACGTTGATCCTGAAGAATTCGCGAATCGCAGGAACCTTGATCAATGCTGCGGAGCCGATGCCCATGGCGATGCCAACCAAGATGTCCGTAGGCCAGTGTTGGCCCAGGTACAAGCGCGGCAGGCAGATCGATATAAGAACCCAGCCGAGCGCGAGCAAGCCGGTGCGCCGGGACACATAAAAGATCCCGACTGCGATAGAGGTGAAAAGCACGGCGTGATCGCTGGGAAAGCAGCCCCACAATGGTGTGTCCCATCCGGTGCTTGGAAAATGAAGATAGCTCAAGGTGAATGGCCGCACCCTGTAAGGCAGAAAGTGCGCCATGACGCGCGCGACCACCGTTCCGAAGGCGCCCAGGACGGTCGTCCCGAGAATCAACTCAAATCCTTTCCTCAACTGGCCGGGCGCGTCCTTTTGAAACAGCGTCAGCCAGGCCAGCATCATCACCACTCCGAGAAGGAAATTGTTATTGAGCTGAATAACGCAGTGATCCAATGCCCATGACCGGCCCGCGATGTGATTGAAGAATGTCTCAATATTCAGATCAAAACTATTGGACCAAAGCCCTGGATGAATGCCCATCACCATTTTCGTCCCTCGCGCTTGACGTCAGGCCAGCAGAAGAAGCCAAACAAACGCATGCCGCTTCCCGATCTGCCTTTGGCTGGCAGCGATTTCGCGACACTCGAATCCCTCAAAGATAGATTAAGAAAGAACATAGCACATGTATCTCACCCAAGAGAGCAAGCTGGCCAATGAGATTTTGCGATCGAAACCACAAAGCTGCGCGATCGTCACGAGCCACAGAATTCAATCCTCAGTTCATGAGAGCGTTGTCTCAATCTCGCACAGCCGTCTCTGCATGCAGGTTCTGCAGCGCGTATACCGTGATGGTCCGTTGCTGCATCGCTGCTATTCCTTCCACCGCTGCCTGTGCGGCTGCAACCGTCGTGATAGTTGGAACACGGGCCAGCACAGCAGCGCGCCGGATTGCCTTCTCATCAAAGAACGTGTCCTGCCCTCGCGGAGTGTTGATGATGAGTTGAATGCGATCGCCTTTGATCAGATCCACGACGTTTGGCCGCCCTTCCTTGACCTTATATACCCGCTCCACGCTAAGGCCGGAACGCTCAAATACGTTCGCGGTCCCTTCGGTTGCAACAATGTGAAATCCAAGGTGCGCATAGCGCCGCGCTAGCTCTACGGCCGCAGGCTTGTCGTGATCGTTGACGCTGAAGAATACGGTCCCTGCGCCCGGCAACACTTGCCCGGCCGAAAGCTGCGCCTTTGCAAAAGCCTCGCCAAAGCTCGCCGCTACTCCCATCACCTCGCCCGTCGACTTCATCTCCGGTCCCAAGACCGTATCCACACCCGCAAACTTCGACCATGGAAAAACAGGAGACTTCACGTAAAAGTGCGTCCCCGTCTCAAGATCCTTGCCCGAATCAACCTGCTCTGGCAGAAACTCGCGCAGCTTGCGGCCCGTCATCAACCGCGCACCCATCTTTGCCAGCGGAATTCCCGTCGCCTTTGAAACGTAAGGAACTGTTCGCGACGCGCGCGGATTTACTTCGATCACGAATACACAATCCTGTCCTTCCGCATCGCGTTGAATCGCAAACTGCAGGTTCACCAGGCCCACCACTTTCAACGCAAGGGCAAGCTTTCGCGTATATTCCCGAATCGTCTCCAGTGTCTCTTCGCGAATGCTCACCGCCGGAAGCACGCACGAAGAGTCTCCCGAGTGAATGCCGGCTTCTTCAATGTGCTGCATGATTCCTGCAATCACCACGTCTTCCGAATCGCAGAGAGCATCGACATCGACCTCGATTGCATTCTCTAGGAAGTGATCGACCAGCACCGGTCGCTCCTGCGAATACTCGACCGCCTGCTTCATGTATTCCGCCACGGCTTCCGCGTCGTACGCGATCACCATTGCGCGTCCGCCAAGCACATAGCTGGGTCTCACCAATACTGGATATCCGATCCGCTCACCAACAGCGAGCGCCTCATCTACACTGGTCGCCGTACCGCCGGCGGGTTGAGGAATCTGCAAATCCTCGAGCAGTTTCCCAAAACGCTTGCGATCTTCGGCTAGGTCGATGGACTCAGGCGATGTCCCGATAATCGGCACGCCCGCCTCGCGCAATCTCTCTGCCAGATTCAACGGTGTCTGCCCGCCAAACTGCACGATCATACCGATCTTCGCGCCCGATTGTGCCTCATGGTTATAGACCGCCAACACGTCCTCCAGCGTCAGCGGCTCAAAGTAGAGCCGGTCGCTCGTGTCATAGTCTGTTGACACAGTCTCCGGATTGCAATTGACCATGATGGTTTCGTAGCCATCATCCTTGAGCGCAAACGCCGCGTGGCAGCAGCAGTAATCGAATTCGATGCCCTGGCCGATTCTGTTCGGTCCGGACCCGAGAATGATGATCTTCGGCGTCGAGGTAGGCGGCGCTTCGTCCTCTTCGTCGTAAGTCGAATAGAGGTAAGGCGTCATCGATTCAAACTCAGCGGCGCACGTATCAACCAGCTTGAAGACGGGCCGGATGCCCTTCCCCTCGCGCAGTTCCCTCACCCGCTGGACGCCTGCATGTCCCTCGAGTTTCCACTCCGTCGCGATACGCTCGTCGCTTAGCCCGAAGCGCTTCAGACGGCGCAGATCTTCCGTCTCGATCTCTTCCGGCGTCGTGTGGGCCAGCGACTGTTGCGCCAAAGTAACTTCGCGAATTTGGTGCAGGAACCACGGATCCATCCCCGTGAGCCGCGCCATCTCCCGCACGCTCATCCCTCGCTCAAATGCGAACCGGATGTATCCCAGGCGCTCCGGCCGTGGAGTCACCAGCATCTGAGTCAGGCGCCGAGGTTCGAGAATTTCCGCGCCAGTCTTCTTGCCGGTCTCCAGCGCGCGCCAGGCCTTCATGAGGGCTTCCTTAAATGTGCGCCCCATCGCCATCACTTCGCCGACAGACTTCATCTGCGGTCCCAGCGTGTCATCCGCGCCGGGAAATTTCTCAAATTGCCACTTGGGAATCTTCACCACCACATAGTCGATGGTCGGCTCAAAACATGCCGGCGTCTTGCGCGTGATGTCGTTCGGAATCTCATCGAGCGTATAGCCCACCGCCAACTTTGCGGCTATCTTTGCAATCGGAAATCCCGTAGCCTTCGAAGCTAGCGCCGAAGACCTCGAAACACGCGGGTTCATCTCGATCACCGTCATGCGCCCGTTAGCGGGGTTCACGGCAAACTGCACATTCGAGCCGCCCGTCTCCACGCCGATCTCACGCATCACGGCGATGGCTGCGTCGCGCATCTTCTGGTATTCGCGGTCAGTCAGCGTTTGCGCCGGCGCCACTGTGATGGAGTCGCCCGTGTGTACTCCCATCGGGTCGAAATTCTCAATGGAGCAAATGATGATGACGTTGTCGGCGAGATCGCGCATCACCTCAAGCTCGTATTCCTTCCAGCCGAGAACGCTCTCCTCAATCAGGCATTCGTGCACCGGCGAAAGATCGAGCCCGCGCGCGAGAATCTCCATCAGCTCTTCGCGGTTGTACGCGATTCCGCCGCCGGATCCGCCCAGCGTAAAGCTCGGCCGAATCAACACCGGAAAACCAAGCTTCGATGCGAAATCCAGTCCATCGCGCAGATTGTTCACCAGCGCCGATTTCGAAACATCGAGGCCAATGCGAAGCATTGCATCTTTAAAGAGCAGCCGGTCTTCGGCCTTCTTGATCGCTTCGAGCTTCGCGCCGATAAGCTCCACGTTGTAGCGGTCGAGAATGCCCGCGTCCGCCAGATCGACAGCCAGATTCAGTGCGGTCTGACCGCCCACTGTAGGCAGCAGCGCAAACTTGCCCGCGCCGGCTCCGAGCATCGCAGACTCGATGCGGATGATCTCTTCAACATATTCACGGGTAAGAGGCTCGATGTAGGTTCGGTCGGCAAGGTCCGGGTCGGTCATGATGGTGGCCGGGTTCGAATTCACCAGCACCACTTCGTAGCCCTCTTGCTTGAGAGCTTTGCAAGCCTGTGTGCCCGAATAATCAAACTCGGCAGATTGGCCGATCACAATCGGCCCCGAGCCGATCACCAGAATCTTCTGTATGTCATTTCTGCGTGGCATGAACTCGCTCTTCTGATCTGGGAAACTCAATCTGCTCGTTGCTCAAAAAACAGCGGAGCCTTGGCCCCGCTGTTGTCGACAAATTCAAAGTCAATTTTCGCTTCATCCCTTCCACTCCTCCATCATCTTGCGGAAGTCCCGGAACAGATAATGCGAATCGTGCGGCCCCGGCGCCGCCTCGGGATGGTATTGCACGCTGAACAGTGGCAGCGTCTTGTGCCTCAGGCCTTCCAGCGTCTGATCGTTCAGGTCAACATGGGTCAGTTCCACTTCATTCGCGTTGATCGAATCGGGATCGACTGCAAAATTGTGGTTGTGCGCTGTAATCTCCACCTTCCCCGTCACGTTATTGCGAACCGGATGATTGCCGCCGTGATGTCCAAACTTCAGCTTGTATGTCTTGCCTCCCAGAGCCAGTCCGCACAGTTGGTGGCCCAGACAAATCCCGAACACCGGCACGCGGCCCATCATGTCGCGAATGGCCTTCACAGCGTAGTCGACCGGCTCCGGATCGCCGGGGCCGTTGGACAGAAACACCCCATCCGGCTTGAGGGCAAGCACATCCGCAGCCGTCGTTTCCGCCGGAACAACCGTCACCTTGCATCCCTCACGAGTCAGCATCCGCAGGATGTTCTGCTTGATTCCAAAATCGTAGGCGATCACGTGAAGCAGCGGCTTGTCCGACGCTTCTGACAGCAGCGGATCTCCCGACTGATTCCGGCTGTCGTCTGCGTCAAAGTGGTAAATCGACTTCGTCGAAACAACCCGCGCCAGATCGGTTCCATCCATTTTGCGAATGCTTCTCGCCCGTTGCACGAGTACGTCGATGTCACTCTCGCTCGTCGACATCACGCCGCGCATTACCCCGTGGGTGCGCAAGTGCCGGACCAGCGCCCGGGTATCGATCTCCGCCAGCACCGGCACTGCATAGCGCTCCATGTATTCGTCAGTCACCTGTTCCGAACGCCAATTGGAACTGATTGCTGAGAACTCGCGCACGATCAGGCCCTCGATAAATGGTCGAGCCGATTCGTTGTCTGCTTGGTTGGTGCCGTAATTCCCAATTTGGGGATTGGTGAGAACGACAATCTGCCCGGAATAGGAGGGATCGGTTGCGATTTCCTGGTAGCCGGTAAGAGAAGTATTAAAAACAACTTCACCCTGGCTTTCACCAGGTGCGCCATAGCCTTGGCCACGGAAGATGCGCCCGTCTTCGAGCGCTAAGATCGCCTGCATCGCCTCTCCGAGGAGTGGATTCAATCGATTTTAGCAGGTTTTCGAAGCGCAGGCATTGCGTGGAAAACAGCGCTCTATTTCACTGCTCCCACATCTTTGGCCGGCCAATAGACGAAGACAGCCTTCCCATAGATAAGGTCGCGCTCCACAGGCCCAAACTCGCGGCTGTCAGAGGAGATAGACCGGTGGTCGCCCATCATGAAATAGCTGTCGTCAGGAACAATGCTCTCCGGATAAGAGTGCGCGTCGCGGTAGCCATCCGGCACATAGTTCTCGAGAACCTCTTTGTCATTGACCCAAACCAGGCCGTGGTCAATCCGCAACCGATCGCCCGGCAAAGCAATGACGCGCTTGATGTAACTCTTCGAGGGGTCCCGCGGATAGTGGAACACCACCACATCGCCGCGCTCGATCGATGTGATGTGATAGACGAACTTATTGATAAAGAGCCGATCGTGATCCTCGAGCCGCGGCAGCATGCTTGTACCTTCCACCCGCACCGGCTGATAGAGGAACAAAATAATCAGAACGGAAACGGCGGCGGAAAACACCAGATCGCGCAGCCAGAGCCCAAGTGTTCCACGCGCAGCGAGCGAATCGCCACTGGGCGCCTCTAGGCCAGTGGCCGCCGCAATCGGGGAAGATGATTCAGGAACTGCAAAGTCTTCGATAGGTGTCGACATCTCTTTATCCGATTATTGACCGCATTTGACCTACTGGCAACCGAGGCTTCCTGGCGGGCACAGCAAGTGGGGCGCGCCCGGCTTCTTCATCGGTTTTGGCTGATTTGGTGAGGGGACCATCGCAGGCGCTCCGCCGGGTGCCGTCACTTCACTCAGATTCTCTTCTTGCAGCAGCAGCGGCCTCTGCAAAACCATCTCAACCTGCGTGCCGCTCTCGATACTCACATCGGCGCCCCGCGTAAACAGCGAAACAAGTCCGACAGCTGCAAGACCGGCTCCCATTCCTTCAATGCCGCCGGCAAGAGGATGACCCGAACTGAGTCCGCCAATCGAGCCAATCGTTCCCCCGGTTGGAATCGCGATCTCTGCCGTCTTTCCGGCGTTGCGGCCCTTGTTCTTGTCCTGTTCGATCGTGCCTTCACTGTTGTTCTTAACGTCCTGCTTGCTCGCCCCCGGCAGACCGCTTACAACTCCCGGAATCTCCACTACGGTGCCGTTGGGAAAGATGATCGAGCTGAAGTGCATGTCCAATTGCGACTTCCCCTTCAAGTGTCCCGCGCGCTCAACCCTGTCGACAACCCCTTGCACGTAAACGCCAGAAGGGATCATCACCCTGTTTCCCACCACAACCGGAAAGTTTGAAGAAAGGTAGACGCTGTCGCCGGCCTTGGCGCTCTTTGTATTAATAGGGCTCCGAACTTCCAGCAAAATCTTGGTGCCCGCTGGAACGGTATAGGTCTTTGGTGCCACAGGTGGCGACGCTGGCTGGTCGGCTGGAGCGGGCTGCGTCGTCGCTGCAGGGGCTGCGTCAGCGGCCGCCGTCGGTTGCGATTGGGCTTCCGCCGCGCCGTCGGGCGCAGCAGGCGTCTGCGCAGAAGCAATCCTCAACACCCCACACTGCAGGGCAAAGCCTGATAGCAGCGTCAACGTCAATTTCTTGCTGGCCAGACGCATTCCTTCCTCCAGATAAGTCTTACTCAGATAGACGGATTGCCCACACCTTAGGATAGCTTCCGTCGCGTGCTGTGCGTTTATTTCAGACTACGCCACCTTCGCCACGATTTAGCGGTACGATTCAAGAAAGGCATGAAACACGAAGCCAGTTCGCTAATCGCCGTCCCCGCCATTGAGAGCAACCGGTTTGCTGCCGCTTATCAAATCCTCAAAGACGCGCTTGCCGCGCACGCTTTTCCCGGATGCGCCTTTGGAGTATTTGCGGGCGGCAAAGTCGTCCTTCAAGACGCTCTCGGTGGCTTCACCTACGATGACGACGCCCCAGCCGTCACTGCTGAAACTGTTTTTGACGTCGCCAGCATCACCAAAGTGGTATCCACTACAGCCGCTGCAATGTTGCTCTACCAGCGCGGTCTCCTCGACTTGGATCTGCCCCTTGGGGAACTCTTGCCCGGATTTGTAGTCGGACGCAGCGCAGGAGAACTTGCACACCGCGTGACCCTTCGCAATCTGCTCGCGCACAACTCGGGCCTGCCCGGGTACGTCGACTTCTACCGCACCATAACCACTCCCGCCGCGCTCTATCGCGCCTGCCTGGAGTTGCCCCTTGAGGCTGCGCCCGGCGCGCGCGCGGAATACTCGGATCCTGGCTTCATTCTGCTGGGCAAAGCTCTTGAGGAGCTCACTCACGAATACCTTGCGATCTGGGCACGGAAAGAAGTCTTCGAACCGCTCCAGCTCACGGCCACTAAATTCTGCCCTGCTCCTGGCGCACAGGCGTTGATTCCCCCGACGGAAATCGACTCGACCCTTCGCCGCCGCCGCATTCAGGGCGAAGTTCAGGACGAGCACGCCTGGTTATTGAGAGGTGCTGGCGGTCACGCAGGTCTGTTTTCCAATGTGCCAGACTTGCTCCGCTTCGCCGGCGTGATTCTCGCCGCTGTCCACCCACCCACACCGTCGCTCAATACGCCATTACTCACTGCCGGCACAGTCGAATGTTTTGCCGAGCGCCAAGGGCCGCCGGGAAGCTCACGAGCACTTGGCTGGGATACGCCATCAGAAAACTCTTCGGCTGGCGCCCACTTTTCTAGCCACTCCATCGGTCATCTCGGCTTCAGCGGCTGTTCCTTGTGGATCGATCTCGACGCTGCGATCGCGGTCGTACTTCTGACCAACCGCACCTGGCCCGATCGGTCCGCCGCGACGGCCCAATTGATCCGTGAGGTGCGCCCGGCCTTCCATGACGCAATCCGAAAAGCTCTCTAATTCGTTTTACTAATAGACATTTAAGTGACATTTCCAGCGAGCAGAATTGTGCCCGAACTTGCTCAATTTGCAGATACAATAGACGGTGGGGACAGACTCGATGCTTACCAGCACGACGACGCATGAAGGGGCCGGGGCCCAACCGAAAGAGGATACCAAAACAGACCCGGCATCGCTGTTGCAGGAACTCACAACTGAGAGTCAAAACGAAGCGTCTCAAGGCTTTGACACAAAGTCCGCGCTTGAAATCGCACGCATCATCAACCACGAAGATGCGAAAATTGCCGCGGCAGTCAAGAAGGCCATCCCCGAGATAGCAATGGTCATTGACCAGGTCGCCAGAGCCCTCCGGGACGGCGGCCGATTAATTTATATTGGTGCCGGTTCAAGCGGCCGTATTGCCGCCCTTGATTCCTCTGAATGTCCCCCCACATACTCGACCGCTCCCGGACAAGTGCAGTACATCATGGCAGGCGGACCCAAAGCCCTCGCATCGGCCGTCGAGGTCAATGAAGACTCCGAGGAGCTTGGCCAGAGAGACATCGCCCGTCGACGCCCGACCCGCAAAGATGTCGTCGTTGGGTTGTCAGCCTCGGGCCGCACTCCCTATGTCGTCGCCGCCGTTGCATACGCGCGCGCCCGAGGAGCACGCACCGCTGCCGTAACCTGCAATCAGGGAAGCCCCCTCGCCCAGGCAGCCGACATCGCCATCGTCGCCGAGGTAGGCCCCGAAGTCGTCTCCGGTTCCACGCGCATGAAGGCCGGTTCTGCTCAAAAAATGGTCCTCAACATGATCACCACCGGAGCCATGACCCGTCTCGGCTACGTGTACGAAAACCTCATGGTCAACGTGCACATGCAGAACTCCAAGCTCGTCGAGCGCGGTATCCGCATCCTGATGAGTGCCTGCAAAATCGACCGCGAGACCGCAGTCCAGACCATTAAAAGCGCAGGCCGCAGCGTTCCCGTGGCTCTCGTGATGCTCAAGGCCAAAGTCGACAAACCCGAAGCCGTTCGCCGCCTCGCAAAATCCGACGGCAACGTCCGCCTCGCCATAGAGGACAACGTTCTGGAGCTGTAACGCATATCTGAAGTCGCATTCTCGATCTCTAGCCGCGAACGTTCAAGACGTTGTTTTTTCTATAATTCCTGACGCTCAAGACTCGTCATCTTTCACGTCGTGAAGGATGTGCGATCGCCTTTGCGAGCTTCAAAGTGGCATCACTTCCGGGTTGGCTACAAACCACTCGGAACGAAGATGTGTGGCGATTCCGCTATTCTTGCTTCGTGACAAAATCAAGAAGTTTGTTTGATGGAGCACCGGGTCCGACTCCCTGGTATTCGAGGCCAGGTGATTTTGCTGTCGAAGGATTTCATTGGGAATATGCGGATGGTAAGACCCTGCTAGTAGGGGACGCGGGTGTCGTTACGGTTCTCAATCGCTGCAACTATGTGTTGAAACTCGATTCCTCGACATTGCTGATTTGGAACCAGCGGAGGGAAGCCGATGATCAAAGTACTCCTCCGGTACATCTTGTCGTGATCCGACCGGGCTTGCTTCCCTCCTTCGGAGGCGACCTGGAGAACGAAATTTCGCGAATGAGCAAGGCGCATGCACGTCTTGCGCTTCCTGAACCCCCAGACGTCTCGATGTATTTGAATACTGACGTGACAGGTAAGAACATATCCGCCGTGTTTCCAAAGGAACTCCAAGCAATCGATGAGTTGTTAATCCTCTGCGACTCTTCAGCCATTGCTCCAAGAGAAGACGGTATCAATGCAAATCTCGCACTGCTTGTTGCAAAGCCGAGACAGTCAACATTCCAGCTTTATCCCCAAGACTGGTTCAATTCCAGTGACTTGGATTTTGGCTATCAATGGATCACCCGAGTTGTTCGCGATCCGCAAACTGATCTTGTACACGGCGAGGGGTTCCGGTTGAAGCCATTTGAACTTGATGACTCTCTACGCCATCTGGCGCGCGGCGCAATGCCGGAAAGTGATTTCTTTCGTCGTGTATAGGCTCACCCTCGCGGGGTTCCGAGCGAATAACCGTCTATCCGGCAGTAACTCGCTTGGAAGAAGCGTGACTACCGCATTGCGCATCATTTCATCCCCGGAGCGCACAATCGGAGATGGAGAGAACCAACGACAAAACCCTCGTGATCGAGCCCCATCGCCGTTCCTGAGAGTGTTCTTAGAAGCGCCTAAAGCGCGCTTAAGTGGCGCTTAGCGCGCACTTTTAGCAGGATAACAATTTAACAATGAACGACTTAGCTCCAACACTTGCATACCCCCCTGGGCTAAAACTGTGGAATTGTGGGACAGTGGAGCACAGGTCAAAACCGTCTCGCGTCGGCATTGCATTTCAGAAGAATTGATTCAAACTCAGGGCGAAACTCCATGCTCGAACTCGGTACCTAATCGTCCGCACCCTCAACAGCACATTCTCGTCCGACTTCAAGTCCAAGCCGTAGTCGATCAGATCGACATTCCAGATACGCACGGTCCGCTAGTCTCCCTGCTGCACTAACCGCGAACAACGCAGCAAGTATACCGTTCGCCACTAACGCCAACTTGTGATCGAATTACACTGTAGAGATACGGAGTACCACACCTCTTCATGGACAAGTTCGTCATTCGCGGCGGCAATCCGCTAGTCGGCACAATTCGCGTATCCGGAGCCAAAAACTCCGCGCTGCCCTGCATGGCTGCGGCGATCCTCACCGAGGATCAAGTCACCCTCGAAAACATACCCCAGGTGCGAGACATCGAAACCGAACGCAGACTTCTCGTCTCAATGGGCGCTGAGGTCGAGTTGGGCGACGGAAACGCAGACCATCGCACCACCATCCGTTTCAAATCCATCTCCGAACCTGAAGCGAAGTACGAAATCGTGAAAACCATGCGCGCCAGTTCCCTTGTGCTTGGCCCCTTAGTCGCGCGCACCGGCATGGCTCGCGTCGCCATGCCCGGCGGCTGTGCCATCGGCGGCCGGCCAATCGATCTGCACATCAGGGGCCTCGAGAAGATGGGCGCAACCATCGTTCAGGAGCACGGCTATCTTGAAGCGCGGGCCGCTCGCCTCAAGGGAGCGCATCTCGTCTTCGACAAAATTACGGTCACCGGCACCGAAGATCTCCTCATGGCTGCGGTTCTGGCAGAAGGCGAGACGCTCATGGAGAACTGTGCCCGCGAGCCTGAAGTCACCGATCTGGCTTCACTCCTTACCGCCATGGGCGCCAAGATCGACGGCGCGGGAACTTCGACAATTCGCGTGCAGGGCGTCACCAGCCTGCACGGCGCAACCTACCGCATCAACCCTGATCGCATTGAAGCAGGTACTTTCCTAATCGCGGGCGCGATTACTGCTGGCGACCTGACAGTTGCCGATTGCAATCCGGATCACCTGCGCGCCGTGATCGCAAAGCTCGAAGAAGCGGCCGCGAGGATCGACATCCTCGGTCCCGACTCGATACGTGTGCGCTCCAACGGCCACCTCAAAGCTGCCGACATTTCAACAGAAGAGTATCCCGGATTCCCCACCGATATGCAGGCGCAATACATGGCTCTTGCGACACAGGCCGATGGCGTGAGTATGGTGACCGAGAACATCTTCGAAAACCGCTTCATGCACGTGCATGAACTGGCCCGCATGGGCGCGAACATAAAAGTGGACGGTCGCACAGCAACCGTTCGTGGCCCTGCGAAGCTGTCTGCCGCTGCGGTCATGTGCTCGGATCTGAGAGCCTCAGCCTCGCTCGTCCTGGCTGCGCTCGTGGCCGACGGCGAATCGATCCTCGATCGCGTCTACCACATGGACCGCGGCTACGAACACATCGAAGAGAAATTGCAGGGAGTGGGCGCGCAGATTCGGCGTATGGGGAATGTCTTCGAGCCGAAAGAAGTTGAAATCGGTGCGGGCTGACGGTTCGCTGCGGCCTTCAGCGCCAGCTCACAGCCAGATGCCACCGGACTTTATACTTTGCTGCCTTTTGTAGCACGCGCTCATACTCGCGAAGTTCGCTCAACACCGGAAGAGTTTCTGAACCGAACGATACCGGCGTCGACAACAGGAATTCTATCAATGCTCGAACCGTGGTCAATCCATCCGCCGGTTCAAACCATTGCGGTTGAGGCAGATGATTTGCCCATTCCGGGTCACCGGCTCCCTGCTCCAATAGCAAACACATTGAGTTTTCGTCTGCCGAGAAAAACTGCAACAGCGGCGTCACCCGAAGGGACTCTGCCAGTCGTTCCAGGGCATCTTCGTTCCGGGCCAGTGCGTGGCCGTTCACAAAAATATCGAATCCTGGATCTTCTCCTTCAACGACAATGTAAAGGCTTGTTGCCATCGTTCTGAGTCTAGCGAAGTTAGACCATTGCTCCGTTCTAAATTCCTTCCGGTAATCCAATGAATTACTGGCAACTCGACTCTAGCGCAAGATTACTCAAGTTTCGCATGCGCTCAATTCGACATACAACGAAAGTGCCACTCCCGGTATCAACTCAAATTAATGGCATCTATATTGTTGCTACAGCGTGTTTCATGAACCAGCTTTGTAACATGGCAGGGCTTCATTCGTGCCGAAAAGAGCCCGAAAGGTAAACGATTTTAACCCCTGAGCGATTACATCCAGATACGGCGGCCATTGATGAAACACCATTAACTAAGCTGGGCCATCGTTTGTAACTACGCGGGCGAGCAGAGGTGATCTGAGTGGATTGGAGCAAACTCCCGGACCTGGCCGCAGTTGCCTTACTGACCTGCGCGTTCGCCTCCGTTGCGCGGCAGGGCCAGACCACTGCCTCGAGATACTGGCTCATCGGATGGATTCTGATCTCCGCCCATTTTCAGGCACTTCTCTTCCTCCCTGCCCACGGCATGATGGGTGTGCTCGCATCCGACATTAGCCTGGTTTGCTTGACGGCCGCTGCCACGCTGTTTATGTGGGCGGCAGTTCCCTACCGCAAAGAACGCTCCAGTCACTTCATCCTGATTGCAACCCTGACTGTCAACACCGTCTATGTTCTTCTCCTCACTTCTAAGCAGGCGCCATCCTGGGCTTTGAACATCACTGCGGCGGCAATCGGGATTGCCCCACTCACAATCGCGCTCGCTGCTCTGCCCAAATTCAATCATCTCTTGCGCTGGCTCATTGTCAGCCTATATGGCGCCCTCTCCATATTCCTGCTGACGGTCCAAAACAAACCTGGCAATGGCGCAGACCTCGCCTTGACCGGAGTTCTCTTCGCCGTCTATTTCGGCTGTGGCCTCCATGTCTGGTACAGCTATCGCCGGCTCACTGCCGGCGCACTCATCTCCATCGTCGGCTTCTTCGGATGGGCAGCCGTCTTCATCGTTGCGCCCTTGGTCGCTTCAACCACTCCCAGCGCTTCAATCGAAGCTGAGGTCTGGAATCTGCCCAAATACGTCGTTGCCGTTGGAATGATATTGCTCCTCCTCGAAGACCAGATTGAGCACAATAAATACTTGGCGTTGCACGACGAGTTGACTGGCCTGCCAAACCGGCGTCTCTTTCTCGATCGACTCGCCCTATCCCTGGAGCGTGCGCGACGCATGGATTCTAAAGCAGCACTCCTCGTGATCGACCTCGACCATTTCAAACAGGTCAACGACTCCCTCGGACACCATGCCGGCGATCAATTACTGCAAAGTGTCAGCGCCATCTTCTCCAGTCGTGTTCGCCGCTCCGACACCGTCGCCCGAACCGGAGGAGATGAGTTCTCACTGATCCTTGAAGAGCCCACAAATCGCTCGAATGCGAGACTCGTCGCCCAATCTCTTATGCAACTCCTCGATGAACCTATGCGGATAGGTGATCACATCGTAAACGTTGGCGCCAGCATTGGAGTTGCCATCTACCCTGATGACGCGGCCGATCTTGAGGGACTCTGTATCGCGGCCGACCTCCGAATGTACGACGACAAGAATGATGCCAGGGGCGTGCCAAGGCATCCATTTTCAATTAAGGCTGCTGCCTCGACCGATTTGGTATCGACGTCAACAACCTCTTGAGACACCACTTCGAGTGGTGTGTCCCATGTAGAGGATCGTCGATCCGTTTCGAAGGGTGCGGGCTCTACAGGCTGCGCAATCATTCTTCTGATGTGTCGCTGAGCGGAGCGGCTATCGGGGTCCCCACGAACAGGTCTTCGTTCGTGGGGTGAACATGGGGCCCCGCGGACGGCATCTCGTCCGTGGGGTAAGCGGAGCCGAAGGATATGCTTTTGAACTTCCTTCTGGATAAGGGCATGACTTGTCAGTCGAGCCGTAAATAGCTGAAAATGCGTCGGACTTTAACCCCTAAGAGAAATCCTTCGGGCGCTTCGCGCCAGACCCGACCTTTTTTCGCCAGCCTGTTTAGTCCATGAGGGAATAAATGTCCGCCATCCCAACCTTTGCCATGTGCTGAAAATGGATTCGAGACAGGATGGGGTTCCTGTGATTCTGGATCTTCCGGCGATCGGTTTCTTTGCACCGATGCTGTGTCATCTAAGCAATGAAATGACGACAAGATGACAATTGCCTGACAAAGCATGAACCGCAGGCGGCCTATGTTGATGAGGCACCGGTCCGGCTGTCGGTCGTCGCAGTTGACCGGGCTATCAGAGCAAATCTGAATAGTTGCGAAGGAGTCACATGGTCAACATTAGAGTTAGTGCATCTGCGAAGATCATCAGCATCACATCGGCAGGCCTGCTCTCGCTTTCAACCGCATTGTCCGGACAGCAGGTCCAACACTACAAACAGACCAATCTGGTTTCCGATACCCCTGGCGTGGCGGCCGTCACGGATCCCAATTTGGTCAATCCCTGGGGCTTGTCGCGGAGTTCGGGAAGTCCCTGGTGGGTATCTGATAACGGGACGGGTCTCGCAACACTTTACACCGGGACGGGTTCGATAGTTCCGCTCGTGGTCGCAATTCCACCTTCGAGCGCCGGCAGCGGGACGGGAACGCCGACCGGTCAGATTTTCAATGGCACGCAGGACTTCCAGATAGCTCCAGGAAAGCCCGCGCTCTTCCTATTTGTCACCGAAGACGGCACCGTTTCGGGTTGGAACCCGGGGGTGAACGCTGCCTCTGCAGTTTTGACAGTGGACACCAAGGGCACCTCGGTGTTCAAAGGCATAGCAATAGCCACCATCGATCATCCCTCGCAAGGGGCCACCAACTTCCTCTATGTGGCCGACTTTCGCAAGGGGCACGTGAACGTGTATGACGGCAGCTTCCATCGCATTCACTTGGACGGCGATGCGTTCGTGGATGAGCGGCTCCCCGAGGGATTTGCGCCCTTCAACGTGCAGAACATAGGTGGGAACATCTACGTTGCATTTGCTAAACAAGACGCCGAAAAGCATGACGAGGTCGACGGGCCGGGTCTGGGATATGTCGATGTCTTCTCGCCCACCGGACATCTTTTACGCAGGCTGCAATCTGGCTCGTGGTTCAACGGCCCATGGGGACTCGCCCAGGCGCCCACTGACTTCGGGGCCTACAGCCACGACATTCTGGTTGGACAATTCGGCAGCGGTGAAATTCACGTGTTCGACCCTGTCACCGGGCGCTTCAAGGGCACCTTGCGCGACTCGACCAATGCTCCCATTGCAATTGATGGGCTCTGGGCGATTGCCTTTGGCGGTGGAACGACTTCCGGTCCATCAACGACGCTGTTCTTCACGGCCGGCTCCGACGATGAGCAACATGGGCTCTTTGGCGCGATCACAGCCGTTGAAAATGTCCTTGGCGGCGACCACTAAATGCCTGTTTGCCCATTCAAGATGCAGTTTCGGGGTCCCCACCGACAGGCGGGGACCCTTCTGGGTGGTCGGTGGGGTGATAGAGCGTCTTGCGTGGGCAAACCACGAACCTGAGTCATTGGAGAGAGCAGGGCCCGTGCAGGCTGCGAAAGAACTCAGCCCGAGTCGCGCTTTATAACAGGGCACGGTTTTATAGTCATGCCGCACAATAATTCTTCTGATGTGTCATCCTGAGCGAAGCGGCTTGGGACCCCGCGGACAGCATCTCGTCCGTGGGGTAAGCGGAGCCGAAGGATCTGCTTTTGAAGTTCCTTTGTATCAGGACACGGCTTCAGTCACGCCGCACAATAATTCTTCTGATGTGTCATCCTGAGCGGAGCGGTTTGGGGCCCCGCGGACAGCATCTCGTCCGTGGGGTAAGCGGAGCCGAAGGATCTGCTTTTGAACTTCCCTCCGTATCAGGGCATGACTTGTCAGTCGAGCCGTAAATAGCTGAAATACGATGGGCTGCAGCCCCTGAGAAACTACACCGAGACGCGGCAGTCATCGACGAAACACACTCTCGTCCAAAACCTCCGCGGCCCATTCCAGACCCAAAAGTGAAAATGCCCGAGCATAACGCCCGGGCATTTCTCACTTTGAAAATCGCGCCACAATTCGCTTTGGCGCTTCGAAAGCTGCACAGCCTTAATTGCTGCTGCCCCCGGGACGTCCACCGCGACGACGGCGGCGACGGCGGTTGTTGTTTGCTGCAGCCGGTGGGCGACCACCACCTGCCGGTTGGCCCACTGCAACGGGTGCACCTTCAGCGCGATTGAAGTTGGGCTCGTTTTCCTCGTCCACTTCTTCGCCAACCTCTTCCTCGTCGAAGTCTTCCCCGCCCTCAATCAAAATCGTGCTCTGATTGGAACGCGGTTGACGTTCGTCGAACTCATTGCGGGGGCGAGCTGGTGGCGCCGGCACTGCCGGCGACTCGGATGCTTCAATATCCGTTTCGCTGACCGGCGCAGACTGGGCCAGCTTGGCCTTCTGCTCCTTGATAAGCGCCTTGCGGCTGAGCTTGATGCGATTGCCTTCGATGGCAAGAACCTTCACCATCACCTGATCACCTTCGCGCAATTCGTCCTTCACTTCCTTCACGCGATGCTCCGCGATCTCTGAAATGTGAAGCAGGCCATCGGTTCCGGGGAACAGTTCGACAAACGCGCCAAACTCCGCCAACCTGACGACCTTGCCCAGATAAATCTTGCCGATCTCTGGTACGGCCGTGATGTTGCCGATCATCTCAAGCGCCTTCTTCAAGCCATCGCCATCCGACGATGCAACACTGACCCGGCCGGTGTCGTCGACATCGATCTTCGCGCCGGTTTGCTCGATGATGCCGCGAATGGTCGCGCCACCCTTTCCGATCAGATCGCGAATCTTTTCCGTCGGAATCATGAGCGTCTCAATGCGAGGCGCGTACTGCGAGCGTTCAGTGCGAGGTCCGTCGAGTGCGGCATCCATCTTGTCCAGAAGGAACAACCGCCCGCGCTTCGCCTGCTCCATCGCCTGCTGCAGAATCTCGCGCGTGAGGCCGCCGATCTTGATGTCCATCTGCAGAGCCGTGATTCCCTTGCGCGTACCGGCGACTTTGAAGTCCATATCGCCGTAGTGATCCTCGGCGCCTGCGATGTCGGTCAGGATGGCGTAATCATCGCCCTCCTTCACCAGGCCCATGGCCACGCCTGCAACCGAACCCTTCAACGCGATGCCGGAGTCGTAGAGCGCCAGACTCGCGCCGCAGACCGAAGCCATCGATGACGAGCCATTCGACTCAAGAATGTCCGACACAATGCGAATCGTGTAAGGCGATTCTTCCGCGCTTGGGAGTACCGCGGAAATGGCGCGCTCTGCGAGTGCACCGTGGCCGATCTCACGACGTCCGGTGCCGGTCATGCGGCCCGTCTCGCCAACGCTGAACGGCGGGAAGTTGTAGTGCAGCATAAAGGGCTTCTTCTTCTCGCCCTCATAGCTCTCCAGCCTCTGTCCATCATCGGTGGTGCCCAGTGTGGCTGTAACCAACGCTTGCGTCTCGCCGCGTGTGAACAGCGCCGATCCGTGAACCCGAGGCAGCACGCTGGTCTCAATCGTGATCTCGCGGATCTCGTCGAACGCGCGACGATCGGGCCGAATGCGGTCCTTGGTCACTTGCTCGCGGAATGTCCGCTCACGCAGATGCTCGTAGTAGGTTGCGAGCTTCTTCTTGGCATTCGGATCGTCGGCAGGAAGTCCCGCCGCCAGTTCGTCCTTGATCGTCTTGATCAGGGCGTAGCTTTCGGTCTTGCCATGAGCCTTCGTATCGAGCGCGTCCTTCAGACGATCGCCAACCTTCGCCTTGAGTTCCGCGTAGTACGCTTCATCAAACTCCGGCGCGGCAAATGCCCGCTTCGGCTTGCCTGCCTTTGAAACCAGCTCGTCGATCGCGGCGACGATCTTCTTGATCTCGGTATGTGCAAACTCAATGGCTGCCAGGATAACTTCTTCCGTCTCTTCCTTAGCGCCCGACTCGATCATCACAATGCCGTCCTTGTGGCCAACAACCATGATGTTGACCGTTGTGGCAGCGCGCTCGTCGTAAGTCGGATTGATGACGTACTCGCCATTGACCCGGCCAACGCGAACAGCACCGACCGTTGCACTGAAAGGAATATCCGAAAGCGCCAGCGCAGCCGCGGCCGCATTGATGCCAACCACATCAGGATCATTCTGCTTGTCGGCAGACAGGACCAGTGCGATCACTTGGGTCTCATTGCGGAAACCGTCAGGGAAAAGAGGCCGGATGGGGCGATCAATCTGGCGGCAGGTCAGAACTTCTTTCTCGCTCGGTCGGCCTTCACGCTTGATGAATCCGCCGGGGATGCGTCCACCTGCGTACGTGTACTCACGGTAATCGACAGTGAGTGGAAAAAAGTCGATGCCTTCCCTGGGATCAGGGGAAGCTACCGCGGTGGCGAGAACAACGGTTTCGCCCGTCGTCACCAGTGCGGCGCCAGATGCTTGCTTGGCCATGCGGCCGGTCTCAAAGACCAGTCGCTTGCCGCCGGCAAGCTCGACTGCTACTTCATGCTTAGACATAGAGTCCTCGTTTCATTTTTTTCGCTTGGGAAATTTGTAGGTGGGAAGCGCCGAGAGATGTAAAGCTGGCGATATGCAGGCTGCGCACAAGAGAGTGTTCGTTGCGCGCGGGAGCAGATTCTCCCGACCAGCACGCCGAGCCTGTACTCAGCCGATAGCTGTGCACAGGCCCTGGCGGCGTTTGCATTTCGCCAGGTACACCATGGCCCCAGATTCTGGGAAAAACGGGGGCCGTGACCAATATCCGGTCTGGGCGCTTCCGATTCAATGTTTGCTTTCTGATTACTTGCGGATACCGAGTTTGCCGATTACGTCGCGATAGCGATCGGAATCATGCGTCTTCAGGTAGTCCAACAGGCGGCGGCGCTTGCTGACCAGCATCAAAAGACCACGACGCGAAGCGTGATCCTTCTTGTGCGTCTTGAAATGCTCGGTCAGTTCGCCAATCCGCTCACTCAGAATCGCGATCTGAACTTCCGGCGAACCGGTGTCAGTATCGTGGGTGCGGAAGCGTTCAATCAGGGTAGTTTTCTTTGCAGTCGCCAGCACGGCGGGGGTTACTCCTCTTGCGTTCTCAGTCCACTCTCAAGTGTCTAAAGTGAGATTACCATGAATGCACCCCAGGACGCCATTTGTGGTGTCCCAACTACTACTTACCGGCGCCAACTTGTAAACCATTTCATGGTTCCTGCTGCAGCCAATAATTCGCCCGCGCAACAATGCGAGCGCCATAATCCTGCGTCGTGCGCACCCGAATGCTGTGCAGGCCAGGCGAAGGGTTAGACGGACTGAACGTAATCAGATACCGGTTGCGCGCATCTTTCGCTGCCCCCAACACCCGTTCCTCAAATTTCTTATCGAAGGTAAAAGTCGTGTATTCCCCGCCGCTCATCGTTGCAACTTCTTTAGCTACATTCTTTTTGAAAGTCTGCACCACCATCACCAGAGTCGAAACCATGTTCGTCATCTGCTCGTCGCTTGGGCTCTTCAGGTCATGCAGCACCTCAGCCTTCGCCGGCGAAAACGAAACACTCAGCACCAGCACATCCGACCGCCCGATCTTGCGAATCAGCTGCACAGGCTTGGTGTGCTTGCTCCCATGATCCCGCCCTTCGCTCACCAGCAGCAGCACGCGCCGGTATTCCTTCGGCTGCGATTCCAGCAGGTCAACCGCATAACCCACCGTATCCAGAATCGCCGCGCCCCCATCCCCCGGCTCCAAATGCTGCAGCCCGTCATTCAAGCTCTCTTCCGAATGCGTGTAATCGCGAATGAGCCGCGGCTTCGAATCGAATCCCACCAGCGCGGCCTGGCTTCTCGCATCCGACAGAAAAAACTCCAGCAGCGGTCCGAGCTTCGCCAGCTTGTCGAACTCGAGCGCGCCCGTTCTTCCCTCTTCAAGCGCAATCACCAGCGACACCGGAGCAGTATCCATCTCCTCCTGCACCCGAATCTTCTGCGGAACGCCGTTGTCCTCCACCACAAAATCCGCCGGCTTCAGCCCATACATGATTCCGCCGCCATGTGGCTTCTCCACCAGCACGGGCACCAGCACTTCGTTGGTGGTAACCCGCAAGCTCGGCACATTCGAATGACTGTTCGGCATCGCCAGCGGAGGTTCCGCCGGCGGAAGTTGCTGCCCCACGGCAGTACCGATTGCAAAGATGAGGGCGGCCGACGCCAGCCATGAGATGCGAAAGAACCCAGAATTCATTCCAGAAAAGCTCCAGCATCAATCATAGGGCTCGACGGCCACGAGTCATCCGCCCGGTATCCATTCCCGCAGGCTTGAACAGGCTCGGAAAGCTCACTAACGACTGGGCTGTATCAGGGCACAACTCCACAGGTTGCGGAAAAACTTGTTCGAACTCGGGTTTTGTACTAGGGCATGACTTCGGTCATGCCGCACAATAATTCTTCCGATCTGTCATCCTGAGCGGCTATCGGGGTCCCCACTAACAGGTCTTCGTTCGTGGGGTGATCGGAGCCGAAGGATCTGCTTTTGAACTTCCCTCCGTATCAGGGCATGACTTCAGTCATGCCGCACAATAATTCCTCTGGTGTGTCATCCTGAGCGGAGCGGCTATCGGGGTCCCCACGAACAGGTCTTCGTTCGTGGGGTGATCATGGGGCCCCGCGGACAGCATCTGGTCCGTGGGGTAAGCGGAGCCGAAAGCCTGCCCGCCGTGGCGGGGACCTGCTTTTGCGCTTCCCTCTGTATCAGCGCATGACTTGTCAGTCATGCCGCACAATAATTCTTCTGATCTGTCATCCTGAGCGGAGCGGCTTGGGGCCCCGCGGACAGCAACTCGTCCGTGGGGTAAGCGGAGCCGAAGGATCTGCTTTTGAAGTTCGCTTTGTATCAGGACATGACTCTTAGTCGTGCCGCACAATAATTCTTCTGATCTGTGATCCTGAGCGGAGCGGCTATCGGGGTCCCCACGAACAGGTCTTCGTTCGTGGGGTAAGCGGAGCCGAAGGATCTGCTTTTGAAGTTCGCTTTGTATCAGGACATGACTTCAGTGGCAAGCTCTTCATGAGATCCGCTTGATCTTCACTCTTCCGCAGCCTGCGAGCCCTCACACGCGCTTGCGCGCCTCTCGTTCCATGCGCCCCGTCCACGCAAGAAAGCTCAACAGCTCCCACTTGGATTCCCAGACAAACCCCAGTACGTCGCGAGTCGTCAGCGCTTCCGCCGGCTTGCCGGAATACGTCTCCACCCGCCAGCGCAAAAACTCGCTTCGCCAAGGCGTCAGGCGATGCCCACGTGTTGCATTCCAGATAAACCGCAGCGCAGCGAACAAAACTGAAATCCTCTCCCTGAGCATAGCAAGCGCACCCAATCCGGCGGTTTGAGAAACCACGCAGCAATCGGCGCCATTCAAACTGAATTGTGAAATTGCAGTCGATGGTTTAAGAAACCGTGGAGGGAGCAGCGGCCTTCAGGCCCTGACTCGGTTTCCAAAGATTCCGTGCGGCAGGCGCCGGACATCTGACCCAATCCTGGGTGCCCCAGGTCTCGCGTTTGAGACCTGGGACCGAGTAAAGTCCAGTTTGGCGGTCATTCAACCGGAACACACAATCGGGTGGGCCACCCAATCATGCCGGGCTTTGACATCACATTAAAGGAACTTCTCTTTAATGTTCTTAGCGATCTCTTTAGCAAGGCCATTGTTGGCACCCTCTGACTTGCCGCCCATGATTCCCATGATCACTTTGCCATCTACATCGCGCTCAAGGAGCAATTCCTTCGTGGTCGCATCGTAGCACTTGATGTGCGCATTAATGACAGTCGCGCCGGCGCCGAAACCCACAAGGTAGCGGGTTGCTTGATTACCCTTTTTGTACCGTGTGATCGTACCGGTAACGAGCAGGACCGGCTCCGCCTGCGGCAGTGCTTCGCCTTCGCGTAGAACCTGCTTCATGCGTTTGATCTTTCCAAGTTCTTTATTGAGATCCTCGTCGATCGTTAACTGGTAGTCAGGAGGGAGATCAACGCCCTGCTGCACGTCGAAACGATTCACCTGGACATACTGATATTTCGTATCCGTCGTCTTGCTGGACTTCTTCTCCGCCGTGGCAGAAGTAGTCAGTACGAACGCCGATGCGATGACTGCAATAGAAAAAAGCGCGGATTTCATTGCTTGCTCCTTTTCGTGACGTCGGTTCTTGTTTCTTCCTTCGGAAGTGATTCCGAAAGACCTCCGGGCTCCACGACGGAAACGTCTCGGCTCTTTAACAGATTCTCAAAATGCTCCCCCTGAGATGTCTCCATTTGGATGACAATTCCCATCTTGCCCCCACGTTCGTTCACATAATCCAGAACGACCGTGTCAACGTGGTGCTTCTTCAAGATGAGGAGTGCACCGACGCCATACGTGGCTAGAGCAGCTACATATGTTCTGCCCTCATACCTGCGATCAGCCCGCAACAGAAGAACCTGATGAATACGTGTATAGGGCACCCCATATCGGACTTTCTTGGTCTGAAACAAGAGTCCATCTGAGTCCAGGGTCAGATTGACTCTTTCGTCCCGCCGCAATCCCGGAATGCCCACGAGGTGAAACAGTTTCTGAAGACCAGGCTGCGCGGCCTCGATACAATACCCAGGATTGGAAAAGGAACTGAAGACAAGGAGCGCTGCGATCATCAGAAACTTCGCAGCCGGAACGCGGAGCGAGGAATTGGGGAGGGGATCAAAGCGGAAAAGGAACAGAATCGAGGTACGAGGTTGGCTCGCAGCAAGATCGACTTGCATGGCAATGAGCCTTTCTTAACTCAGAAATGATACCGACAGTATAGCGTGAACTTCGTCGCCGCTGCGCTCCGCCCAGGACGATTGCGCGGTATAGCGGAATGTGTGTTGCGCAGAGATGTTGGTTGTATCGTGAGCAACTCGGACATTACACCGAAAAGCAGGTTTTCCACTCTAAGGAGAAGCGCTTCGCTCACGATAATTCTGAAACTACTGAACGGATGATCGGCTCATACCAACTGCCCACTAAACTCGCTCCCTTCAAAACGCCTGTCAACCAACCCGCAATGCCCCGTCCGTGCTTTTGCATATTATTTCCCCGCAATCCCTATCCTTGAAAACGGGGAATCAGAAAACCAACAACCAGCCTCCCCTGAAAGCCACCGCGCAATCCGCACATTTCGCCGATTTCACACAAAGAAAGCACCCCTAACTCCTTGCCCGAGAGGACTCTGCAGCTAAGTCTAATGCGGAGAGGACTTTACAGCGCATCCCTCTGCGCATACCCTTGAAAACAAGGAACTTCTCTACTGGGTATGGGTGGGGGGTATGCCGGAGAAGAAACATGTTCAAAGAATGTCGTCACATCCGGGCCAGCGGAATCAAATGCCACTCCCCCGCCATCCGCGATTCAGCTTTTTGCTACTACCACACCAGCCTCCGCCGCTCCAACGGACCTAAAAGCAAATTCGACGATCTGTCCCTGAAGTTTCCTGCACTCGAAGACTCGAGCGCCATCCAGATCGCACTCTCTCAGGTGCTCGGTCGCCTCGCTTCTTCCGATCTCGAACCGCGCCGCGCCGGGCTCCTGCTCTACGGCCTTCAGATTGCGGCCCAGTTCGCCGCACGCCCCTCCACTTTTAAGCCGTCCGACGTCGTGCGAACCGTGTGCTACGAGGGCCTGGACGACATCCTCGCGCCAGAGAAGATCGTCTGTGAGCCTCCCGGCGATTGCATCGCCTGCGAGAAGCGAGACACGTGCGAGAACAACAAGCCCGATGACGATGAAGAGGATGAAGAGGACGACAAGGAAGCAAAGGACTAGCGAGTGCCTCGTAGCTCCTCGTCAGCCTGGCAGTTTGTCAAACAAACTTCCCGATCCCAATTGCGCGATCACACTCTCGAGCGCCGTCTGCTGCGTCTTGGTGAGAGACAACTGCGTTGCCACCTCGGCCACATCGGCCTGCATCAGGTTGGTCTGTGCCGTGACCAACTGAGTCTTCCCATTCGTCACAGCCTCCGCCGCCGCGCCAAGCTGCGTAATGGAGTTGTCGATCGTCACGCGCTGCTGCGAAACAAAGTTGAGCGCAGCGTTCAGCGCTTCCGTGTCGCTCGCGGCCTGGACGGCGTTCACCGTGCCCGAGGAATAATCGGCAATCAGATTGTTGAGAGTTCCAAAAACGCTGTTCGCTCCTGTGGCTGCGAATATCTGGTCCCCGGGCACGTTCAATTGAATCTTCTGCCCGTTCGGCGTGTGCAGATAGTTGATGTTTCCATCGCCGTTGTAACTCGTCACCGCCGGAAATGTCGCACTTGAAGTACTAAACGGAATCGTCGATGTCTGACCACCGGCAAAAATGTACTGGCCCTGATAACTGGTGTTCGCCAAAGATTGCACTTCACTTAAGATTCCAGAAATCTGGCTCGCAATCGACTTCACGTTGCTGGAGTTCATGGTTCCGTTGTTTGCGCTCGTGGCCAGCGTAACCGCCTGCATCAGTTGCGCCACCACTCCGCCCAACGCTGAGTCCGCAACCTGCAGCTGGCCCGTGACCATGCTTGAACTCTGCGTGAACGAATCGTCCTGCTGAATCTGATTCAACAGCAGCACATTGCGCCCCGCCGAGACTGGGTCCTCTCCCAACGTACTGAAACGCATCCCGCTCGACAGTTGCGCCGTCAACTGCTGCTCAGTCAGCTGTGTCTGGTCCAACGAACCCACCAGGTTCCCTACATAAAACGGATCTACCCGCATCTCACTTCTCCACTGCTTGCGCCTACATTACCGCGGAAACATTAAACCGCCGTCGTTACGCCCAGGTTGATCGCCGAACCCATGAGCGTATTCAACATGGTGAATACCTGTGAAGCCGCTTGATAACTGCGCTCGATCTGCTGCATCAATGCAGCCTCGTCGTTCAGATTGACGCTCGATAGCGAATCCCTCTGCGTCTGCAACTGCGTCACCGACGCACTTTGCGCTGTGTTCTCAATCTGCACCCGCGATACCGTCGCTCCCAGCGTCGTCACCAGACTCGAGTACGAGTTGGAAGGCGTCTTCCCGCCGACGATCGACTGATGGGCGATCGCCGCCATCGCACTCGCATTCGAGTTGTCGCCGGTTCCTTGCCCCGCTCCCGCGGCAGCGATCTGGCTCGGATCAGTCATGATCACGGACATCCTGCTCGCGCTCCCCGCGATCGCGCCAGGTTCATCGAAGATGTAAAGTGGATTCGCCGGCGTGCCGGTGACTCCGTTCAGATCGGTTCCTGCATTGTTCTGCGCATTCACCTGCGTTGACACGTTGTAGGCCAATTCATCCAGCCCCGCCATCACCGTTGGAATGTCCTGGTACCGCGCCGTCAAATATCCGCCCAGTTCTCCGCCCCCGCTCGCCAGCTCCGAGGTAACGTCCTTCGTCCCCACAAAAAAATGCGTTACGCCGCCTGACGAGCCGGTCGTCAACTCGTAACTCGTGCCCTCAGAAACCAGCAACTCGCCCGAAGTCGTCGTAATCGCAAGGCCGTTGCGCTCGGTCGTAATCTGGTTGATACCGATCAGCTGCGAAAGCTTGCTCAGATCCTGCTGGCGCTGGTCCTCGAGAGTTCCCGCATCTCCGTCAGGCGAGATGGATTGGATTTGCCTGTTCAACTGCGCGATCGCAGCGGTCAATGAATTCACCTGGCTCGTTAGTCCCGATGCCTCCTGATCCAATGCCATCTTCTGCGAGTTCAGGCTCGCCGCTGCGTTCGATACATCGCCCGCAAGCGTGGATGCAGACGACAATACCTGTTGCCGTAGAGCATTGTCCGTCGGATTCGCTTCAAGCGACGAGAACGAGCTGAAGAAGCTCGTGATGTCGCTGCCAATGTCCCCCGCTTGCGAGCCCGATGCCCCCGAAGCCGGCGAGAACAGAGCCTGCAGCGAGTCCAATGCCGTGAGCCTCGCACCCGATGCAGACGCCGCCTGCTGCTGCTGAGCCAATCGCTCCTCGAGAACCCGATCCCGCAGCGAACTTGCTCCCGCTTCCGTCACGCCCGTGCCATATGTGATTTCGGCAATCGAAACCGGCTTGTTCTCCTCCCAGATGGGAACCTCGCGCGTGTAGCCTGGCGTGTTGGCATTCGCAACATTGTTCGCGACGATATTCAACGCCGACTGGTCTGCCTCCAGCGCCGAGGAAATCAGGTTGAAAGCGGAGTTAATCGTTGCCACGCTGCACCTGCGCTTTTCTCCACCGCTTGCCTAGCCCGTATCCCTCGACCGATTCCGCTCGTCTGGAATGCATCTCGATTAGACGATCCATCACGCTCAAATTGGCACGAGTAGCTTCCAGCACATGCGCAAAGACTGCCATCTCGTCGGCAACTTCTTCCCACTCGACCGCAAATGCCGCGCGCCTTTTCAGACCGGCTGACTTCACATCGCGGCTCCAGGACTCGCAGGAAGCGACCATCTCTTCCAGCCGATCAGCGTCCAGTCGAGCGAGTGCATGCGATGCCTCCACAACGAGGCCTTTCAGTTGAGGTTCTACCCTGCACGCTGACATCCAGTCCCATCTCCACGCTCTTCAGCCGCAACGAACTGACATAACCTTCGCAATGTTCAATTCTCCGAACCGTTGCCGAGCATCGCATCCACCAATTTCCCTGCAACGGCAGACATCGGAACACTGTAAGTGCCGGCCGCAAGCGCTGCCTGCACCTCAACCACCTTTTCGGCGCGCACACCCGCATCAGCCGCGCTTTGCGAGGCCTCCGTCCCGGCATCGCTTAAGGTTGCACGGTCCCCCGCGAATGCGCTCTGCCCCACCGCATTCCCGCTCCGAACCTGCTGCGGCTGCGGCGAGGAAGTCGACGGCACTCCCAATAAAGTCCTCAAGTCCTCGGCATTGTTTCTAATCTCCATACGCAATCCTCCTTAGGGGCTTATCGGCAGTGCTCTCATTCACCTTAGTCATTTCTGACTCCGACGCTCTGCTTTTTGAGAAATATTCCCAAGACCCGATGCGCCCTGGGAAGAATTCCCTGAATGGGAAAGGCTGTGCAGAATACTGTTGGCGATGCCCAGCCCTCCAAGATCGCTCAACGATCGGCCTAAAGCCTCTGTCGCGAACTCTCCCAGCACCCCGCCCGACCCGCCCTGATCCTCGTCCCCTTTCAGGCCATCGCCGGCCGTCATGGGTTTCAGCAACTCCTTCATCATCTGCGCTTCAAACTCATGCGACGCCCGCACCAGCCGCTGCTGCCGTACATTCGCCAGCTCCCCTGCCGCAATCGGCACCTCACCATGCACCTGCATTACAGCACCTCAAGATCGGCTTCCAATGCTCCAGCCTCTTTCATGGTCTGCAGAATAGAGATCACATCCCGAGCGCCTGCCCCAATCCGTTGCAGTTCCTGCACCAGGTCCTCGACCGTCGCGCCCTCTTTCAGGTCGATACGGTTCACCGGCTTGTCCTGGGCCTGCACCGCGGTCTGCTGCACCACCTGGGTCGTTCCCGATGAGAGCGCATTGGGCTGGGAGACTCTTGTCTCCGACACCACGTTCACTGAAAGCCCTCCGTGTAAGATCGAAACCGGCTGCAGCCGGACCATGCCTCCGATCACCACCGTACCCGTGCGCTCGTTCACCACGACACGCGCCCGCGGAAACACTTCCACCTCGACAGCCTCCACCCTGTCGAGCAGGGCCGCGAGATCCTCATTCTGTTGAGGTGCAATCTCCACACGCCGGCTATCTACTGCGTGGGCCCGCTCGGAACCAAGGGTTCGGTCAATTGCAGCAGCCATGCGTTCGGCGGTATGAAAGTCAGCATCGTTCAGCACTACACTGACAGATTGCAGCTGCTTCAGTTCGAACGGCACCGGTCTTTCTACCACGGCTCCACCCGGGATTCGTGCCGTAGTCGGATGATTCACCTGTCGCGTGTTCCCCCCGCCCGTGGCCATGTACCCGCCCAGCACAAGTGCCCCCTGCGCCTGTGCGTAGATCTGGCCATCTGGTCCATACAGCGGAGTCATCAACAGGATCCCTCCTTCCAGCGAGCGCGCATCTCCGGCCGAGGAGGCGGTGATGTCCACGCGGTACCCGGGCCGGCTGAATGGCGGCATCGTTGCCACCACGAAGACGGCAGCCATGTTCTTGACTTGCATATTGCTGGCGCTGTTCGAGCCCGTCTGCGGAATGGTAATTCCCATCCGCTCCAGGGCGGAGATCAGAGTCTGCGCCGGGAACACGGTCTGCGAACTGTCCCCCGTGCCGCGCAACCCCACCACCAGCCCGTAGCCGACGAGCTGGTTGTCGCGAATGCCCTCAATGGTGGCGACGTCTTTCACGCGAGACACTTGTCCGGAAGTTTCTCCCCAGGCCAATCCCGCATTCACCGCAAGCCCAGCAGCGATCAGAGCCAACCGCACAAAGGCCGTCCAGTGCAGCCCCACCATGAGTCTAGGTCTCATCCCTCGCCTCCCCGCATTCCCCACGCACTTCCATCCTCTGTTCCCTGTTCCTCTTTTCCCTATTCCCTGTCGCTAAAACACCACCAGCTTTTCGAGCAGCCGCACCAGCGGGTTCTGGCGATAGGTGGAGTCGCTCACAATTCCCTTCCCAGTCACTTCCAGTTCCAGATCCGTCATCGCGGTCGAGAGCACCTGATTCTGCGCGCTCACATCTTCCGGCCGTACCAGTCCGCGGAGCTTGATCAGTTGTGTCTGCTGCGAGAATGTCAGTTGCCGCGTAGCCTGCACCACCAGCATTCCGTTCGGCAGCACGTCCACCACTTCGCCGCCGAACGTTGTCGCAAGGCTGGAGTTAGTGGTGCTCTGTCCCTGCGCTGTGAGCCCCGACGCGGAATTCTGGCCGACAAGATTCTGCAGGCTGTTGGCAGCCTTCAACGCGCCAAAAAGAGACGTCACGCTCGACCTTGCGTTCGATGCGCGCGTGTTCTTCACCTGGCCATCTGTCGATGCTGCCAGACTCTCAATCACGACGATGGAAACAACCTCATGCGGCCGCGCTGCCTTGGCATCCGTTCCCAGGCGTACCAGCCTACCCTCCGAACTCCAGATCGAGCCCGGCGTCTTCACCTCCGCGGCTTGCTGTGCCCGCACCCGGTCTATATATGAGCGAAGCGCCAGCTCCGGAGGAGTCTTTAATGTCGCCGCATTCTTCTGCTTTTTCGCAGCATCGGCCTGAAGCCCCATTCCGAGCGCCGCCAGCAGGCAGAGGAATGTGATCCGTTTCGCTTTCATTGCCTCGCCCTTCTCTCAGTGACCAGCGTTGCAACCCCCGGCGCCTTTGCAATTGCGCGCACAGTCCCGCCGCCAAATTTCAGACGCACGTTGAACTGAGACCCTGCGACCGCAGAAGCCAATGCCACCCCTTCCAGCCGCAATTCAACCAGAGCCGTATGTTCCTCGACGACCAAACGATCGCCGGCGCGAATGATCGGACGGGGCGACGAGCGCCTCGCACAGATCGCGCGCGAGGCTGATTTGCTCATTGGGTTATCGTCCGTGCCCGGCTTCGGATTCGAATCTGCCGATTCGGATTCGGCCAACACAAGTCGTCCAGGCCCCCCCGGCCGGTTGATGTCACGACCGAGCAGCCATCGGGCCCCTGAACTCGGGTCGCCGATTTCGCGCCTTACTACAAGGCCTGACCGTAATTCGGCGCTGCTTGGGCACATTTGCAGATTTGCATCGACCCCGCCTTTTTCCGCTCCCTGCCCCCACTGCGTCTGCCCTTCAACAAAGCTCGTTGCGGCGGCCAGAATCACGGCCACCGACCCGCGCCAAATCCAGCAATGCCGTCTCCAGTTCTTCATTCTCCGCTCGTTTCTGCAACTTGAACTTCGCCTCTATCGCGTCATGTTATTGATCTGCGAATACATATCGTCCGCGGCCTTGATCACTTTTGAATTCGATTCGTAAGCTCGCTGCGCCAGCACCATCTGCACGAACTCTGTCACTACATCCACATTCGAGTTTTCGAGATAACCCTGCTGCAATGTGCCCAGCCCCTCGGCGCCCCCCGGATTGCCTAAAACCGGATCGCCGGATGAGAGAGTGGCCTGCAGCAGATTTGCTCCCAGGCTCTCGAGCCCGCCCGGATTGGGAAAGGTCGCCAACTGCAGTTGCCCCAGTTGCGAAGGATTCTGCTGACCCGAAAGCGTGGCGTTCACCATCCCGTACTGAGTAATCGTCACCGCTGTCGCATTTGAAGGAATGGTGATGTTGGGCAGAATCGGGTCGCCATCGGTCGTCACCATGGTGCCCTGGTTGTTCAAATGAAACTGCCCTGCCCGTGTGTAAGCAATCGTTCCATCCGGCCGTTGCACCTGGAAAAATCCCGGCCCCTCGATCGCCACGTCCAGCGGATTCGAAGTCTGGTTCAACGCTCCCTGGGTCATGATCACTTCGGTTGCGGCAGACTTCGCACCCAAACCGATCTGTAGTCCCGCGGAAACGGTTGACTGGCTCTGGGCTGCGCCGGGAGTCACCAGGTTCTGATAGATCATGTCTTGAAACTGAAGCCGCAGCTGGCGAAATCCCGTGGTCGACGAGTTGGCCAGGTTGTTTGCAATCGTGTCCAGATTCATCTGCTGCGCGCTCATCCCGCTTGCCGCCGTATACAGTGCTCGAATCATTTCTCTCCTCGCTTCAGAAGACGGACGTGCTTACACCCTGGGCAGATCCTCAGTGGCAATCTTGTTGAATTCCGTATGAAATACCGTCAGTGCCTTCTGCATCATCTCCGCCTGACGCTGCATCATCAGCAGATCGAGCGATCCCTGGATCGCATCCTGGTTGGCGGACTCGAGGCTGCCCTGGTGCACCGCCGCATTCTTTGAAAGCGCGCCCGCGACACCCGCCGGAGCCACATACCGATTCGCGCCCTCCGGAGTCAGTTCAGTTCCCGCGGGAAACGAAAACACTCCCACGATCGCCACTGCGCCTCCAGCAACCGAGAGCACTCCATCCGATCCCACCGAGACCTCTCCGGGCGGCACTGGAATCACCTTCCCGGCAGCCGACAACACCGGCTCTCCGGCAGAGGTCACGAGAGTCCCGCTTTGCGAACGGTGGAAGCTTCCGTCCCGCGTGAACCGCAGCCCATTCGCGGTCTGAACCTGAAAAAATCCCTCACCCTCAATCGCGAGATCGAGCGGATTGCCGGTCTGCTCAAGCGCGCCCTGCGCCATGCTCAGCCGGTCCCCGCCCAGCAGTCCGTAGTTGTTGACCACTTGCCCCAGTTGAGAATCGCGTGCGTCCGGACCTAGAAGCACGGAGCGGAAATATTCACGCTCGGCGCGGTATCCCGGTGTCTGCGCGTTAGCCAGATTCGCGGCCGCCGTGTCGAGCGCCTGGGTGCGCGCCACCAACCCCGTCATGGCCGCATAGTATCCACTGTCCATCCGCTGCACCTCTTGGGAAGGAGAACGTGCAGGAGAATGACCAAAAGAGGGTTAGAAATATTGGAAAACATTCAGAGTTGATGCAGGCTCGGTCACTCTACTGAAGACCGTCACAGACAATCGTCACTTCAAACCGGGCGTTCTCAAAACTATAATTTTGATGCAGCTGGAACTCCGGCGCCTGGACGCGCAGATTATAATCGTGTCCCGTGATCACTGCCGGAACCGACAAACCGCAGTTGGCCGACAGGTTCGGCACCTTGCTCTTCCACACACCCGCCAGCATGTTGCAGATCTCGCCGATCCCGTCTTGCACCGTCTCATCCACCGCCGCGAAATCCATTCCAGTCATCCGCGCTGCAATTTGCCGCGCCGCGATCGCGCCACACTTGAAGACGCACGCGCCGCTCAGCAGTCCGCCAAATCCAACCACAGCCGTAACCGATTCCGACTCACCGGCAATCGACATTAAACCGTGGGCGCGTTGACAGCTTACGCCCAGCATAAGTCCAAAAACTTCTTCCACGCTCGCATCAAGGTTCCTGGGGTCTGAAACAAGATGCATCTCGTCCCGCAGCGATAGTGCCATCGCTCGCTCCATTCCTTCCCTATCGCAACTCCGCGACCGTGCAATCGCAGCCGACCTTACACCATTGAGCAACATGCCGGGCTCACATTCCTACGCTTCGCAAAGCTCTTTTCCAATCGATTCGATTCCTTCGCCTACGCCGGACTGAGAAGCGACAACACCCTTTCCTTCACCTGCTCGGCCGTGAATGGTTTGCGAATGTAACCCCGCGCCCCTGCTTGAATGGCCTGTTTCACGTGCTCTTCACTGGATTCCGTCGTGATCATCACGATGGGCACACCCGGCGCCAGGCTCTGCGCTCTGAGCTGGCGCACAAACTCCAGACCGTCCATCGACGGCATGTTGATGTCGGAGAGAATCAGATCCACCCGCGTGGTCCTCAACAATTCCAAACCGTCGGTGCCGCTCCCGGCCTCGATCACTACCAGCGACTCCAGACCCGCCTGGCGAAGCGTCCGCCCCACAATCTTGCGCATGACCGAGGAATCATCAACGATCAATGCTCGAACTTCACCCATCCTCGGCCCCCGGCGCTGATCTCTTCATCGGCTCGTCTCCCCAATTCTTGAGCGGGCATCTCCCGATCCGTACCCAGTACCCCGCTACAACGCGCCAATCGAACAAACGACATCCAAAATCGAGTCACACGCCGGCAACGGCTCATTCTGCCGGCGCAGCCACATCCGCAACCAGAGACACTCATGAACCCTGACCAGCCGGGATGCAATCGGACGCGCCCGCTCTACCGACCGCGCAAGTGCATGGGCCGCCGCAGCCTCTGAGACCGCCTCGACAAGCTCCACCGAGGGAAATATCGCGTCCAGCATGCGCGCGTGCGCAGCCTGAAAGAGCGATCCCTGCACTATCCCGCTCTCCACGCGCAGTCCGCTCATGCGCTCGATCGCCAGGGCAAGCACCGGATCGAGACAGCCATCAAATCCGAGATACAGCAGCTTCCCCGCGGCCAGTCGCATCGGCAATGCTCCATACGCGTCGACAAACAGACGCGGCATCACAGCCGTGAGGCTTGCGGCATCGTGAAACTGCAATGGCAAAACTGGACAGCTCCACTGCAGCCCAAGCGCCCTCGTGACCGTTTGTTCGTCTGCCGCTCGCTGCCGCACAAGCCACTGGCCAAGCCTTCCCGCTCCGCCAGCCTTCTGGGCATCCAGCGCATGGCGCAATTGACCCTGCGTAATCCACCCTTGCTCCAGCATCAATAAGCCCAGAGGAATGCGATGGCGATGGCTCTCCCGGAATCCAACCCGTCCATCGAGTTCGCGCCTGACCGCAGCTGCCGTGCGCGCCTCAGTGCAATCCGGCGAACAGGTCCAGCCAGCCTCGAACACCGGTACAGAACGGCTTCGCCACAGATGAAGCCAACCGGACCGGCAGCCGGGATTCGCGCATCCTTCAAACAGCCCGGGGTGAAAACGTGCACTTTCCCTGTTGAGCCGTGTCCCTTCAAATTCATTCAGCTCAGCGGAACTTCCGTATGCCGCGGCGCCCTTCGAATCCCTCGAAATGCTTCTCACACGACTCAGAAAAGGCATCGTATGCTCTCCAGACGCTTGCGCGGAGCAGCCACTTCGGTCACGCGCAATCCGAAGTTGCCGTTGACGAGCACCACTTCTCCCCGGGCCACAATCTTGTCCCCCACTATCAGGTCCACTGGATCGCTGACGTTGCGGTCCAACTCCACCACATCGCCGGGTCCAAGATCGAGAATCTCGCCCAAGGGCATCTCGCGGCAGCCAAATCGAAGCGCCGCTTCCAGTTCCACGTCGAGCAGCAATTCGATGCCCGGACGGATTGGAAGAGCCGGAGATTGAACCTCCGGCATCTCCGGTCGAGCGCCAGCCAAAACCGTCTCAGGCTTCAACGCGCGAACTTCATCCAGCACCAGAATCGTCCAGCGCCCACTCGCCGACTTCAATTGAAGTGCGCGCGTCGCCATCGACTCGCCATCGATCTCACTGAAATCCGTTATGCTGCACTGCTTCCCGGTCTTGACCAGCAGCTCTCCAGCGGCGGCGTCGGCCACCTCGCGCAGTAACTCGCACCAGCCGGCCTTCTGGTCGGCGCCGTCTCCCATCAGGGGCGCATTCAAAATCGCCGCATCGAGAGTTACGACAAATCGCCCCGCCTCGTCTCCGGAAACCGTGGCGGCGAATCCGAACGCTTCGGCCCCCAAAGCGTTGGATTCTGATTCGCACAACTCCGGCTCTCCGGACAGCGCCTGCGAAAAGAGCGCGGCCGCCACTGAAGTCCAGCAATCCACGGCGCCAGGTTTTCAATGGCGCTCGCAGCCAAACGCACGGTTGGCAACTGCAGCGCCGCGCCAAAGCGAATCTTCTGCACCGATTCCTCCAGGCGCGCGCGGGTTTCCGGTGCGTGACGGCGGCGGCGGCCCCAGTCGGAGGTCAGACGGCGCAGGATCGCATTGGCCACAACCGCCGGAAAGGCCAGATTCAGCAGGCCGGAACCATGCGGCATGCGAATCTCAAAACTTAGGCACAGTGTCTTCTCGTTGACCGACATGATGCGGGCAACCTGGGTCTGCATTTGGCGGCGCTCAAAGTTGAAGCTGAGGCCGACCGGCTGCCAGGCCGCCGTCAGCTCGCGGCAGATGATCTCCACCACGCTGGCCAAAATCGACTCCTCGATGTCCGTCAGCTCGCGCAACGGTCCTTCCTTGCCCTCTCCACCCAGCAACAGGTCGATGATCGGCGGCGCCAGCGCCAGGTCCAGTTGCAGCACCGAGAGCGCGCCGAGAGGTTCCAGCCGCACCGACGCCACATAGCTGATCTCGGGAACGCGCGTCAGAAATTCGCTGAACGGAATCTGCTCAGCCGAGACCAGATTGACCTGAAAACGGCTCCGCAGCCACGCCGCAAGGTTATGCGTCAGATTGCGCGCGAACAAGTCATTGAGCATGCTGATGGCGCGCAGCTGATCGTTGGATATCTGCCCCGCCGAGGCATAGTTGTACGCCGTCACGCGCACCGGCGCCTCGGCCGCCGCAGCCGCGGCAGTCGCCTTGCGCGCAGTATCAAAGAGAGCATCAATCTCCTCCTGCTCGAGCATTTTTTCCATCACCGTCGTCTCCCCGCTTCTCATCCCGCCCAGGTCAAACCCAAGTCAATTTCGCGCATTGTTCACACGCTTCCGCTGTCGGCCCGGCGAAAACGCTCCCGCGGCGGCAAGATCCTTGAGCGCCGCGCGCAGGTGCACCACCGCCGACGCATGAACCTGCGAGACCCGCGATTCAACCACACCCAGTGCCAGCCCGATTTCGCGCATGGTCATCTCCTCGTAGTAGTAAAGAGTCATCACCAGGCGTTCCCGTTCCGGCAGATGCGCGATGGCCTCCGACAGCCGCTCCACAAGTTCGCCCTTCATGCAGCAGAACAAGGGATCCTCATCGGGGCGCCCTGGCACATACGCCAACTCCTCTTCTCCAGAGTCTTCGTTGTGCTCGACGTGCAGCGTGCCAACCTCAAGCCCCTTCAGCTCGCCCAGCAGTAACTGATACTCCTCCAGCCCCAAATCCAGCTCGGCCGCGATCTCGCCTTCCCCTGGCGCCCTCCCCATGCGCGCCGTCAAAACGCGAATGGCCTCTTCCACCGCGCGGCCCTTGCGCCGCAATTCACGCGGACTCCAGTCGAGAGTGCGCAGGCTGTCAAGAATCGCGCCGCGGATACGGAACTGCGCATAGCTGCGAAACTGCACCTTCTTCGCCGGGTCGAACTTGGCGAAAGCATCCATCAATCCGACCACGCCGGCCGAAACCAGATCCTCAATCTCCACATGCTGCGGCAGCCGCTCATGAATGCGGCGGGCGAGATAGCGAACGATCGGCAGATGCTCGAGCACCAGCCGCTCATGCTCTGTGCCGAGTATCGGAGCACCGGCCGTTGGCGGCGGATATCCCCCCGGTCTCCGATTCCGTGTCATTGAACTTGCCGTTGCCCCCGCGTCTGTTCCCATCTCAGCCCCCTATCGCGCACTTCTAAACCCGCCTCGAACACTCCCGACGCCGATTCCCGAGCAGCGCCCATTACCGAACTGTGCCCACCGGCCTCAGCCGGACCTCGGGTGGAATCTCCGCGGCCGCCACAACCGCCAGCCGCGGCAACATCGGCTCCAGCCAACGCTTCACGTGATAGCGCGCCGGACTCGGGCAAAGGAGCACGGGAAGTGCCGAAGCGGATGAGGAACCGATTAGCTGCTTCACAGAATCGGCCAGGCGGCGCAGCACGAACGCGCCCGGCGAGGCTGCCGCGGAGAGCAGGCGCTGTCCTGTCTCCGGCGACAGCGTGCTCAGAATCTCCTCTTCGAGCGGTGGGTCGAGCAAAAGCACCGGCAGTTGGCCATCCAAATCAAGCAGAGGCTGCACCAGCCTCCGCCCCAGCGCCTGCCGCGCCGATTCCACCAGCGCCACTTGGCTCTTATTCATCGGAGCCGCTTCGAGCAGCGCCTCCAGAACCGATCCCATGTCTCGAATCGAAACTCGCTCGCGCAACAGCTGCTCCAATACCCGCTCCACTTCGCCGAGCGTCAGCAGCTTCGGAATCAGCTCTTCGATCAGCTTCGGATGGCTGTCATTCAGCGCATCCATCAGCCGCTTGGCCTCGGCGCGCCCCAGCAGTTCGTGCGCATGCTGGCGAATGAGTTCGCCGAGGTGCGTGGTGATCACCGTGACCGCGTCCACCACTGAATACCCGGCAGCAATCGCCTGATCCTCAAGCGCCGGAGCAATCCATACCGCCGGCACGCCAAACGCCGGCTCCCGTGCTTCCTTCCCCTGCAGCGGCCGCCTTCCCGGATCGCCCGAGACAGCCAGCAGTTGCGTTCCTTCCGTCTGCCAGCGTCCAATCTCCATCCCGCGCAGCGAAAATAGATACTCTCGCGGCCGCAGACGCAGATTGTCTGAAATATGCACCGGCGGCACCAGAAATCCCATCTCCGCCGACAGGTGCCGCCGCAGCGCCCGGACTCGATTCAAAAGCTGCCCGCCCTGCTTCTCATCCACCAGCGGAATCAGCTGAAACCCAATCTCCAGCGTCAGTTGTTCCAGGCGCAGCAACCCGGCAAGGTCCGAGCCTTGCGCCAGTTCAGTCTTCTTCTTCTCCGCCGCTACAACTGACTCAGGCTCAGCCTGTGTCTCCGCCGCCGCGACACGCCGCGCTCCCCAGAACAGCCCGGCCGCCACCAGCAAAAATGTCCAGACCGGCAGCCCTGGGATCAGGCACATCGCTCCCGACACCGCGCTCGCCAGGTAAAGGGTCGCAGGGCGAGCCAGCAGTTGCTGACGAATCTCCGCGCCCAACAAGCCCGCGGAATTGGCGCGCGTCAGCGTGATCCCGCCCGCCACAGAGACCAGCAGGGACGGAATCAGCGTCACCAGCCCGTCGCCGACCGTTAGCACCGTGTACGTGCGCGCCGCCTCGCCCAGCTCAATCCCCTGCTGCAGCGTCCCAATCAGCAACCCCGCCACAATGTTGATAGCGGTAATCAGAATCGTGGCCAGCGAATCGCGCTGGTTAAATCGCGCCGCGCCGTCCATCGCTCCGTAAAATTCAGCTTCCCGCGCAATCGCCTGCCGCCGTCTCCGCGCCTCGGCCTCGTCGATCAACCCGGCATTCATGTCGGCATCGATCGCCATCTGTTTGCCGGGCAGAGCGTCCAGCGTAAAGCGCGCCGTAACCTCCGCGGTGCGCACCGCTCCATGCGAAACAACCAGGAATTGAATCGCGATCAGCGCCAGAAATAGAACAAACCCCACCACGTAATTGCCGCCGACCACAAACTGGCCAAACGCTTCAATCACCTTCCCCGCCGCAGACGTCCCCTCCGACCCGTGCAGCAGAATGCGGCGGCTCGAAGCGATATTCAGCGACAGCCGGAACAGCGTCAGCAACAGCAGCAGCGTCGGAAACACCGAGAGCTCCACCGCGCGCCGAATCTGCACTGCGGAGAGAAATACAATGATCGACGCAGCCATCGAGATCGCCAGCAGCAGATCCAGCGCCACCGCGGGCAGCGGCACGATCATCACAAACACCACGCTGATCGCACTGAGCGGCAGCACGTAATCCCGCAACCGCCTCAGAACCGCCAGAGGGCCCAGGGATGCGTTCGGTAGCGCTGCTGTGCTCATTGCGTGCCTCCTCTCATTGAATCGCCGCGCGGCGAATCCTCCACGGAAGGCAAAACCATCCCCTGCGCATCCAACCTCGGTCGCGGCGTCCAACCAGCCGCACCCGTCTGTGCCTGCGCAGGACTCTGCCGTCTGCGGCGCTCGCGCATCTCCTCCTCCACTCTCTGTCGATAGAGATAGGCCAGAATCGCGGCCACCGCCGCGTACAGGTCCGCGGGAATCGCCTGGCCGACCTCAACCGACCGATAAAGCGACCGCGCCAGCGGAGGGTTCTCGATGATCGGCACACCCGCCCAACGCGCTTCCGCCTTGATCTCCTCGGCCAGCAGGTTCCGCCCCTTTGCCATCACCTTGGGAGCATCCATGGTCGTGAAATCAAATCCCAGCGCCACCGCGTAATGGGTCGGATTCGTCAGCACCACCGCTGCTTTTGTAACGTCGGCCTTCACCTTGCGCCGGCGCATCTGCCGCTGCAGGTTTCGAATGCGGCCGCGAATCTGCGGGCTCCCCTCCGTCTCTTTGAATTCGTCGCGCATGTCGTCGCGGCTCATCTTCAGGCGCGATTCGCGGCTGCGCCATTCCACCACGTAATCGATTGCGGCCCACCCAAACAGCAGCCACGCCGCGGCCAGCAACAATCCGTAAACATCCGCGTCGAGCATCTCGAGCCGCGCCGTCGAAAACGGTGGCAAGGTCAGTTGGCGGGCGATGCGCTGCACGGCAAAGACCGCAAGGAGTGCCGCGGGCAGCAGCGACTTTCCCAGCCGTGCGGCGGCACGCATTGAAAAAAGATTTTTGATATTCGAAAGCGGATTGATCCGGTCCAGCCGAAAACCCACGGCGCCAACTTTGATGTTTACGCCACCGGTCTGCGATGCGCCCGCCAACAGCGTCGCACCCACAACTGCCGCCATCACGATCCCAAACGGCAAGAACACCGAAATCGAAAGCCGCCGGATGGCGCTCAGCGTCGGCTCAATCTCCGAGGCCTCCCATCGCGCACTCAAGCCAAGATCCAGAAATGAAGTGAATCCGCTGCGCCACGCTTCCATGGCCCTCGCACCCAGCAACCCCAGCGTCATCACCCCCGCCAGCGTTCCGGCTGCGGCCGAGAACTCCTTGCTGTGCAGAATGTCGCCATCTTTGCGTGCCTTCTCCCGCCGATGCGGAGATGCCTGTTCCGTGCGGTCTCCCGGCATCGGCTATCCTCCCAGCCCGGCGGCCGCACCGCTCATGGGAGCAGCGATCAATCGCTCCGCCAGATCCAGCAATCCGGAAAAGCGCGCTTCCACGAAGCGCGGCCACAAAGCCAGCGACCCGGTCAGGATGGCAAAGCCGGCGAGTGTCTTCAACGGCACGGTCAACGACATTACCGGCAACTGCGGGCTCAGTTTCCCCAACAGCGCCACCGAAATTTCAATCAGCATCGTCGCCGCCAGAACCGGCGCGGCCAACTCCACCGCGGCCAGAAAAATACCGCCCGCGGCGCGCACAATCGCCATCCCTGTCACCGGCGACAACGCGTAGGTCCCCAGGGGAACCACCCGGAAACTACGCACCATCGAGGCCAGCAGAATTCGATCCAGTCCCGCCGCGATCAACACCAAAGTTCCCATCAGTTGAAACAGGTCGCCCATCAGCGGAGTCTGAATCGACGAAGTGGGATCGAGGAGATTGACCATCGAAAAGCTGAATTGCACTCCGACGATCTGGCCGGCAAACAGCAACATCTCGTTCAGCAGCGCCAGCACCAGCCCGTAGACCAATCCAACCCCAACTTCTCCCAGCAGCGCGGCGAAGCTGATCTCCGCATGTGCGTTTGGAAGCGTGGCCACCAGCGGAGCCAGCAGGAATGCAACGGCGCCAACGAACACTGCCTTGGCGCGCACCGGCAGCGCTGTCGACGAGAAGAAGGGTGCGAACGCCACCATCCCGCTCACCCTCACCAGGCTCAACGTCATCGCGCTTAAGAAACTGCTCCACTCCGGCATGGCTCTCCCTTCGCGCTCTAGCCCAGGTAACGGTGCAGATCGCTCATCAGCATCCGCGTGTATGCCGCCATCCGGCCGAGAAACCATGGCATTCCAACCAGTAAAATGAACGCCACCGCCGCCAGCCTCGGAACGCTGGTCAGGGACTGTTCCTGCAGGCTCGTCAACGTCTGCACAAGACTCAGCGCAAATCCCAGCACAACCGCCGCAATCAACACCGGCGCGGCCAAAATCATGGCTTCCTTCATCAATTGGCGAAGAAGTTCGGCAACCAGGTCGGGCGTCATCCGGCATCTCCCTCAAAAACTCTTCAACAGAGAACTGGCCAGCAGGTTCCAGCCATCCACCATCACAAAAAGCAAAATCTTCAATGGTGTTGAAACCACGACGGGCGGCAGTTGAAACATGCCAATCGAAGTCGTGATCGCCGCCGTAACCATGTCGATCAGCAGGAACGGCAGGAACAGCACCGCACCAATCGCGAATCCGGCTTTCAACTCCGACAACACATACGCCGGCACGACCACCCGCATCGGCAGATCATCGGGCTTGTCCGGGCGCGACACCTGCCCCGCGGCGGTGAAGAGCGCGAGGTCTTTCTCCCGCGCGTAGCGCAGCAGGAAATGTTTGATGGGTTGCGCTCCGCGGTCGATAGCCTCAAGGCCAGTGACTTGTCCCGCGCGATACGGCTCAACCGCCTGCTGATCGACCTGGTTCAGCACCGGACTCATCAGGAACCACGTCATCATCAATGCCAGCCCCAGCAGCGTCGGATTGGAGGGCGCCGTCTGTGTCCCCAGCGCCTGGCGCAAAAAATGAAAAACAACCAGCAGCCGCACCAGCGGAGTCATGCACATCAGAATCGCCGGAAGCACCGTGATCAGCGTCAATGCAAACACGATTGTCCACGGCGTGGAGTCCGAAGGATGCAGGCGGCTGTTCAAGTCGGGCAGCAGAGGCGCAGGCGCGGCGGCAGCCAGACGGGCCATCGCCCAAACGCCTGTCATGAAGCCCTCCCGCTCGCGCACGGCCCAGCCGTACATGGATCTTGCAACTTGCGTTTCTTTCCGACCGGTTCGCCTTGCCGCGCCGGTCGCGCTTCGTCGAGGGGATAAAAAGAGGGCGCGCCGTCTTGCGAGGTGGCGACCAGGAATCGCCTTCCCTCTGCCTCTACCAACGCCAGAGATTGCCGCGGCGCCAAGGCGATCCGCTCCACGAGCGCCAGGCGACGCTGCCCTTGCTGCCCGCGACGCAGCTTGCCGAGGAGCCAGCCCGCTAATCCCCCCACCGGAGCAACCGCTCTGCCTTCTGAATTCATGTGCCCATCCCTGTGAATGCTCAATCCAATCCCCTCAAGCCAGCCGGGTAACTCGTACCGCCAGCCTTGTATCCACAACTTCAAATTCGCTCCAGACCAGTTGTGCGTCCTTCGACCCCAACGGCAAATCCTCTCCATGCGGCCACTGAGTCTCAACCACCTGTCCCGGCTCAAGCGCCAGGAGGTGGCGCACGCGAAACCGCCTCACGGGGATCGCAACATCCAACTCCACCGGCAACCGCGCTACCTTCGGATCGAGGGCCAGACCGTCCCCTCGCTCAAGCGATGGAGGCAGAGAAATCAATGCGGCCTCATTCGCAACGGACGGTGTACCAAATGCTCCAGCCTCTCGAAGCGGCTCGGTACCCGCCGCCGGCAATGGATGAGTGGTGGCCATGTGATCGGATTACGAGCAGGAGGAGGTCCAATGTGGGAAGAGAAAGATTGGAAAGGACTCATAATTGCGCCGCGCCCTGTTCGCAGCATCAATCCACCCCGTTAACATAAATTCCATCGCTGTTACACTGATAGAAGTTGCCGAAGCGAGCATCCACGGGTTTGTACGCCCGGACTACGGTGGAAATTGAGGTCGAAGATTATGTCAGAAGCCATTGGAAATAATAACTTTACGAGCACCAGCTTGCGCCTGAAGGTGGGTCTGGCCGAGATGCTCAAGGGCGGCGTCATCATGGACGTGATGAACGTGGAACAGGCCCGCATCGCCGAGGAGTCCGGTGCCGTATCCGTCATGGCGCTGGAGCGCGTGCCCGCCATGATTCGCGCCGAGGGCGGTGTCGCCCGCATGGCCAAGCCCAGCCTCATCAAGCAGATCATCCAGGCCGTGTCCATCCCCGTAATGGCCAAGGCCCGCATCGGCCACTTCGCCGAAGCGCAGATTCTTCAGGAGCTCGGGGTCGATTTTATCGACGAGAGCGAAGTCCTCACCCCGGCTGACGAGGCGCATCACATCGACAAGCACGCATTCAAAACTCCCTTCGTCTGCGGCGCTCGCAACCTGGGTGAAGCCCTGCGGCGCATTGCCGAGGGCGCAGCCATGATTCGTACCAAGGGCGAAGCAGGCACCGGCGACGTGGTTCACGCCGTGCAGCACATGCGCCAGATCGTGAAAGAGATGAAGGCGCTCACCGTCCTCAGCGAGCAGGAACTCTACGCAGCCGCCAAAGAACACCAGGCGCCCTATGAACTGATTCGCATGGTCGCCCAGGCCGGCAAGCTGCCGGTGCCCAATTTCTCCGCCGGCGGCATCGCCACTCCCGCCGACGCGGCCCTCATGATGCAGCTCGGAGCCGAGGCCATCTTCGTCGGCTCAGGCATTTTCATGAAGGAGCGCGCCACTCCGCTCGACGTGGAGAACGATCCGAAAGAACGCGAAGAAGCAGTCTCGCGCGCCAAGGCCATCGTCATTGCGACCACTCATTACAACGATCCCAAGATCCTCGCCGAAGCCAGCGAACAGGTCACCGGCACGATGAAAGGGTTGGCCGCAGCCGCCATTGAGGAATCGCAGCTTCTGCAAACCCGCGGCTGGTAACCACCACCTGCGGTGGGGCTAACTGCCTTCGGCGCGAAACGAAATGACGGAAGATTCGGGGATGACTGAACCACGTGTGCGCCCACGCATCGGCGTACTGGCAATTCAGGGGGACTACGCAGCTCACGCGGAGGCGCTGACCGAGTGCGGCGCGACTCCGGTTGAGGTGCGTAAGCCGGATGAGTTGGCAACACTCGATGGTCTGATTCTGCCCGGCGGAGAATCCACCACCATGCTCAAGTTTCTTGAGCGTCATCGCTTCTTCGAAGTCCTGAGAGAGTTCTGCGGAAACCGTCCCGTCTTTGGCACCTGCGCTGGCGCAATCCTGTTGGCGCGCGAAGTTCGCCACCCCGACCAGCGCAGCCTTGGCGCGCTCGACGCAGTAGTCGAGCGAAACGCGTATGGCCGCCAGATCGATTCAACAATCCTCACCGGCGACGTCGCTCTTCCCGGCGGACCGTTGGAAATGGTGTTTATCCGCGCTCCGCGAATCGTAGTGACAGGCCCCGAAGTCGAAGTCCTCGCGCGTCGCGATGGACTTCCCACCTTGGTGCGCCAGGGCGCCCTGATGGCCGCAACGTTTCATCCGGAACTTACCGCCGACCGTCGCGTGCATCAGGCATTTGTTGACCTTGTCGCTTCTTCTCGTCAAAAATAGGGCCCCGTCAAGGCAGCTTGGCGGCCTAATTCAATTAAAAAACCATCCCCTTCGGGCGCGATTGCGTCCAAACTAGAGTGGTGTAGTCTGATTTTCGAATCTTTCTCTTCTCTGGCCTCGCGGGCGACATGATGTTCTTCGCCATCCTGGTCGCGCTGTTCTTTGCGCGCCAGGCGGGCACGCACATGGACCCTCGCACTCAAATGCAAATCGGCGACTGGCATCCGGTCATGTTGCCTCCCATCCTCTACTTGAATACCGCCTTGCTGCTCTTGAGCGGCCTCACCATGGAGGTTGCGCGGCAAAACATCTTTCGCGAGATCGATGTTTTGGAAGAATGGCTCGGACTGGGTCATCCGGCGCTTCACCGGACGCTTCCCTGGGTGATGGGGACGCTCGGGTTAGGTTTGCTTTTTCTCGGCGGCCAATGGCTGGCATGGCGTCAACTGACTGCCCAGGGATTCGCTTTTGACCATCATTCCACCCCGGCGAGCTACTTCTTTTACCTCATTACCGGCTTGCACGCAGCCCACCTGGTTCTTGGGGTTCTCGCACTGATGGTGTGCATGACCCTGATGCAGCGGTTCAAGCGCGTCGAATTGCGTCAAATCGCCGTGGATGCTACCGCATGGTATTGGCACGCAATGGGATTGGCGTGGCTGGTGTTGTTGGCGGTGTTGGCTGTCGGGCAATAGCGAGGTCAAATTGTTCCACGTGGAACAATTTGAGCCGGCTGTGGAAAACAAATAGTGTCAAAATTTGCAGATTATATGGGCCAACTATGGATGAGCCTTCGAAGGCGCTGCCTTCTTCTGCTGGGGTCCAGGCGCGGTTGTTAGCGTGGGGCTTGCAGTCAGAGTGAACTCATCCTTCTGCTCGACCTCGAGCGTCGCAGCGTCCGGATCTTTCACCTTCCACATCACAGCGTGTAATTTTCCGTCGCGGTAATCCAAAGTTAAGTAGTGATAAACAGGAAATCCCAGGTCTCTGTAGAGATCTTTAGATCCGCGAAAAAAGAGCGGATACGGTTCGGCGCCGCCACCGCCTGACGTGACGTACTCCACGCCATTGCGTTCAAAGCGCTCATAGTTGTGCAGATGGCCGTTGAAGACGATCACCTTGGCGTGCATCTTGTACAGGTGAATCTCGAGCAGATGGCGGAGCGTGAGCGCTTCCTTCGAGGGCAGATTGGTGAAGATCTGGGATTGCTCATCGACCACCCACGGCACGTGATAAAGGATGAAGAGGAACTGCACCTGGCTGGGCAAGTGATCGAGTTGCGCGGCATACCAGGTTGCCTGCGCACTGGTTCCGCCAGAGGGCGAAGTCATATCGAGCGAGATCACCTCGACGCTGCCCATCAGCACGGAATAGTAGCGGTGGCCTTTAAGCCCGGGGAAGTTCTGCAGGTAATTGGCAATCCCCTTCGCCGCATCGCCTTTCAACTCGTGGTTTCCGATGGTAGGCAGCACCAAAATATGGTTCGTGTTCCAACTGGCCGTCTCGTCCCGAAACACCTTCCAGTCGTCATCGTTGGAACCGACATAGGGCATGTCGCCGGTGAGCAACAGGACCCCGGGATGCTCCTGGCCCACTCGCTCGGCCAACCATTTGCGCACCTTCGGATTGGTGCCGATGGTCACGGAAGGATCGGTGAACCGCATGTCTCCATAGCCCACCATGTGAATCGGAGCGCCGGGGGCGTACTTGGAGATGGTGAATGTGGGGTTAACGTCGACTGTCTGAGCCGGGGCAACTCGAACCGAGCCAGGGAGCGCACAACACAAAAAGCTGAAGAAAAGCACACGTGCACATAGCTTGAGATTCTTTTGAATAGGACAGTCCACAGCCCAAGATTATCATCCGAAGTTCTTCCGTTCCAAGGCGCTGGCGCATTCAAAGGCGCGGCATGTCCGCGCAGTCAGGGAAGTTTGTAATTGTCGAAACAAAGCAAAGTGAGAACGAGCCCTCAGAGACGTATCCCCCGGTTCCGGAGTTGATGTCGAAAAAGCAATTTCCGAGTTGCTCACGATCCATCCGAAACTCTGGAAACCCTTGTCCCGTGCGGCTCGATGAGCGCTTTGGCCGGTTGGCAACAATTGAGCATCGCATGCATCCTTCGTAATCGGGAACTTTGTCGTCGCCAGGGGTGGTTCAGATTGCGAATGTGGAAAGAGAGAGAACGAGAGGAAACCTCCCGCTCAATCATTGCCATTGCATTTCGAGGCCATATATTTCCTGGGTGCTGATGTCCCGCGCAACCAAAGGAGACTCATCGGGGGCGAGCCCAAACCACTCGCCCCAGGTGCCGGCCGTAACGCGGCCAACCTCACTGAGTTCTGCGACATCCTCGATCTTGCGATCGCTCATGCGCAGGCGAACAATTCGGTACGGTTTGTCCGGTGCAGGAAGGTACTGGAAGTAGAGATACTTTCCGTCATGCGACCACATCGGGTAACCGACATAACCGACAAGGCAATCACACGGTTTCGTCCACTTCTGTGTGGAGGTATCGAAGAGCATCAGCTTTTCGGATCCGACTATCGTGCCCGAAATATATCTGCCATCCGGAGACCAATGCGGAGAAAAGTATCGAGCCGGGCAACGTAGAGACGCGCCGCGATTTCAAGTCAAGGCGAGCACCTGGAACGGCTGTCCGCTGAACCTCAGCTTCACGCCATCCTTGCGCAGCTCTTCCGTCTGCAGATCTGCTTCAAATGCGCCGAAGCGTACAAGCCGAACCGGAGATTGTCTTTCAGCCATTGGGGATCTTCCTTGCTAGGTCGAAGCGAAATTCCGAGTCCAGTGAGGCACGTATTAATGAAATCCATTGACGAGCATAATGTCGCTGTTTACCTCGCCAATTTGTGAATAGATGATCCAACGGCCATCAGTCGACACGGAGAGGCCCTCATCGAAATCTTTCTCTACTTCGAAAACTGGACGTACCTGGCGGGTGGAGAAATCGAAGTAACTCACCGACCTTGGTGCATTTGCGGGAACAAAATAAATTCCTTCTTGAACAACCGTCCACAGACCGCCTAACTCGGGAAATCCATCAACCGCAGTCTCAGAACCGGGCTTTCGCTGCCCTACTGCCACTTTCTTGAGCACTCGTTTTCGCGCACCTCCCGCGAAATACAGGGTGGCACCGTCAAATGACTCCTGTGGATCGGCCGCACTCATGTCGGCGGACACCAGGACAGGATCACCGCCGGAGGCCGGGCAACGAAAAATTCCTCCCTTACCGACCTCGTCGGACCTGAAATAGATCCAATTGCCGTCCCGGGACCAGTGTGGCCGGTAAATGTTGGACAGATTTGTGTTCAATTTCCTGGGAGATCGTTCCTCGACATCAGCTATGTAGATTTCCCAACGGTCGAGGGGACGAGAATCGAACGCTACCTTTCTGCCGTCCGGTGACCATTGCGGACTGCCGCTCTCATAGGCACTGTTCGATATCTCGACGAGGCTGCTCCCGTCCCCATTGCTGACCCAAACTCCTGTCGGCCCAGTTCGGCGAGACGCAAACGCAATTCGCTTTCCCTCGGGTGAGTAAGCACCGCTATATTGCATTCGCGTGGAAGGGACAAGTTCCACGGCTGGAGATTCAGGGTGCTGGATATCTTTGCGCCAGATACTCAGGCTTTGGGATCTGGTGCTAAAGGCAAGCCGGCCGACATTCGATGAGACGGTAGGTAATTCCGCGTCCCCGGCAAAAGGAAGGCGCTTCACTGAACCGCTCGCAACCTCAACTTGACCCAGTTCCGGGTGTTGACTATCGATCGAATAGATCAGCGCCCGGTCATCGGCGGACCATGTTAGTCCCTGCGGGAACGAGCGAAACTGGGAGATGATCTTCGGCTGGCCATCGGGAACGAGTACTGAGTATAGGGCGGATTCATTAAAACTTCGAATACACCAGAATGCGAGGTTGTCGCCCTTATGGGAGAACGCCGGTTGAGCTTCAACAACACAATCTGGGGGATTTGGGAGCGTTCTCGTATCGAGTGTTTCCGGTGAAATCAGGTGAATGCTTCTGAATTCCTCGTTTGGCAACCTGTCTGCAAATGCGATCCACTTGCCGTCGGATGACCAACTGATCGCCGAAAATGGACCCGCAGGAAGCTGCGTCGAACGCAGCTTCCGCTCGGGCCCACCCAGTGCGGGAACAACATATATACCGGTTTCTCCGCCAGACACTCGGTGAAACGCAATCTGGGTCCCGTCAGGAGACCATGCGGGACTCAGCCATGCCGACGGATGCTGCGTCAGACGCAAGAGCGTCTCGCTCCCTATGGCCTTTACATAAAGGTCAAAACCTTTGGCCCCAGTCAGTCGATCACCATTCCACGCGAATGCGATTCTTGAGCCATCTGGGGAAAATGCAGGGGCGATTTCCTCGCCGGGCAACGCCGTGAAGGGGACGGGTGTCAATATTGCCTGGCTGGCAGATGGTTTCTGACTAAGTGATCGGTAGGCAGCTAGGATCGCAAGACCCGTTACAGTGAGCGCAAATAAGGAAACTCCGGCTTTAAACCAGACGGTATTCAACCTCGATCGCCAATCCGGCGTGATGGAGGCGAACGGCGGCGACGTTGGCTCAACCTTACCGATAAATCGATACCCCCGCCGCGGTAGCGTCTCGACGAAGCGCGGGGTCTCTGCCGAGTCGCCCAGCACCTCCCGGATCTTGTTGACGGCGGTGTTGAGGTTGCGCTCGATGTCGACAAACGTATCCGGCCACAGCCGTTTCTGTAATTCCTCCCGCGTCACCACGTCGCCAGGGCGCTCCAGCAGGATTGCGAGCACCTGGAAAGGCTGTCCGCTGAACTTCAGCTTTACGCCATCCTTGCGCAACTCACTCGTCTGCACGTCCGCTTCAAATGCACCGAAGCGTACAAGCCGGGGACGTGGTTGCGTATCAGCCATTTGGGAAGTCCCCTTTCGGTCAACGACCGGTCTTGCTGTCCTCGCTCAAACGGGCGCGCTACATATTCAACTTCAAGAATCCCTAGCAGTTATGTCGATCCACATCTTTTCCATATTTCATTGACATGGATTTTACCCCCAATCCATTGAGGTAGCCAGATATAGCCGCCAATGTCGCCTTCGGCTCGCACCCCGCGAGCGGAGGCCGACATGAAATTCGCATCGATCTGCACTTCTCTCTGTGTCCTTCTCGCCGCCGCATTTGCATTCACGTCCATTTCCTGCCAGGCAGAAACGCATTGCCCGGGTAACATCGCTGGCATCAGACCGCGAATGGTCGCTGGGGCCTTGCTCGTTGTTCCCGTCATGGTCAACCACTCCGGGCCGTTTGATTTTATGGTCGACACCGGCAGCCAGCTCAACGTGATCGACCCCGCGCTCGCAGCCCAGCTTAACCTGAAATCGCAAGGTACGGTTGGGCTAGTTGCCACCGCGACCTATACCCAGGCGCCCGTCGGGGTATTGGACTCGTTGCAGGCGGGCTCACATGTGGTGTCGATGCCCCTTGTCGTTATCCAGGATCTGGGGCCGATTCAGGCGGCAGATCCACGGATTCGGGGCGTCCTCGGAGAGAACTTTCTCGCCCATTTCGATGTGCTCATCGACTATTCGCGCGGGCTGCTCTGTCTGGACGATACAAAGCTTATCGAAAAATACGTTCGCGGCGAGCGGATTCCGCTGGTGACTTCGAGACATCCCGAAGCCGAAGTGCCGTTCTCCGAACGCCTCGTTGTTTCAGTGAATCTCTCCGATACAGGAACCCGACCGATCCTGCTCCAGATCGACTCCGGCAGCGACGGACCTATTCTGTATGCGGGCAACCGGGAGTTGGAACAGCCGTTACTCAAGCGAGCCAAGCTTCAGGGACCAGCGGTAAGTAATGCACGCAGGGCGTTCGCGGTTCTGCCTCCGCAGGATATGAGGCTTGGTAACCGCATCGTTCGGAAGGTCCCCTTCGTGACCCCAGCCAGTAGATCGCAGAACGTTCCAGATCGTGAGGAGGACGGGATATTACCTACAGTGCTCTTTCAGCGTGTATATGTTAGCCATTCAGATCGCATCGTTATCTTTGACCCAAGGTGATTCGAGAATGATGTGGTCCGAGTGCAAGCACCAGTGATCGCTTTGGGTGGCCCCGATTCTCGACGGGGGGCAACTCGCCAACGGACTCATCTAGCCGCCGTTAAGTGGAGTTCCAGCTTCTGGGAGGCTTACCGGCAAAGCGGAAATTACTCTCGAAGCAACAGGCCCGAGACCTTTCTGGGCTTCATTCATCAGCGTCGCAGACTCCTTCAATTCGTGGGATGAAACCACACGAGTCCGCTTAGCCGTTGATTGCTTGATTGCTCAGTGTTTCTTTCAGGCGTGGGACGGATGGAGGAAGGCGCGGAGGCGCTCGGCAAGCGTCGGCACTACTGGACATTCGAGGTAGATTTGCCGATTGAGCGACATGAGCAGCTGGACTGCTCTCACCTCAGGGTCATTGGCAGAGAATGTTTTTCCCACGTGCACATACTCGTCGGTGAGGTATTCGATTGCGTGGCCCAGGATCTCGAGAGCATGGCCTGCATCGGAGTTGATGCGGCGCCGGCGATTGGTATTCTCAGCCGGAATAGAGGTTGCGCGACCCGTGTCAGCAAACGATAAACCAGCGATTGAAGCAGCCATCTTCTAAATCCTTCAGGCGAAGCTATTGTGATCCTTACTCAGCCTTTCGGCGCGGTCGTAACAATTCTTTAGGTGACAGAGGTACCGCGTTCGATAACGGGACATTGCAGTATGCCGTTTCACCTTGGGAAATCAATGTGACGCCCCTCACTGCTGGTGGACAGACGCGCGCCCTATACAGTTCATGGGAGATCAGGTGAGTTGCCTCACCTCTCAGTCTTCCGGCGGGCTGTGGGCAGCCGAGGATTCCGGGCTCCGCTGCGGCTTCCGGTCGCACACCAGCTACTCCGCTGGTCTGCGGCGATTACCTTGACGGGATGAGCTTTGAAACCTAATCTCAAACCAGCGGCCTGTCGCACTGGGGTTGTGTTGGCCAGTGTCTCCGGCTCAATTTTTTGCGGACTATTGCGGACAGGGCTGCAATGATTCCTTATCACTGGCAGTATCTACCTCTTCTGATGCAAATCCTTTTTGCAATTGGACTTGCGTCGGTCATGGTGCTTGCCTCGTGGTTTGTGGGACAGCACCGGAACCTGCCAGTGAAGCTGGCGGCGTACGAGTGCGGCATCGAGGCTGTGGGCGACGCCCGCGCCCGCTTCAGCGTGCGTTTTTACATGGTGGCCATGCTGTTCATCCTGTTCGACGTGGAAGCGGTTTTCATGATGCCCTGGGCGGTCATCTACCGCAAACTGCCCGCAATCACCGGGCAAAGACTGTTCGGATTCTGGGAGATGGTGGTTTATCTGGGGTTCGTGGCCGTGGGCTTGTACTACATTGTGCGCAAAGGCATCCTTAACTGGAGCCAGGACAAGGCGGATCTTTAGATGGCCGAAGGGCAACCCAGAACACTTGCCGGCAGAGCTGCCGTGCTCGAAGGCCTCCCCGAACATCCGGCGGTCAAGGCGATTCTCGCGTGGAACCCGGATGCGCTGACCGATGCGCTGTTTGATCACGGCGAATTAACCCTGACCATCGCGCCGGCGTCGGTTTGCATGGCCGCGGCCACCGTGCAGGCAGCCGGATACAACTTTTTTGAAGACGCAACGGCTGTCGACTGGTTCCCTTCCGAGCCGCGTTTCCAGTTGAGCTACCACATCCTCTCGCACACCTATAAGGAGAGAATTCGCCTGCGCGCGATGATCGGCGGGACCGATCCCGCCATTGAGTCGATCACATCGGTCTGGCCGGGAGCCAACTTCTACGAGCGCGAAATCTTCGATCTGTTCGGTATCCGATTTGACGGCCATCCAAACCTGCGCCGCATTCTGATGCCCGACGAATTTGTAGGTTATCCCTTGCGCAAGGACTACCCGGTGGAGGGCTATCGCTGATGGTAGTAAGCGCAGGCACACCCATCCTTGTAGCTCCCACGGCAGAGGGCGCAAACGATCAGCACATGGTGCTGAACATGGGACCGCAGCATCCGTCGACGCATGGCGTTTTGCGCCTGGTGCTGGAGATCGACGGTGAGATTGTCGTTCGCCTCTACCCGGAAATTGGCTACCTGCACACGGGGATTGAGAAGACCTGCGAGGCGAAGTTTTACCAGCAGGTTGTGCCGCTGACCGATCGCGTGGACTACCTCGGCCCCATGGCTAACAACCTCTGTTATTGCCTCGCGGTCGAAAAGCTGTTGCAGTTGGAGATTCCCGAGCGTGCACAGTGGATACGGGTGCTGCTGACTGAGCTGACGCGGCTGAATTCGCATTTGATCTGGCTCGGCACGCACGCCATGGATATCGGCGCGCTGACGGTGTTCCTTTACACGTTCCGCGAGCGCGAAGAGATTCTGCGCATCTTTGAAGATGTATCCGGCCAGCGGATGATGACCAGCTACTTTCGCATCGGCGGTTTGGCGATGGAGCCGCCGCTGGATCTCTTCGATCGCATTCAGGCATTCATCAAGACGTTTCCGGAGAAGATCGACGAGTACTCGAACCTGCTTACGGGAAATCCGATCTTTCGCAATCGGCTGATGGGGGTTGGATACCTATCTGCGGCCGACGCGGTTGCGCTTGCGGTCACAGGGCCGACGATGCGCGCATCGGGTGTCGATTTTGACCTGCGCCGCGACATGCCGTATTGCAGCTATGAGAAGTTTCAGTTTCGCGTTCCGGTGTTGACTGAGGGAGATTGCTGGGCTCGGTATCTTGTGCGGCTCGATGAGATGCGCGAAACGGTGAAGATCATTCAGCAGGCGCTGGACGGAATGCCGAGCGGGCCGATCAAGGCCGATGCTCCGAAGATCGTGCTGCCGGATCGCGAGAAGATGAAGACGCAGATGGAAGCACTCATTCATCACTTCAAGATCGTGACGGAGGGCTTCAACGTTCCCGCCGGCGAGGTGTATCAGGGCATTGAATCGGGCCACGGACAGATGGGCTACTATGTGGTTTCGGACGGCACCGCCAAGCCTTACCGGGTGCACATGCGGTATCCGGGTTTTGCCACGCTGCAGGCGCTGGAGACGATGTGCAAGGGGCGGATGCTGGCGGATGTAGTAGCGGTGATTGGGTCGATTGATATTGTGCTTGGGGAGATTGATCGCTAGTGCCCACAACTGCGCAGTTGTATGCGGAGCTGTGGGTATCGCTGGCTTCCCTGCTGCGCAGCTACACTGCGGCGCACGGGTTGAACGGGGACCGGCAGGCGACGGTCGAGTTGGGAGAAGAGCAGATCATGGTGCGCCATGGAAATGCATGGCTCGACCTGATTCGCAACGGCGCGCAAGTGATCTGGCGGCGTGAAGACGGACGGAGAGGAATGCTCGAGTTGACTGAATCCGGACGGTTGCGCAGCGACGCCGGCGAGGACGAAATGGATATGGTGGCTGAAGCGTGGGCGCGGGAGTTGATGCGATGAGCACGAGAGACTCGAGAACGGAGACGATGTCGATTTTTTCGCCCCAGCTCGCGGCCCGCTTTGACGCGCTCGTTGAGAAGTACCCGGTGCGGCGCTCAGCGCTTGTGCCGATGCTGCTCTACGCGCAGGACGAGATCGGATATCTCTCCGACGCTGTGGTCGCGGAAGTGGCTGAACGCATCGGCATCACGGAACTCGACGTGCGCAATGTGGCGACCTACTACTCGATGCTGCGATTCAAACCGGCGGGCAAGTTCAACGTGCAGGTGTGCACCAATATCAGTTGCATGCTGCGCGGCGCTTACGAGGTCTATGAGCGCTTCCAGGAAGAGCTTGGCATCGGGCACAAGGGAGTCACGGCGGACGGCGTCTTCTCGCTCGAAGAGGTCGAGTGCATCGGAGCCTGCTGCTGGGCTCCGGCGATCCAGGTGAATTACAGCTTTCACGACGATCTGACTCCCGATCACGTGCCTGCGCTGCTGGAGGATTACCGCGGCCTAGCCAATTCGGGAAGCATGGCCGGGTCCGGGCGAGAAGGGATGGCCTCGCATGCCTAGGCTCGTCTCGCATCCCGATGAGGTGAAAGTGGTCTCGCGGCGGTTTGGTCAGGGCGCGGCGGCGATCGAGAAATACATCGAGCTCGGCGGCTACGAAGCGGCGAAGAAGTGTCTCGCGCAAGGACCCGAGTGGATCATCGAAGAGATGAAGGCCTCGAATCTGCGCGGGCGTGGAGGCGCGGGATTTCCGACGGGCATGAAGTGGTCGTTTGTGCCCAAACAGTCGGCCAAGCCCAAATATGTTCTGGTCAACGGGGACGAGAGCGAGCCGGGCACTTGCAAGGATCACCTGATTTTCTTGCATGATCCTCACGCGGTGATTGAGGGGACGATCATTGCCGGCTTGGCGATTGGCGCCAAAACTGGATTCATTTATTTACGCGGCGAGTATCGCTACCTGATCGAGATCATGGAGAAGGCTGTTGCGGATGCCTACGCCAAAGGCTTTCTCGGGAAGAATATCTTTGGGTCTGAAATGGAATTCCAGGTGATCACGCAGAGCGGTGCGGGCGCTTACGAAGTCGGCGAAGAGTCGGCGTTGATGGAGTCGCTCGAAGGCAAGCGTGGGATTCCGCGCATCAAGCCCCCGTTTCCCGCTGTCGTCGGCCTCTATGGCGGCCCCACCGTCATCAACAATGCTGAGACGATCGCGACGGTGCCGCATGTGATTACGATGGGCGGCGCGACGTTTGCCGAGACCGGCACAGCGCGTAATGGTGGAACACGCCTTTTCTCCATCAGTGGTCATGTCGAGCGCCCCGGCGTTTACGAATTGCCGATGGGCTACAACCTGAAAAAGATGATCTACGAAGTGGCGGGCGGCATTCGCGGCGGACGCAAATTGAAGGCCGTGGTTCCCGGCGGCTCCTCGACACCGGTGCTATTGCCTGAAGAGATCGAGAATCTCGGCATGGACTTTGATCAGGTGGGCAAGGCTGGTTCGATGCTTGGTTCGGGCGGCGTTGTGGTGATCGACGATCAGACTTGCATTGTGGAGTTCGCGCTGCGGACGATCAGTTTTTATCAGCATGAAAGCTGCGGCTGGTGTACTCCCTGCCGCGAGGGCACGGACTGGCTCAAGAAGTCATTGACGCGCTTCCATGCCGGCTTTGGAACAGCGAAGGATATCGACAATATCCAATACATTGCCGACAACATGATGGGGCGGACGTTTTGCCCGCTGGGCGATGCGGCCGCTATGCCAACGTTGGGCTTCGTGAAGAAGTTCCGCAAAGAGTTTGAAGATCATTTGAACGGAAGGCCGTGTCCGTTTGCGAAGCATGGTGCGCCGGAGTTGACGGTGGTGTAGGTAGAAGGAGGCCATTGCATGGAAACGGCGTTAGAAAAGGCGGAAGTCCTATCCATTAAGGACCATCCCCAGTGGGATGAAGCGTTGATTCAGCAGATGATCGCCGATGACCCTTCTATCCTGGGTCTCGGACCCCTGCTGCTCCGTGACAAGGAGCGTACCCAACCCCATAAGGGACGCCTCGATCTGTTACTGCAATCAGAGGACGCAACCGCGTGGTACGAAGTGGAAGTGCAACTCGGTGCCACCGACGAGACGCACATCGTCCGTACAATTGAATACTGGGATGTTGAACGCAAGAGGTATCCTGACCTCCAGCACACGGCTGTGATCGTCGCCGAAGACATTACGAGCAGGTTTTTCAACGTAATCAGCTTGTTCAATCAGGCGATCCCGCTCATCGCTTTGAAGATGTCTGCGGTAAAGATCGGCGGCCGGACAGCGTTGTTGTTCACGAAAGTTCTCGACTACGAGCGCAAAGGTCTGGAAGCCGCAGATGAAATCGTTCAGCCGGCAGATCGGGCCTATTGGGAATCACGTGGTTCAGATGCAACGATGAAAGCGATGGATCGAATTCTTCAAATAGCGAGAGAGTCAAACCCCAAGATCGAGCTTAAGTACAACAAGGGATACATTGGCACCATCGTTGATGGATCAAGCAGCACTTTCCTGACCTTTCGGCCGAGAAAGAAGGTCCTAAATCTCGGAGCCCATCTACCGTCTACGCCGGACAATGACAAGCTTTGCGAGGGAGCAGGTTTTGAGGTCGAATACGATCCGAGATATTCAAAGTATCGTTTTGTGGTGCTTCCTGAAGATGTCGAGAAGCGCGCGGCCTTTTTTCGGGACTTTATTCGTCGATCCTACGAGGAAGGAGCCTAGCTCATGGAGCGGATTTTCATGGCGATCCATGAGTACCGGAAACGTAGTTATTCAACCAGGTGAGCAGGAAGACGAATGGCAGACGTAACCTTCACAGTCGATGAAAAGAAGCTGACGGCTCCCGCGGGGACGCTGCTGATTGAAGCGTGCCGCAAGGCGGGCATCGAAATTCCTGCGTTCTGCTATTACCCTGGACTGAGCCTGCAGGCGGCTTGCCGCATGTGCGTCGTGCGCCAGGAGAAGGTGCCGAAGCTGCAGACGGCCTGCACCACAACTGTCGCCGAAGGCCAGGTTTTCATTACCGAATCGGCCGAGATTGCCCAGGCACGCAAAGCCACGATTGAACTGCTGCTGGGGAATCATCCGCTTGACTGCCCTGTCTGCGATGCAGGTGGCGAGTGCGAATTGCAGGATATGACATTCAAATACGGCGCGGGCGAAAGTCTCTATGCAGAGGCCAAGGCGCATCGCGAAGAACAGCAATGGTCACCGGCGGTTTTCTATGACCGGCCTCGCTGCATTCTTTGTTATCGCTGCACGCGGATGTGTGGCGAAGGTATGGATGTGTGGGCGCTGGGCGTGCAAAATCGCGGTGTCAGCTCGGTCATCATGCCCAATGAGGGTGACAGGCTCGATTGCGAGCAATGCGGCATGTGCATCGATGTGTGCCCCGTAGGCGCGCTGACTAGCGGCAGCTATCGCTACAAAACTCGTCCCTGGGAGATGAACCACGTTTCGACCGTGTGCACGCATTGCGCGGACGGATGCAAGGTAACGCTGGGAATTCGACAGTCTAACGATGGCTCCGAGATCGTCCGCGCCGACAATCGCGACAAGAGCGGCATCAACGGCGACTTTCTCTGCGCAAAAGGCCGATTCGGATTCGATTTTGTCGAAAGCCCGGACCGATTGAACAAGCCTCTGGTTCGAAATGCTCAGGGAAAACTCGAGCCGGTAACCTGGGAGTTTGCACTGCGGACGGCGGGCGCCAAGCTGAAAGAGATTCGCGACAGCCGTGGCGGCGTGGCCATCGGGGTCATCGGGTCCAATCGGACTACGAATGAAGAGAATTACCTGCTGCAGAAGTTTGCGCGGACTGTGCTCGGCACCAACAATATCGACCACGAACGTACCGCCGACTATCCCGCCTTCGCGCGCGCGCTGGCAGGACAGCAAGGCAAGGCAGCCAGTCTTCGCGACGCTGCGAGCGCTCCAGCGATTCTGCTCCTCGGCGGCAATCCAACCGATGAGCATCCGCTGCTTGCCTGGAATCTTCGAACCAATGTGCGACTCAATCGCGCGCGCCTTTATCTTGCCAACGACAAGAAGATCAAGCTTGAGCGGCAGGCGAAGGCCGTCCTGAGGATTCCGCAAGATGGCTACTCCAAGCTTGCTTCTTACCTCGGTGGCAATGATTCCGATATCAATAATGCTGCCTTCCGCGAAGGCATACTGGCTGAGCAGTCGCTGCTCGTCATCTTCGGCAATGAATATCGCAGGACGCAGGTGGAAGCACTCGTCGATTGGGGTCTGCAGCGAGGCAATGTGCGGTTTGCGTACCTCGGCGACTATGCCAACTCGCGCGGAGCAGCCGACATGGGCTTGCTGCCCGATCTGCTTCCTGGGTACATTCCTGTATCCACCCCTGGAGCATTCACGACAGAATTCGCAGGCATGCCAACTGCACCGGGCCAGACGAGACCGCAGATGCTTGCTGCAGCGGCAAATGGTGAGCTCGGCGCGCTGTTTGTAGTTGGCGCGGACCCCGTCGCGGAACTCGCAGTTGATCCAGCTTCACTCAAAAATACGTTCGTTATCGTTCAGGACCTCTTCCTCACCGAGACGGCGGCGATAGCCGATATTGTTTTTCCGGCTGCGAGCCTCTATGAGAAGACGGGAACCGTAACCAACACCTTCGGCGATCTACAATTCGCGCGCAAGGCGGCCGATCGTGCGGGAGTCAAGTCGGATTTCGAGATCCTCGTGCGGCTTGCCGGCAGCATGGGTGTGGATGTGAAGACTCTCGTGCCTTTCGGCAAAGGCGGCGTGACCGCCGACTTGGGACAGTCGCGTGGCGCGCAGGCGGGCGAGGCAGACCGCCACGCAGTCTGGCTATCCGCGAATAATCTGGAACCGAAGCTGAGCCCGTTTGATCCCCTCGCACTGCTGGATGAAATCGAGCGGCTGGTACCTGGATACAAGCTGGACCGATTGAATTTGTTTGGCGGCAATGATGTTGCAACCGAGCCCGGGTTTGTGGCGGTCTCGACATTGACCGCGACCGCACCGGACGTGATTACGCCGGCGCACAATGGACTGTTTACATCGGGAACGCTGGGTCGATACAGCCCGGGACTTAAGGACCTGCAACAACATCAGACCGCAGCACTGGCAGAAACAGCCGCGGACTGACAAGAAGATTGGCTAGAGAGGCTGAAGAAGCGTGACGATTTTGCAGTTTTTCCTGTGGAGCTTGCTCAAGGTAGTTGTGGTGACGGTCGTGTTTCTCCTCGGCGTCGCTTACACCGTCTTGCTTGAGCGCAAGCTTGTCGGGCGCATTCAAAATCGCTGGGGACCAAACCGCGTGGGATGGTATGGCCTGTTGCAGCCGCTGGTGGACGGTGCAAAATCATTTCTTAAAGAAGACATCATCCCCACCGGAGTCTATCGGCCACTTTATCTGCTCGCTCCCATCATCGCTCTCAGTTGCGCGCTGATTTCAATTGGCGTTGTTCCGTTCGGTGATCCCGGTGTTGTCGGCGCAGGCAATTTTCATTTTTTCCAAATCGCAGATGTGAACATTGGCTTGCTTGTCATTCTAGGCATCACCTCCATTGGCGTGTATGGAATTGCGCTCGCCGGCTGGTCGTCGAACAATAAGTATTCCCTGCTCGGGTCGCTGCGATCTTCGGCGCAACTCGTGAGCTATGAGCTGGCGTTGGGGCTTTCGCTAGTAGGCGTCGTGCTGCGGGCCGGATCGCTGAACCTCGACGTCATTGTGCGCAGCCAGGCCAATCGGGGCATGCTCAGTTGGAATCTCTTCGGCGGACTGCAATTCGTCGCCTTCTTCATCTACCTCATGTCGGCCTACGCCGAGACGAACCGCTCGCCCTTTGACTTGCCCGAGGCCGAGAGCGAACTGACCGCCGGCTATCACACCGAATACAGCTCGATGAAATTCGCCATGTTCTTCATGGCCGAGTACGGCAACATGATTACCGTGGGTTGTGTGGCCACACTGCTCTTTCTCGGCGGCTGGACGAGCCCGTTCGGCAATCTCTTTGGCACCCCTGAAAACTTTTGGGTTCGCGCATTCGTTCCGATCTTCTGGTTCGTCCTGAAAGTCTTCAGTTTTCTGTTTCTTTACGTCTGGGTGCGGGGAACACTGCCCCGCTTCCGCTATGACCAGTTGATGAGTTACGGATGGCGCTACTTGATGCCGCTGGCCATCCTGAATATTGTGGGTACCAGCCTTTGGCTTGCGTACCGTTGAGAGCGCTTCAAGGCTCGATTTGGCTGGGAGTCATGGCCGGATCGAGTAGTCGTTCACGGCATGCGCTCAGTTACAATCGGAAGGGATTTCCGGAACCTGACAACCCTTCCCTCAACCTGCCGGCTTTGTTTCGCGGCACTCGCCAGAACGCGACGGTACGATGCACCTGATTCTCTTTATTATCTTTGCCGGACTCTGCTTGGCTGGAGCGATCAACCTTCTGCTGCAGACCCATCCCATCAACAGCGCCCTGTCGCTGATTGTGGTCATGACTTCGCTGGCAGTGCTCTATCTGCTGCTTGGCGCGGAGTTCCTGGCCGCCGCGCAGATCATCGTTTATGCGGGCGCGATCATGGTGCTCTTTACATTTGTCGTGATGCTGCTCAATGCAGGACGCGAAGAGCGGACCCTCGGAAGCCGCGCTGCTCGCGTTGTTGGATTTCCGGCGGTCGCTGCAATTCTCGCCATTATCGCGACGGGGATCTTACGCTTGCAGGGTTTGGGGTCAGCCGGATTGCAGGATCGGATCACCAGCACCGCGGACTTGAGTGCGGTGCTGTTCACTAAGTTGCTGTTGCCCTTTGAAGTCACCTCCGTCCTCATCCTCATCGCCATTCTCGGCTCGGTTGCGCTGGCTCGTCACGGCGATGGAGACCCCGACGCGAGTCCGGAAAGGACGGCCGGCAAATGAACTCAACCTTGCACATGGTCCAACAGGAGATTCCGCTCACGTGGTACTTACTCTTGAGCGCCGTCTTGTTCTGCCTTGGCATACTCGGTTTCCTCATCAAGCGCAACCTGATTACCGTCTTCATGTCGATCGAGCTGATGCTCAATGCCGTGAATCTCTCGTTTGTAACCTTTGCTCATCAATGGCATGAGGTGAAGGGCCAGATCTTTGTCTTCTTTGTGATGATGGTGGCCGCGGCGGAGGCAGCCGTGGGCCTCGCCATCATCATTGCCGTCTTCCGCGCACGCGCTACGTTGGCCGTCGACAGAATCGATCTGATGAAACTATGAACGGACCTTACCATCTTTGGCTGATTCCGCTACTGCCGTTCGCGGGATTTCTGACCAACGGGCTTGTCGGCAAGTACCTGCCGAAGTGGCTCGTAACCACGGTCGCGTTGCTTGCACCACTGACTTCGTTTGGCGTGGTGTTCATTGCTTCGGCTGATCTATATTTGCGGTACTACGTGATCCAGGTCGGCGGTCCGATGGGACCTCCAAGGCCGTTTCATCCTGTTGTTGAGATGCTTGGCAACTGGATCGCCGTCGGCCAATGGCACTTTGACTTCACGTTTGTACTCGATCAGTTGTCGATGGTCATGCTGCTCGTCGTCACCGGTGTGGGTTTCCTCATCCACATCTATTCCGTCGGCTACATGCACGACGACGAAGGCTACGCGCGCTTCTTCTCGTATATGAACCTCTTCATGTTTTTCATGACGGTTCTTGTGCTCGCTGGCAACGCCTTGCTCATGTTTGTCGGTTGGGAAGGCGTGGGCCTCGCGTCGTACCTGCTGATCGGCTTCTACTTCAAGAAGACTTCTGCCGCCGACGCGGGTAAAAAGGCCTTCATCGTAAACCGCATTGGTGATTTCGGCTTCCTCATTGGATTGTTCCTGCTGCTGGCGAATTTCGGCACGCTGACCTTCAGCGAGATCGCCGCCAGGCTCTCTGCAAACCCTTCATGGAGCGGCGGAGTGCTCACCGCCATCGCGCTGTGTCTGCTCCTTGGCGCCGCGGGCAAGAGCGCGCAGCTTCCGCTGTATGTCTGGCTGCCGGACGCGATGGAAGGTCCGACTCCGGTTTCCGCATTGATCCACGCGGCAACCATGGTCACCGCCGGCGTCTACATGATTGCCCGTACGCATTTTCTCTTTGACCGTTCGCCCTTCGCTCTCAGCGTGGTTGCGATTGTGGGGGCGGCAACGGCCATCTTCGCGGCCACTATTGGCTTGGTGCAGAACGACATCAAGCGCGTGCTCGCCTACTCGACCATTTCGCAACTTGGCTACATGTTTCTCGGTTGCGGAGTCGCAGCCTACTCGGCTGCCATCTTCCACTTGATGACCCATGCCTTTTTCAAGGCGCTGCTCTTTCTCGCGGCGGGATCAGTGATTCACGCGCTGAGCGGGGAACAGGATTTGCGCAACATGGGCGGGCTTCGCAAGAAGATCCCGATCACGTTCTGGACCATGACTGCGGCGGTCTTGGCCATTGGGGGTTTCTGGCCTTTCGCTGGATTCTTCTCGAAGGACGCGATCCTTTACGAAGCGTTCCAGCATGGTGACTCGGGCAAGATTCTCTGGTTCGTCGGGCTCGTTACTGCACTGCTGACCAGCTTCTATATGTTCCGCCTCTGGTACTTGGCCTTTATGGGTGAATCGCGAAGCGACGGCGCTCACCCGCATGAGAGTCCCTGGTCGATGCTCGCACCACTTGCGATTCTCGCCGGGCTCTCGGTTACCGGCGGATGGGTTGGCATGGAGCGATTCGGAGGCTTTCTCTCCCCCGTCCTTGGCGTGGTAACCAATCCTGCGGAGGCGGCTGGAGGTAAGCAACTCGACATCGGACTCAGTGTGCTTGCAGTCCTCGTGGCCGCGCTTGGCTGGTTTATCGCCGATCGTTTCTATCGACAGCGGCCAGAGACTCCTGCACAACTTGCCGCCTCGTTTCCGGCCAGCCACAATGTACTGACCAACAAATACTACGTCGATGAAATCTATGGCGTGACCATCGTCAAGCCTTTGCTCAGCCTGTCGAAGTATCTGCTCGAGTGGGTCGTCGACGTGGCGATCCTGGGCGGAATTGCCTGGCTGCTTGGGGGCATTGCCACTTTGGGTGGCGCCATCCTCCAGCGCTGGCAATCGGGCAACATTCGTTCCTACGCCGCATGGCTTGCGGTTGGCGCGGCGGCACTGCTGCTCTACGCATTTCTTCCGTGGGCGACGATGCTGGCGAGCATCGGAATTCACCTCAGCATGGCGGGGCGCTAAGTGATGACAACGATGAACGCATCCATTCTCACTTGGATCCTGCTGGCACCGCTCGCGGGAGCTGTCCTCGTCACGCTTATGCCCGATCGAGGAAAGCTGCCCGCCTGGGCCGCCCTCTTCACCACGCTCGCCACTTTCGGCCTTACGTTGCATCTCCCGGCGCACTTCGATCTTGGCCAACATGGTTTTCAATTTGAAATCAATCGTCCGTGGATCGACAGTCCCGCCATCTTCTACCACGTTGGCGTCGATGGTCTGAGCATGTGGCTGGTTGTTCTGGTGGGTTTGCTCGCACCGATCGGGGTGGTTGCGAGCTGGAGCACCATCAAGAGCCGCAGCAAGGTCTTCTATTCCCTCTTCCTCGTGCAGCAGACCGCGATGCTGGGCGTCTTCATCTCGCTAGACCTCATGGTCTATTACGGCTTCTGGGAGCTGTCGCTGGTTCCGATGGCAATCCTCATCGCCATGTATGGCCGCAAGGACGGACCAAAGGCCGCGATCAAGTTCTTCCTCTTTACCTTCATCCCCTCTGCGCCTCTGCTGGTCGCCATTCTCTGGCTTTACGCTCGCACTGGCAGCTTCAACTTCAGCGAACTGCAGTTGTATATCGCAAGCGGTGCTCTGCCAGCCGGACCGCTCTTCTGGGTCGCGCTTGCGTTTCTATTTGCGTTTGCCGTCAAGGTTCCGGTGTTTCCATTACACGGATGGCTCGCGGATGTTTTCGGGGAGGCTCCCGTGGCCATGGCAATGGTCGTCGCGGGCAAGCTTGGTCTTTACTCCATGCTGCGTTTCCATGTGGGACTATTCCCGGCCCAGTCGCGTGCCATCGCGCCGATTCTGATTGCACTCGCCGGCATTGGAATTCTCTACGGTGCCTGCCTTGCGCTGGTGCAAAGGGACTTCTGGCGTCTGCTGGCATTTGCGGCGCTTAGCCACCTGAGCCTCATCACACTCGGCATCTATGGATTCACCTTGACCGGCACTGACGGCGCAATTTACCAGATTCTCAATCACGAATCGATCGATGCTGCGCTATTTGTTCTCCTCGGTGCGCTCGAGGTCCGATACGCAACCAGCCAGATCTCCGCATACGGCGGACTGGCAAGCAGGATTCCGCGGATTGCGACGATCTTCGTCATCGTCTCGTTGGCGATGATTGGCTTGCCCATGCTGAACGGCTTCGTCGGCGAGTTCCTCATCCTCTCAAGCACATTTGGCGGCGTAAGCCGCGGGTGGGCCGTGGCCGCGACTCTCGGAGTCATTCTCGGGGCTGCTTATATGCTCTGGCTGGTTCAGCGGATTTTCTACGGGCCCGAGAGCTCCCTGGCCTCAACGAAGCCAGCCGACGATTTGCGCTTCGGTGAATCAGCAGTGTTGTGGCCTCTTACCGTGCTCATGCTCATCATGGGGATCGCACCGAACCTCTGGCTCAAGTCGATCGAGACGGCCGCGAAGCCATCTGTACTCCTACAACAAGTTCGCTACATAGACGTGTCAGAAAGGCCCTACTCAATTCCTGCATCAAGTTCACGGGAGGTCCGGCGGTGAATCCAGTTCCCGATATCTTCCGCATTCTCCCCGAGGTCATCCTCACCATCACCGGTGTGCTGATCATGTTGACCGATGCTTCGCTGCCGCCTGCGCTGTCGCGCCGCAACCTGGGATGGGTAGCGGCCATGGGAACCTCGGTGGCGTTATTGACCAGTGTGTGGCAGCTTTCTTTGCCACCGGGCACCGGCTTCTCCGACACGGTTGAGACGAGTTGGTTCACGGTTTTCTTTCACGTCCTCATTTGTGGCATCGTTCTTGCCTGCCTTCTTCTCTCACTCGACACCCTGCCTGAAGACAGTCATCATCAGGGCGAGTACTACGCGCTCATCGTCTTCGGCGCCGTCGGAATGTGCCTGCTCACTGGCGCGGTCGAACTGCTGGTCGTATTCATCGCGCTGGAGATATCCTCCATCGCCACCTATGTTCTGGCCGGCTACCGCAAGCAGACAGGACGCGGCCCGGAAGCCGCTATTAAATACTTTCTGCTTGGCTCGTTCGCGACGGCGTTTTTGCTTTACGGCATCGCCATGGTCTTCGGCGCGACCGGAACCACGTCGATCTATGAAATCGCGCGCGACGTAGCCACGGCGCCGAACCACTCCTTGGTCGTTGCGTCGCTAGCGCTCATGCTCGTGGGGATTCTGTTCAAGGTTTCAGCCGCACCGTTCCACGTGTGGACACCCGATGTATACGAAGGTTCGCCAACACCCGTGGTCGCTCTGATGTCCACTGCGCCCAAGGCTGCGGCGTTTGCAGTGCTTCTCCGCGTAGTGTATGAGATGTTCCCGAGTTTGCGCTCCGTGTGGTCGCCAATGCTCTGGGTGGTCGCGGTGCTCTCGATGACCGTGGGCAACCTGGCCGCTCTGCGCCAGCAAAACGTCAAGCGCATGCTGGCCTACTCTTCCATCGCTCACGCGGGCTATCTGCTCGCGGCCTTTGCCGGTTTCGGTTCTACAGGAATCGCCGCTGCGAGTTTCTACACAGCTGCATATGCCGCCATGAACGTCGGCATCTTTGCGGTGGTCACCGTGATTAGCGGATACGATGAATCCCGCCCTTTGATCCAGGATTTCCGCGGGATTCTCTACCGCTCTCCGCTGCTCGGCGGACTGCTTATCTTCTTCCTTGTGTCGCTTGTGGGCATTCCCTTCACCGGCGGATTCTTCGGAAAGTTTTATTCCTTCTCGGCGGCAGTCGGCGGAGGAGCGGTTGGTCTCGCCATCATTGGCTTGTTGAACTCCGGACTGGCTGCAGCGTACTACCTGCGCCTCGCCTTCACGGCATCACAGCGCCCGCTCGATGAATCCGGCGAAATGCGGATCACTACACCTCAGCTCGGTGTGGCCGTGGGAGCAGCCTTGCTGTTTGCGGTCGCCGCAACGCTGGTTCTAGGCATCGTTCCGGGAGAAGTTCTGCACGCCGCCGACTCCGGCGCACACACCTTGCAGGCGCCGCCGATCGCGAGTGCGCTGCCGCCTGTGACCGCATCGCACACAACTCCTTGAGAATTTTAGCGTAGTCGCACTGTAACGGCCGACCGCGAAAGCAGGCCGCTTTTTAGTCGGCCTTCGCGCCTGCACGATACCATTCCACGGTGCGGCGCAAGCCCTCGCGAAAATCTACGATTGGCTGATAGCCGAGTAGTTCCTTTGCGATTTGAATATCGGCCAGTGAGTCGCGGATATCGCCTGCACGAGCCGAAGCATATTCCGGTTCACCTTTGTAATCAGTGAGTTCGCGAAGAATCTTGAAGGTCTCGTTGAGTGTTATGCGCGATCCTGTAGCAATGTTCATCATCTGTCCCGAAATTTTCTCGGGCGGCGCTTCCGCGGCCAGCAGGTTCGCATGTACCACATTTTCTATGTAGGTGAAGTCACGGCTCTGCTCCCCATCTCCATAAATCGCGAGTTGCTCCCCGACCAGCATTCGTCGGCAAAAAACAGCCAATACGCCGGAGTATTGCGAAGCAGGGTCTTGATAAGGCCCAAAGACGTTGAAGTAGCGCAGAACCACCGTCTCCATCCCATACACCCGCGCGAACGCCCGCATGTATTGCTCGCCTGCCAACTTGGCGACTGCGTACGGAGAGATGGGGTTGGGCAGCATCGCCTCGTGCTTCGGCAGAGTGGGCGTGTCTCCATATGCCGAGGAAGAACCGGCGTAGATGACACGGCGCACGCCTGCGGCACGCGCAGCCACCAGCAGATTGAGCGTCGCAGTCACGCAGTGCAGATTCGTGCTCACCGGATCGGCGACGGAACGAGGAACCGACGCCAGGGCCGCCTCGTGAAAAACAGTCTCCACACCCTTGCAAGCCCTCTCACAGGCTGCTGGATTGGAAAGGTCGCCCACGATGAAATCCATCGCCTCGAGACCAACCAGGTTCGCTCTCTTGCCGGTGCTCAGGTTATCGATGCCGCGAACGGACTCGCCGCGAGCGAGAAGCGCAGCAGCAATCGAGCGCCCGATAAACCCGGCTGCCCCAGTCACTAAATAAGTTCCCAACCAAAACTCCCTCAAACGCATGCGCCGACAGAATGTCGCTGCCTGCACCAAGTAGAAGGATACTATTCGCACCTGAATCGTAGCGCTCCCTCTCTCGATTGGTGTTGAAAATGTCCCCGGCCTTTACAATCAAAGATATGACTACAGCAGCCGCGAATTCCCTTGCAGACTCCAAAGCCAAAATTGAAAATCGCCAGGCGCAGATTGGCATTGTCGGCATGGGTTATGTGGGCCTTCCGTTGGCGCTGCTGTTCAGTGCCGAGCGATTTCAGGTTACCGGCTTCGACATCGCTGCAGACAAAGTCAGCACGTTGAACTCCGGTGGCTCCTACATTGTTCGCATCCTGCCCGAATCGATTCAAGATGCCCAAAAGGCGGGCTTCCGCGCCACAGCGGATTACTCCGAAATAGCACGGATGCACGCCGTCATTATCTGCGTGCCCACCCCTCTCAATGAACACCACGAGCCCGATCTCAGCTATGTGACCGGCACTGTGGAGTCGATTGCGCCCTATCTGCGCGAGGGCCAGTTGATCGTGCTCGAAAGCACTACCTATCCCGGCACAACGGAAGAGATCGTCGTTCCGCTGATTGAGAAGGGCAACCGTTCGGGCCTCAAAGTCTCTCGGAAACTTGAACAGCTCGGCATCCACGTTGCATTTTCACCAGAGCGCGAAGATCCCGGCAACGATACCGTCGCTCGCCATGATATCCCCAAGGTCATCGGCGGCTGCGGCCCTGCGGCATCTGAACTTGCCGCCGCCTGTTACGGCGCCATCTTTCGACGCGTCGTGCCTGTCAGCAGCCCTTCCGTAGCGGAGATGACCAAGCTGCTCGAAAACATCTACCGATGCGTCAATATCGCGCTCGTCAACGAACTCAAGCAGCTCTGCATGCGCATGGGCATCGACATCCACGAGGTAATCGATGCTGCCAAGACCAAGCCTTTCGGCTTCCAGGCGTTTTACCCCGGCCCAGGTCTCGGCGGACACTGTATCCCGATTGATCCGTTTTATCTCTCGTGGAAGGCCAAGCAGTTTGATTTCCGCACTCGATTCATTGAACTCGCCGGCGAAGTTAACATCAACATGCCCTACTTCGTTATCGATCAATTAGCGGACGGCCTCAATCGCAGCCGAAAATCCATCAACGGCTCCAATATCCTCGTGCTCGGCCTCGCCTACAAACGCGATATCGATGATCTGCGCGAGTCGCCGTCTCTCACCATCATTGAATTGTTGCGCGAGAAGGGCGCCGTCGTTTCGTACAACGACCCTTACTTTCCCACGGTTGGCCATGGACGCCATTATGCCCTCAACATGACCAACACCGCTCTGGACAATCTCGCTCAATACGACGCCGTCGTCATTGTCACCGACCACTCCAGCTACGACTACCACGCCATCGTTGAGCAGTCGCAGTTGGTCATTGACACCCGAAATGCCACCAAGGGCATTGACTCGCCAAAGATTGTTCGCTGCTGATTGTTACCGGAACATTCATAGGCTCTTAAATTTGTGCGGCCTTCGATAAGGCTCAGAGGAGCACACACGCTGTATTTTCTGTCTTCTACAACCTTTTATCGTCTACACTCAGCACGTAAGTTGGTCAATCGAGACGGGGGTCGAAGAGATGAACGATTGGAAGCTCGTGCAGAAGGATCCTTCCGAACAATTAGCCAGGCTGCATTTTTTCTCGGTCACCAAGAAACATGCTTCCGGTGAGGTCGAAGCACGCATCATCGTGAAAGAATTCGTTACGGCCAAAACCAGTGACATGCAGTACTATGCATCGGCCGATATCGAACTCAATCAGAAAACACTCAAGTTTCAACCCTGCGGATGGAGCGAAACTCTGATGGGCGCACTGGCCGAATGCCTGAGAAATCTCCGCAAGTTTGAATACGAAGCAATTGAGCAGACATCCGCGGCGGCCTCAGAATAATTGCGGCCGGACTGAGTCTCCGAGCCGTGACGCTGCAAAATGAAAAGAGGAACAAGTAGTGATGTTTACCCCAGTGCCCATTGGATTTGTCCACACCCCATACACCGACACCGCTGCGATTCCAAAGGGACTCGGCGCAAAACACGAAGCGGAAGGCGTGCTCGAAATCCTGCCTGAATTCGAAACAGGCCTAACTGACATCGAGGGCTTCTCTCATCTTTTCGTAATCTGGGCGTTCGACCGTTCGCAAGGGTTCGAGCTGCTTGGCAGACCGCCAAGCGACAACAAACCCCACGGCGTATTCGCCACCCGTTCCCCTCGGCGGCCCAATCCGCTTGGCCTCACTGTCGTCGAACTTTTGAGCCGCGAACAAGGTAAACTCAAGGTCCGTGGTGTGGACATGCTCGATGGCACCCCGATCCTTGACATCAAGCCATACCTGTCAACGATCTCGGCAGAAAGATTGCGGCGGGGATGGCTAGCTGAGGCTGAAACCGCAAGTTAGCGAACGGGCTGTTTCGCGCCGCTCATAGTCCGCGGCAGCAACTCTCATCCGTGCGGTTTCACTCGTGGGAAGAGCTCGGCCTTTCCACATTCCGGTACGTCGTTTCCACGAAACATCTCATTTCCCGACAACCCTTAAAACGTACCATCACTCTAATTCTTTAACGGAAGTGAAATCTTCCAGAAGGAGAGAGTAGTCTATGGCCTTCAAGAGAATCGGCAACGAATCTCGCGAACGGCAACGAGAAAACTCATACAACAACTGTGATACCGGGAAAGGACGGGAAACTCGGGCTGAGCTCGAACGTAGTGCCCAATCCCAGTAACACCGAGCTGTGATCCGGTCTCCGAGCCGGATCTTCGAGAATTCGGAAAGTGGAGGGCGAGGTTTCGAAAGGGACCTCGCCCTTTTACTGCACTAAATTCAGTAGTTGTGCCTTTTCTGCCCGGACTCTTCTTGATCTCCGATCACCTTGGCGCCCTTTCAGGAATCGCCACATTGCTCCCACAAGGTAGAACCGTTTATTCGACAAGCTCGCAGCGCGACACTGCCCGTTCTGCCCCTAATCGTGTATTGTGAGGGGGTTCGGTTATGAATCTCCTGTCCGCTACGCTGGCTGAGCCTCAACACTTCTCCCTCTGGGAGAAGTTGTTTTTTGTTGCCCTGATCTTCATTTCCGGAGCTCTTTTCTGGAGGCATTTCGGCCCCATACTCAACAAAATCCTCAAGTCCAAGAAAGATGCTAACTTCCGCCTGTTCCCTGTCGGCAGGCGTGTCTGGGAGTTTGTCTGGGAGGTGCTTTGCCAGGCAAAAGTGATTCGCGAACGTCCGCTTCCGGGCCTTGCGCACGCGTTTGTTTTCTGGGGTTTCTGCGCCTTCGCCCTCGTCACCGTAAATCACGCCGCCGTGGGCCTGGGCTTGGGCTTCCTTGACCCCGGTGGCACGATGGGCCGTTTCTATTTCTATCTGGCCGCGGCTTTTGCGGTGGCCTGCGCCGTCGGTATCCTCGGCCTTTTCATCCGGCGTTTTCTGGTAAGGCCACGATGGCTCGGCGCGAAGCTTTCTTATGAATCCGGATTTATTGCATTTCTGATCTTTCTGCTGATGGTGACTTACCTCGCTTCCTTCTTCGTCGCTGACGCCGACCCTGCGACGCGAGCCCTATGGTGGGTGCATACGTTTGCCCTGCTCGTCTTCCTGCCCCTGATTCCCCACACCAAGCACCTCCACCTCGTGCTGAGCCCCGCGACAATCTTTCTCTCTCGCGGCGGATTCAGCCAGATTCCTCCGCTGGTCGGTGATGAGGATTTCGGCCTCGTCGCGGGCACCGACCTCACCCAGCTAGTCAGCTTGCAAGCCTACTCCTGCGTGGAGTGCGGCCGCTGCAGCGAGCACTGTCCCGCAACGAATACAGGCAAGCTGCTGAATCCCAAAGAAATCATCCTCGGCGTGCGGGGTTATCTCAACGAGCTCGGCCCATCCTCTGCGGAGCCGCTGCTCGGCAAGCACAACTCCCAGGAAGCCGTTTTTCAGTGCACCACCTGCGGGGCCTGCGAATATCAGTGCCCGGTCGGCATCGAGCACCTGCCCATTATGATTGGTCTTCGGCGCGGCGCAGTCAATACGGGAGCGTGGGAGGACGATCATGGCTCGAAACTCTTCCTTGCGCTGGAGCGCGGTTCAAACGCCCTGGGAATGAGCGCTTCGGAGCGCGACAAGTTTATCCAGAAACAGGCGTTCCCCATCTTCGACGGGACTCAAGAGTATTGTTTGTGGCTCGGCTGCATGGGCGGATACGACCCCAAAGGCCGCGAGATTGTGACCGACTTTGTGCGAGTGATGAACTACCTCGGCACAAGCTACGGCGTCATGCGCAAAGAGAAATGCACGGGCGACCCGGTGCGCCGGCTCGGCAACGATCTCCTGTTCCAGCAACTTGCCGAAGCCAACCTGGAAGCTCTGGCGCAAAACAAGGTCAAGAAGATCGTCTCCATCTGCCCGCACTGCGTGCGCACGATTCAGGAAGACTGGAAGGAATTCGGAACGCCACCGGAGATCGAACACCACAGTGAGTTCCTCGCCCGTTATGCCGACCGGTTGCCACAGCAGAAAAACGCAGACGGCGCGAATCCAGAAAAGATCGTCTACCACGACCCCTGCTACCTCGGTCGCTATCGCAACGTTTACGAAGAACCGCGCGCGGTTGCTTCGTTGGCAGGCGAAGTGGTTGAAGCGCCGCGATCGCACGAACGCAGCTTTTGCTGTGGCGCCGGTGGCGGCCTGGTTTTCCTCGGCGAAGAGACAGGTGATCGTGTTAGCCACACGCGAGCCAAAGAATTGGTTGCAACTGGAGCGTCCACTATCGGAACCGCATGCCCCTTTTGCAACACCATGTTCCGCGATGCGCTTGCGGCAACCGGTGAAGCTGCACCGCATCTTATGGACATCGCCCAGTTGACTGCGCGCGGCCTGCCGCAAGAAGGATTGAAGATGAACGGGAGTGTCTCTGAATGAAGATCATCGTAGCCATTAAACAGGTGCCGGAACGCGATGCGCAGGTACGCATCAACGCATCGGGCCAATGGATTGAAGAGGGCGATCTGCAGTTTGCAATGAATGAGTCCGACGCTTATGCGCTGGAAGAGGCGTTGCAGTTGAAAGAAAAGAACGGCGGCGAAGTCGTGGTCATAAGCGCCGGGCCAGAGCGGGTTGGTGCAACCATTCGCGAGGCTCTCGCAAAGGGCGCAGATCGAGCAATCCACGTGGATTGCGATGACCTCGGCAAGCGCGATGCGTTGGGAGTTGCACGATTGCTGGCCGCCGCGATCAAGCCTGAGAGTCCCGATCTCGTGCTGACCGGGTTGCAGTCGGACGACCTCGGCTACGGGCAAACGGGTGTCATCGTGGCGGAACTGCTGGGGCTCCCCCATGCCTCGCTGATCCTGCACGTGGAAAAAACCGAAACCGGACTCACGGTAAAGCGCGAGTTGGAGGAAGGTTGGTTTCAGACAATTGAATTGCCCACTCCGGCCGTGCTGACCATTCAATCGGGAGGCAACAAGCTTCGCTACGCAACCCTGATGGGGATCAAGCGTGCGAAGACCAAGGAACTTCGCAAGGTGAGCGAAACAGAATTGGGCGTCGAAGGTTCTCCGGTTGCTGTGCTGGAACGAATCTCGTTACCGCAAAAGCAGCGATCTACGCAGCTTCTTTCGGGAACAGCAAAAGAAGCCGCAGCTTCCCTGGTTGAGAAACTGAAATTCGAGGTGCGAGTGCTATGAGCGGTATTTATGTAGTACATGAAGATCGCGGCGGCCGGGTTTCGCGGATCAGTTGGGAAGCACTCGCGGCATGCCAACTGCTGGCGTCGCAAGTCGGCGTGAAAGCCAATGCCATCGTTATCGGTTCGAGAACGGAGCCACTCGCCGCGGAAGCCGCAACCAAAGGCGTCGGCAAAGTTGTCCGCATCGAGCATCCGCTGCTGGCGCCTTACACCGCCGACGGATTTTCGCTTGCGCTCGAACAGTTTTTGCGCGCCGAAGCGCCCGACTACATCCTCTTTCCGCATTCATACCAGGTGCGCGACTATGCGCCGGCTCTCGCTGCCAGATTGGGCCAGGTGCTTATCGGCGACGTCACCGGCATTGGCGAAGGGCCCGTCTTCACGAGGCAACTGATGCAGGGCCGCCTCAGCGGCAGCTATCGCCCATCTGGCGCGGGCCCTTGCTTCGTTTCAGTGCAATCCGGGGCATTCCGCGCTGAGGCTGTCGAAAACGCGGAGGCAGAGGTCACGACATTTACTCCGACCATTGAGCCTGCCCAGATTCGTACCAAGCCGGGAGACCCCTTCCGCGGTTCTGCGCAGACCGTCGACTTGGGTTCCGCGCAGATGATTGTCGCCGTAGGTCGCGGCATCAAAGAGGCTGATAATCTCTCGCTTGTGCAGGATCTCGCCGCCGCTCTTGGCGCCGAGATGGCCGCTTCACGCCCCATTTGCGACAATGGGTGGCTGCCCATCGAGCGACAGGTTGGCAGCTCGGGACAGACCGTTGCGCCCAAAGTTTATTTGGCAGTCGGAATCTCGGGCGCGATCCAGCACCTCGTCGGCATGAAGGGCTCGCAATGCATCGTCGCCATTAACAAGGACCCCGAAGCGCCAATCTTCGAAGTCGCCGACTACGGAATCGTCGGAGATCTGTTTGAGGTTGTCCCAGCATTGACTGAAGCAGTGAAAGCCGCACGGCAGTAGGACAAGAACCTACGTTCCATGCCGTTGTTCCCGGATGGAGTATGCGGTGATTTGCATCTCCATGGGTCAAGAAGATATGTTTCCGAGGTTGCGAGATAGGGGCCAACGAGATGTTTCTTCCCGATACATATAGCGTCACGCTTTTCCTGATGATCCTCAGCATGTTGTGCTGGGGATCATGGGCCAACACGCTGAAGCTCTGTCCTCAATTTCGATTCCAACTCTTTTACTGGGACTATGCAATTGGGCTCATGGCGGGGGCGGTCGCCTGGGGTCTGACAGCGGGAAGCATGGGCCACGCTGGTCAGCCATTCCTGTCAGCCCTTGCTCAGACCCCGCGAGGACCTATCGTATGGGCAATCTGCGGTGGCGTGATCTTCAACGTTGCGAATCTCCTGCTGGTCGCAGCAATTGACGTTGCGGGCCTCGCCGTCGCGTTTCCCGTGGGCATCGGCCTCGCCCTGGTCGTCGGCGCGATTTCAAGCTACCTGGTGAGTCCGGCTGCCAATCCCCTGCTCCTCTTCGGCGGAGTAGCTCTCGTCGCGGTTGCCATCGTTGTGGACGCGGCAGCTTATCGGCAGCGCGAGAGCTCGGCCAAAGCGACGACGACGCGCGGCATCGTTCTCAGCCTCGTCGCTGGCGTCTTGATGGGCAGCTTCTATCCGCTGGTGGCGCATGCAATGCGGGGCGCAGACTCACCGGGGCCTTACGCGATTGCGTTCTTTTTCGCCATTGGTGTGCTGCTGTCGACGGTACCGGCAAACTTGCTTCTGATGGCTCGTCCGCTTGATGGCAAACCACCGGTCGATGGCGCCAACTATTGGCGCGCTCCGTTCGGATGGCACATCGCCGGGATCCTAGGAGGCGCCATTTGGTGCACTGGCGCCGTTGCTAATTTTGTAGCCTCAGGAGCCCACTTCGTAGGTCCCGCCGTTTCCTATTCCATCGGTCAAGGCGCCACCATGATCTCAGCGTGCTGGGGAGTTTTTGTGTGGCGCGAGTTTGCGGGCGCGCCGCGCTCAGCCAAGATGCTGTTGTTTTTGATGTTCATCTTTTTCGCCTTCGGGCTCGGCGCGGTTGCGCTTGCTCCCCTTTACTGAGGTTGACACCGTGAACGACAATCGCAAGCCGATCATCGTCATCGGCAGCATCAATATGGACCTTGTGGCCCGAACTCCGCGTATCCCGTTGGCGGGCCAGACGCTGATCGGTTCCGGATTCACAACCACTCCCGGCGGCAAGGGAGCAAATCAGGCCGTCGCTGTCGCCCGACTTGGATATCCGGTACACATGGTTGGCGCTGTCGGAGACGACGTCTTCGGTCAGGCACTTATGGACAATCTCGCCGAAGCGGGCGTTGATGCATCAACGGTAGCAAGAGTGACCGGTCCCTCCGGAGTTGCGCCTATCCTTGTCGCCGACAATGGAGAAAACAGCATCGTTGTTGTGCAAGGCGCGAACGGCAAAGTGGACACCGGGCTCATCGATAAGAATGTCGCGCTTATCCGGTCCGCAGGAATGGTCTTGTGCCAACTTGAGCTGCCCATGGAGACCATCAGCCACGCGATCGCACTATGCTCAGAGTCTCGCATTCCGGTGATGCTGGACCCCGCTCCCGCGGCAGATCTGCCGGACTCACTTTGGCAACAGTTGACGTGGTTTACACCCAATGAAACAGAGGCCGAACTATACGCTGGGACAAAACTGTCTGCCGAGGATTCTGCGAAACACCTCTTGACCCGCGGACTGCGCGGCGTGGTGTTGAAGCGCGGGGTTCAAGGCGCGTACGCGGCTTTGGCCAATGGCGAGACAAAATGGGTGCGGCCCTTCCGTGTCGAGGCGATAGATACCGTGGCCGCTGGAGATTGCTTCAACGGCGCTTTTGCCGTTGCGCTACTCGAAGGCAATGATCCGTTCACAGCTGCCAGGTTTGCATCGGCAGCCGCTGCCATTTCAGTAACGAAGCGCGGCGCACAAGCCTCAATGCCCACGCGTGCAGAGGTGGATGCTTTCCTGGCCGAGCATCGTGCGGATGTCTGAGCCAATCCTCAGACGCTAATTCACGCGACTTCGTTTTCCAGCGTTCCGATTGGCTCAATGGTGATGCGGATCTGGTCGCCGCTGGCCAGCGTGAATGAGCTTGGCGGAACAATTCCTGTGCCCGTCATCAGAAAACAGCCCGCTGGAAATGAGTTGTCGCGCAGAAGATATTCAATGAGCGCTTTCGGATCGCGCTTCAACTCTGTCAACGCCACGGCGCCTGCAAACTCGACGCGGCCCTGGCGCAAAATTTCGATTGCGATTTCCGCCGAATCAGCCAATGGGCTAGCCGCCACGAGGATGCATGGGCCGAGAGCGCAACTGCCGTTGTAAACCTTCGCCTGCGGCAAATAGAGTGGGTTTTCGCCCTCGATGTCGCGCGAACTCATGTCGTTGCCGATCGTGTACCCATTGATTCTGCCCATGGGGCTGACGACCAGCGTGAGTTCCGGCTCAGGCACGGACCAGTGAGCATCGGCGCGAATCCTGACTTTGCCGCCGGTACCTACTGTGCGGCTCGCTGTGGACTTGAAAAAAAGCTCCGGTCGCTCGGCTGAATAGACGCGATCATAAAAGTCGCCTCCACCGGCGTCTTTTGCCTCTTCCATGCGCGCGCCGCGGCTCCGATAGTAAGTTACCCCCGCAGCCCACACCTCCTGTCGCTCAATGGGCGCGAGCACTTTCGCCGCGTGAAAGTCCGCGGACGGCGTCTCCTTCTGAATCAATGCCGACAGGAATTCTCGCAGGTCTTCGCGAGACAGCAATGAATCCCAACAATGACCCTCGATATGAAAATGCTGTCCATCTTCTTCAACAAAACTTCCTACCGTGGTGCGATACAGTCTCACGCGACCTCCGAAGTCTCGCACTCATGGTAAATGCAACTGGCGGATCCGTGTCAGAGCAGACCGATGCTGCGCGCCAGGCGCTATTTGCACCACTCGTCAAACTTCCCTGCCTGCACCGCCGCCGATAGCGCCTCAATGTCTGAGGCCAGCACCCGATCGCGCTCCAATCGCGACACCACGCTACGGACGACCGAATGCGCGCGCTCGATCTCCGGACTGGATTTCAGAGGCCGGCGAAATTCCAGCGCCTGCGCTGCGCACATCAGTTCGATTGCCAGAATGCGCTCTGCGTGCTCCACAATCTGGCGCAGCTTTATCGCGCCTGTCATTCCCATCGAAACGTGATCTTCTTTGCCTCCATCGGTAGGAATACTGCCCGTCGAAGATGGATGAGAGAGCACCTGGCACTCGTTGATGAGCGCGGCGGCAACGATCTGCGCAATCATGAATCCCGACGATAGACCAGGGTCTGTCGAAAGAAATGCCGGCAGCCCCTCGTTGATGTCCGGATTCAGCAAGCGATCGATTCTCCGCTCCGTTATGCCCGCCAGATCAGTAAGCGCGAGAGCTGCATAATCGAATGCATATGCCAGCGGAGCACCGTGGAAATTTCCCCCCGAGATAACCGCACCGCCCTCTTCGTGGTCTTGCCGTGGAAACACGAGGGGGTTGTCTGTCGCGGAGCCGGCTTCGATTTCCAGCACTCCCTTCACATGATCTAAAACACCGCGAACGGCGCCGTGCACCTGCGGCATGCAGCGCAGACAATAAGCATCTTGGACGCGTGAATCGTGCTCCCGATGCGACTCGCGAATCTCCGAACCCTCGAGCAGCCCGAGCAGATGAGAGGCAGACGCAATTTGACCCGCATGCGGACGCGCCTCGTGAATTCGCATATCAAATGCAGCCGGTGTACCCATCAACGCCTCGAGCGACATGGCGCCGGCGAGATCGCAAAGCTGCGCCACACGGCGAGCACGCGCGACCGCCAGCGCACCAACCGCCGTCATTGCCTGTGTGCCGTTGAGCAGCGCCAGGCCCTCTTTCGCGGTCAGTTGCAGCGGGACGAGCCCGGCTCTCTTTAGGGCTTCACCGCCAGCCATTCGGTTGCCACGATAAAAGGCCTCGCCTTCGCCGATCACCACTAAAGCAAGATGAGCAAGGGGCGCTAAATCTCCGCTGGCGCCTACTGATCCCTTCTCGGGAATGACCGGATGGACCCCCGCGTTGAGCAACGCGACCAACAATTCCAGGAGTGCCGTACGCACGCCGCTGAATCCCTTTGCGAGCACGTTTGCACGCAGCAGCAGCATGGCGCGCGATTCGGGCTCGGATAGTGGCTGGCCCACGCCGCCGGAATGACTTCGGACGAGGTTGACTTGCAGTTCCGCAAGCTTCTCGGCGGGGATGAGTACATCTGACAGTTTTCCGAACCCTGTGTTGACACCATAGATCGTCTGCCCGTCCGCCAGAATTCCCTCGATGAATGCACGACTTTCAGCGACCCGCGTCAAGGCGTCCGGGGCCACCACGACAGGGCGAGCCGCCAACGAGACTGCTCCGATTTCCGCCAGGGAGAGAGGCTGTCCGTGGAGAGTTACAGTTTCCATAGCCAGATGGTAAGCTGGCCAAATCTCAACGTACAGGCTCAAAACACGCCAGAATTTGGGATCTAAGGCCTAAATCAAGTATGCTTTCTCGTTATGGCGATGGATTCCACGGCACTCATGGACACCTATGGTCGAAAGCTCCTATACGAATTGCAGGCGAATGCACGCCTCAGCCTGGCCGAGTTGGGCCGCCGCATCGGCCTCTCTCCCACCGCAACGGCCGAGCGACTCAAGCAAATGGAGGAAGTCGGCATCCTGCGCAGCTATACAGTTGAGATTGACCGCGAAGCTTTGGGCTTGGAGGTATTGGCCTTCATCCGAATGAGTTGTGGGGGGCAGAATTATTACCGGCTACTCGAGTACGTACACACGCTCGAAGAAGTCAGAGAGTGCCATCACCTGACCGGCGGCGACGACTTTCTGCTCAAGGTGACCACGACCAGCATGGCTGATCTCGAAGCGCTGATTGAGGCTCTGCTTCCTTACGGAAACCCGGTTACGAGTTTGGTGCTTTCCTCTCCCGTGGAACACCGAAAATATGCTGTGCTCGGGAAACTCACTACGGTCACGAGAAAGCAATCGCGCCGCCGCTAAATATTCGCGTGTCGCGTAGTCAATCGTTCCGTTTAGAATCGGTTTGGCTTGAATCGCAACTCGTCTTTGAAAGCGAGACCCAATGTCATGAACATTACCCGCAGAGATTTTTCTCGCCTGAGCGCCTTGGGCCTCGCTTCGCAATGGATGCCCGCTCTCCATGCACAGACCGCGGAGAACAAGATTGGCTATGCCGTCATTGGACTTGGCCGCATCGCGGGCCATTTCATGCCGGGTGCGCGAAAAACCACCAACTCACAGATCACCGCGGTTGTCAGCGGACACCGTGACAAAGCCGAGCGCATCGCTGCCGAATACAACATCCCGGCATCTTCGATCTACAGCTACGAAAACTTCGACGAGATCGCGCACAACCCGGCGGTCACTGCAGTCTATGTCGCGCTGCCAAACTCCATGCACGCTGAGTACACGATTCGAGCGGCCAAAGCGGGCAAGCACGTGCTATGCGAAAAACCGATGGCCACCAACGTCGCAGAATGCAAGGCGATGATCGCGGCCTGTAAAGCGGCGCACGTCAGGCTGATGATTGCTTATCGCTGCCACTACGAGCCAACGAATCTCAAGGAAAGCACTTTCGGATTCAACATTGGCAAAGGGGAATAGCGGCTCAGCAAAAAGCTTGCCGGCGGCGGGCCGCTGTTTGATGTGGGTATCTATTCCCTGAATGCATGCCGCTACCTCACCGGAGAGGAGCCTCAGCATATCTCGGCATTTGCTTCTGTGGTCGACCACGATGGCCGCTTCAACGAGGTTGAGGAAAATGTGTCGTGGACAATGAAATTTCCCTCCGGCGTTGTGGCGAGTTGCAACACAACCTACGGGGCAGACATGGCGGGCTACTTTTGCGTTCACGGATCAAAAGGCTGGCTTCAGGTCGACCAGGCCTTTGTCTATGAAGGGCTGCGCCTGCGCGGGAACTTCTCCGGCAGACAGGTGGATGAGCCAAATCCAGCCCGCGACCCTTCCCACTTCCAGGCTGAAGCCGAGCATTTTTCTGATTGCGTTCAGAATGGACTTGAGCCGACCTCACCCGGCGAAGAGGGCTTGCGCGACATGGGGTACATCACGGAGATCTATCGCTCGGCTGGAATTTCGATCTAAAGCGGTTCTCCAATTGGCGTAGAGCGAAGCGGTGTCGCCAAGTGGCTTTTTCCTCGCCGGGGTCCCCGGCGACAGGTCTTGGTCGCTGGGGTGGAAGTAAAAGCCACCTTGCATGGAATTGGAGATGCCACATAGAAATTGGAGAACCGCTCTAAGTAGCATCCTCGATCTCAGCAACCGGCTCCGCCTTTGCCTCGGTATCTGATTCTGGTTTCTGCTCCGCTTCAATCGCACGCTCAACGGCCGAAGCCGCTTGCTGTTCGGGTTCAGGCGCCGGTTCCGGTGCAGTGGGCTCGATCAGCCCAAGAATCCTGCGATTCGTCTCTCCGTCCGCTTCCCCGCCGGCGAAGTCGTCAAAAGCTCGTTCCGTTACGCGAATGATTCGGTCACGGATAAACGTCGCGCCTTCAGCCGCACCCGCCTTCGGATGCTTGATGCAGCACTCCCACTCCAGCACAGCCCAACCCGGATAGTCGTACTGCGCCATCTTGCTGAAGATTGTGCGGAAATCTATCTGGCCGTCGCCGAGTGAACGGAAGCGTCCCGGCCGGTCGATCCACTCCTGATAGCCGCCATAGACACCCGAACGCCCATTCGGACGGAATTCGGCATCCTTCACATGGAATGCGCGCACGCGTTGATGGTAGAAATCGAGAAACTCAAGATAGTCCAGTTGCTGCAGGACCATGTGGCTCGGATCATACAAAATATTCGCGCGCGGGTGGTCATTTACGATTTTGAGAAACCGCTCAAACGTAGTCCCGTCATGAAGGTCTTCGCCCGGATGCAACTCGTAACAGACATCCACGCCTGCCTCATCGAAGGTGTTCAAGATCGGCAGCCATCTCCGGCCCAGTTCCTTGAAAGCTTCGTCGATGAGACCTGCCGGCCGTTGTGGCCACGGATAAAAATAAGGCCACGCCAGTGCCCCAGAGAAGGTCGCATGCGCATTCAGGCCCATTTTGCGACTGGCTTTCGCTGCCCACTCCAATTGCTGCACTGCCCAGGCCTGCTGCCCTTTTCGGTCGCCCGCCAATTCCTTTGGAGCGAATCCATCGAGCAACACGTCGAACGCAGGATTGGTGGCGACAAGCTGGCCTTGCAGATGTGTCGAAAGTTCAGTGATCGTGATGCCAGCTTGCTCCACGACACCCATGACTTCTTCGCAATAGTCGCGACTCTCTGCAGCAAGTTTCAGATCGAAAAGACGCCTGTCCCACGACGGAATCTGGACGCCGACAAATCCTAACTGTGCGGCCCAATGCGCCATCCCTTCCAGAGAATTGAAAGGGGCCACATTGTCCGCAAATTGCGCAAGGAAGATGCCAGGACCTTTGATCGTCTTCATGTCTTTCACCCCTGAAATGAGTATGACCTTGCTAAAAATCGATCCAGCTTTCGCGACGGCTGCTCTCAATGGCGCGATCGATGAACCGCATCCCGCGCACTCCGGCCACTATGCCGGGTAACGTCGGAGGCAAGGCCTTCGATTTCCCATTTTGCCAGCCGACAAGCACAGCCGCGAACTCACGATAAAGCACTGCGAAGGCCTCAAGGTACCCTTCGGGATGGCCGCCCGGCAAGCGGGTGACGGCTCGCGCATCCTCGCTCAGATATCCTCCGGCCGCGTGTCGAATCTCTTCCGGCCCATTGAGCCACTTCACCCGTAAGCGATTCGGATCCTCTTGCTTCCAGTCGATGGAGCCTTTCTCGCCGTAAACGCGCAGGCGCAGCCCATTGCCCTCGCCCGCCGCGATCTGCGAGGTCAGCAAGGAGCCAGTCGCTCCGTTGTCGAGCCGCAGCATCGCGGTGCAGTCGTCGTCTACAAGCCGACCCGGTACGACCGAAAGCAAGGTGGCATTCAAGCTCCGGACTTGAAGGCCGGTGACATACTCAACGAGATGAAAAGCATGCACACCAATGTCGCCGATGCAGCCGCCTGGTCCGCTTAACGCCGGGTCGGAACGCCATGCTGCCTGCTTTTGTCCGGTTTTCTCAATTGGGTTGCTTAACCAGCCTTGCAGATACTCAACGGCGATTTTTCGAATCGGTCCGAGCGCTCCACTCGAGCAAATCGAACGAGCTTCCCGCACCAGCGCGTAACCGGCATAGGTGTGTGTCAGGCCATACGGAAGACCGGACTGCGTCACCGCTTGCTCCAGGGCTAATGCCTCATCGTAGGTAGCAGTAGCCGGCTTGTCGCTCATCACCGGAAAGCCCGCCTGCAAAGCCGCCACAGCCACTGGCAAATGCAGATGGTTGGGCGTGACAATCGCGACGAAGTCGATCGGGTCGGGCCGCGATCGCTCCTTTTCCAGCATTTCGTGGTAGTTGCCGTACGCCCTGTCCGCGTCGATTCGGTAGGATTCTCCAGCGGCACGGGAGCGTTCAGCCGACTGCGAAAAAGCCCCGGCAACCAGCTCAATCTTCCCATCGAGTTCGGCGGCGATGCGATGCACGGGGCCAATGAAAGCTCCAGGGCCACCGCCGACCATTCCCATGCGCAGTCTGCGCTGCTTTCCCATCCCTGTTCCCCTTTAATATGACGTGGCTATAGCAAACGTCCGTACCACCCGGCGATTAATCAAAACGACGACAGGACGTTATCGACCTCTCGAATGTCACTCGTTGGATAGTATCGCTTCCAGCGAGGGGACGCGCAAACAAAGCCGATGCGCACGACAGTACAGAAGTCCACCCAGTTGTGTATCCGCCTTTCCCGGTTTGCTCGTTTCTCCGCGATCGATCCAGGAGCTAACTTCAGGTCTCAGGCAAGGCCCTATTGAGCCCCGGCGCCAGGGTTCGCAGCAGCACCAGGGCGACGAGATACGCGAAGCCGGAATAGACAAATAGTGGCGCATAGCTGTGCGTCAGTTGAAGAATATGGCCAGCCACCTGCGCGAAAATTGCTCCGCCTAATGCTCCCCCGACCTGGCCGAAACTCACTACCGTGCCAACGTACTTCGCTGGAAACATATCGGACACCGTGGTGAAAATATTGGCCGACCAGCCCTGATGCGCGCTCGCGGCAAGGCTCAGCAGGGCTACCGCGATCCAGACCGAGTGCAATCCGCCGGCTAGCGCAATGGGCACCACCAGGCAAGCGCATGTAAGCATTGCCGCAAGACGGGCAGGCTTCAGCGCCATCCCCAGCTTGACGTAGCCCCGCGGCAACCACCCGCCGCTCACGCTTCCAACTGTGGAGAGAACGTAGACCACGATCAGCGGAAGCCCTAAGTGGGAAAGATCGAGACTAAAACGCGAGTTGAAGTAACTCGGCAGCCAGAACAGGTAGAACCACCACACTGGATCGGTCAGGAATTTGCCCAGCACAAATCCCCAGGTTTGCCGGTAGCCCAACAGGCGCCACCACGGCAACAGGGCTCCAGATGGCGGTGCTACGACCGCACCGCGGCTCCAGTCCCTCGTTTCCCGAGGCGTGCGATACTTTACCGACCACCACACGATCCACGTAGCGCTGAATGCGCCGGTAACAAGAAAAGCCGCACGCCAGCCGAAGTGCAGAGCCACCCAAGGAACGATCTCCAGCGCCAGAATCGCCCCGACGCTGGCGCCGCAGTTGAAGATACCCGTAGCCAGCGACCGTTCTTTCGGCGCAAACCACTCTGCTGTGGCTTTGATGGCGGCCGGAAAATTGCCGCTCTCGCCCAACCCAAGAAAGAAGCGCGCGACCCCAAAGCCAAAGACAGATTGGACCAGGGCGTGGCCCATCGCTGCGAGACTCCACACGCCGGTGACAATCGGATAACCTTTGCGGCAACCGAACCGGTCGACGAGGCGTCCGGCGAAGATCACTCCCAGCGCGTACGCGATCTGAAAGCACCAAACGATGTTGCCGTACTGAATCTCATTGAGGCTGATCGAGCGCTCGACCGTGGGCCATCCGTGGAAAAAAGGCTCCAGGTGAAGCGTACTCTTCTCAAGCGCAGGCTTCAGTATCGAGAGCACCTGCCGATCCATGTAGTTGATCGTCGTGGCCATGAACAGCATGGCGCAGACGGTCCAACGCCCAGGCAGCGCTGGCGGCTCTGCATGCTGCTCGTGCAGGTCCGTCGCCCGCTCCATCGGCTTTGCCTGATCGCTCATGCCGTTACCAATCTGTCAGCGTCCCGTCCAGCTTGCGGTTGATGGGCAGGTATGCCCGCTGATATGGATACTTCGCCGCCAGCGCCTCGTCGAGATCGACGCCCAATCCCGGTGCGTCTCCCGCATACATCAGCCCATTTTTGAAGCAGTAGTGATGCGGAAAAACCGCGTCGGTTTCATCCGTGTGCGGCATGTGTTCCTGTATGCCGAAATTATGGATCGCTGTGTCGAAGTGCAGCGCCGCAGCCATCGTTACCGGCGACAAATCCGTGGCTCCGTGGCACCCCATGCGCACCTGGTACAGCGCGGCAAAATCGGCCGCCTTCTTCAAGTGCGTGAACCCGCCACCATGAACCAGCGTCATGCGTAGATAGTCAATCCACTGATTGCGGATCAGGTCATGTGCGTCCCAGACGGTATTGAAAACTTCTCCGACCGCAATCGGCGTCGTTGTGTGCTCCCGGATGACCTTAAAGCCTTCCTGTAACTCTGCCGATGTAGGATCTTCTATCCAAAAGAGATGAAGTGGTTCAAGCTCCTTTCCAAAACGTCCCGCCTCGATGGGGGCCAGGCGATGGTGGCAGTCATGGAGCAGGTGCAGCTCCTCACCAAATTCCTCCCGCACACGAGCAAACAGGCCCGGAACATGACGCAGATAGAGCTCGGTCGACCATTCGTATTCCGCTGGCAGACCGCGTTCTGCCGGCTCGTACCGTCCCGGTCCCTTTGCGACACCATAAGTGCTTGAGAGGCCGGGAATGCCGCTCTGGACGCGGATAGCCTTGTAGCCCATCTCCTTGTGCCGTGCGATGTCTTCGAGGGCGTGATCGATGTCTTTGCCGTTTGCATGGGCGTATACCAACACACCCTCGCGGCTCTTGCCGCCAAGCAGGTTGTAGACCGGGGTATTCAGCGCCTTGCCTTTGATATCCCACAGAGCAACGTCAACCGCGGCAATCGCGCACATCGTGACCGGTCCACGCCGCCAGTACGCCCCGCGATAGAGGTACTGCCAAAGGTCTTCCGTCTGAAATGGATCGCGGCCAAGGATGCAAGGGATCACGTGTTCAGTCAGGTAGCTTGCGACAGCCAGCTCGCGCCCATTCAGCGTGGCATCTCCCAGGCCATAGATTCCCTCGTCGGTCTCGATCTTCAAGGTGACGAAGTTGCGCCCCGGCGAGGTGATGTTCACGTATGCGTTCGTGATCTTCATTCAGTCCGTCGCTCCACATCGCTCGACAAGATGGATCGCAATTCCCCTTTTACTGATTCACGCCGCTGGCCAGGAACCCACCATCGACCGCTACGATCTCGCCGGTCACATACGAGGCAGCCTCCGACGCCAGAAAAATCGCCGCTCCCGCAAGCTCGCTTGCCTTTCCAAATCGCCCCATCGGCACGCGCATGTTCAGCTCCTCGCCGCGCGGAGTTCCGGTAATCAGCTTGGCATTTAGATCCGTCGGAAACATCCCCGGCGCAATCGCGTTCACATTCACGCCTGTCTTGGCCAGCTCCACCGCAAGCACCTTCGTCAGTGACCCCACTGCCGCCTTCGAAGCCGAATAAGCTGCAACCTGGAAGAAACCTACAAACGTAGTCAGCGACGCAATATTGATGATTCGCCCATATCCTGCCTTCACCATCGTCTTGCCGAAGATCTGGCAGGCCCGCAATGTTCCCGTCAAATTCGTCTCCATTACGCGTGACCAATCCGCTTCGGCAGTCTCAAGCGTCGGAGCTTTGTACGTTACGCCGGCCGCATTCACAAGAATGTCTACCTTGCCGAACTCTTTGATCACCGCATCGTGAACTGCCTGGATTGAGGCCCTGTTGAGCACGTCGCTCGAAACACGCAACGAGCGACGGCCTAGGGCTTCAACCTCTGCGGCAACTTTGTCCACCTGCTCTATGCGTCGTGAGCTGGGCACAACATCGGCTCCGGCTTCAGCCAGGCCCAACGTGATGGCGTGGCCCAATCCGGTGGTTCCGCCCGTCACCACCGCAACTCTGCCACTCAAATCGAAAAGGCTCCGGCTCATATCCTGATCTCCAACCTCCCTGTTTTTGGCGTGACTCGACGGGTTGCGTTCTGGCGCGTCCGAGTCTGCTATTCACCCGCCCCAAGAAATTTAACACGTAAGGCGATTTACTCTTTCATCGGCCTGCCACCGTCACGCTGGCGAGATGCGATAGAGTGTCATTGAACGAATAATAGAAATCCATGGACCCAATTGTTATCCCTACATCAGAACGCCGTTGGGACTGCCTGAGCCTTGGCGAAGTCATGCTCCGCCTCGATCCCGGCGAAGGCCGCATTCATACCACCAGGCAATTCGCCGTATGGGAAGGCGGAGGCGAATACAACGTCACGCGTGGATTGCGCCGCTGCTTTGGCTTGCGAACGGCAATCGCGACCGCAGTGGCCGATAACGCCGTTGGGCGTCTGGTCGAAGACCTCATCTTGCAGGGTGGAGTCGACACCTCGCTCCTTAGATGGATTCCCTTCGACGGCGTCGGCCGCACCGTGCGCAATGGGCTGAATTTCACTGAGCGCGGATTTGGCATGCGCGCGGCGGCAGGCTGCAGCGATCGCGGCAACACCGCAATCAGCCAGGTGAAGCCCGGCGATTTCAATTGGCCCTCAATCTTCGGGAACGAGAACGGCACGAAGTGCTTCCACACAGGCGGAGTATTTGCGGCGCTTTCAGCCTCGACCGCGGACGTGGCCGCGGAGGCAATGGACGCCGCTCGCGAGCACGGAACGCCGGTCTCCTTTGATCTGAACTACCGCGATTCGCTTTGGAGATCGATCGGCGGTAAAGCCAAGGCGCAAGAGGTGAACCGCGCGCTGGTTCGCAAAGTTGACCTGCTGCTTGGCAACGAAGAGGATTTCTCAGCCATGCTCGGCGTTGAGATCAAGGGTGTGAGCGAGGACTTCGCCGAACTGCCCATTGCGGGCTATGAGGAGATGCTTCGCGAAGTTGCCGCGGCCTATCCGAATTTGAAGCTCATCGCCAGCACTCTGCGAACCGCGCAATCCGCGAGCCGCAACGCGTGGGGCGCAATTGCGCTTTATCAGGGCAACATCGTCCACGTTCCCCAGCAGATGATCGACATCTACGACCGCGTTGGCGGTGGCGACAGTTTTGCCTCAGGTCTTATTTACGGCATGCTCGCAGGCAAGCCAATCGACTGGGCTGTGCGCTGCGGCGTAGCGCATGGAGCGCTTGCCATGACCACCGCTGGTGACACAAGCATGGCCACCCTGGCCGAAGTGGAACGCGCCATGAAGGGTGGCTCCGCGCGTATCGCGCGATAGAGGAAAGATGACGGAAACAACACAGGAAATTATTGAACGCGTTGGGCTGATTCCCGTCCTTCGCGCACGCAACGTGCGCCAGGCCCACGCAATTGTGCAGGCCATGCTCGCGGGCGGCGTGACAGTAGTTGAAGTCACGATGACCGTTCCCGGAGCCATTGAGCTTCTCAGCGAACTCAAGGAAGAATACGGATCGATGCTCCTGCTCGGCTCAGGCACCGTCACCACAGCGAAGGAAGCTGAGGCCACCATCGAAGCCGGCGCGGAATTCGTTGTCAGCCCGAGCCTTCACCCCGACGTAATCGCCGCCACAAAAAGCAGCGGGAAGGTGTCCATTCCCGGTGCCCTCACGCCGACCGAGGTCGTTGCCGCGTATCGAGCCGGCGCGGATTACGTAAAAATCTTTCCCTGCTCGGCGATGGGCGGCGCCAGCTATTTGAAGTCATTGTTGGCGCCGTTTCCGTTCCTCAAGCTGATTCCCACCGGAGGCGTTACGCTCGAAACTGCTGAAAGCTTCCTCCGCGCCGGCGCCCGCGCCCTTGGAGTCGGCAGCGACCTCGTGGACCTCGCAGCTATCGACAAGGGCCGACCGGAGACGATCACCGAAACTGCTCGCGCCTATTTGCACGTCATTGCGAAGATGCGCCGGGAGTTGCACACCGCGCAATAGGCGCTGCTTATAGCAAAACCAGAGTTGCTGTATCTCGAAGCCTTGATCCTAAAGGCGACGCGACCATCAGGGAGCGGCGACACAGAACAGAATTCAAGAGGACACACCTTCTCTGGTTTTGCCGTAAAGCCTGTACGCCTTTCGCACCAACCCCACCGTCAACTCTTGCGCCAGCTCGACTGCCTCATCCTCATCGATGCGATGCTCCGCCACCATGCGCGCCAGGAAGCCCGCGTCCATGCGCCGCGCCACATCATGTCTCGCGGGAATCGACAAAAACGCCCGCGTGTCGTCGTTGAAGCCGACGGTGTTGTAGAAGCCCGCCGTCTCCGTAACCAGTTCCCGATAGCGCCGCATCCCCTCAGGGCTGTCAAAGAACCACCATGGTGGACCGAGCCGCAAGCATGGATAGTGCCCGGCCAAAGGCGCCAGTTCCCTGCTGTACGTCGTCTCGTCCAACGTGAACAGTATGATCGTGAGCCCAGGCTCATTTCCAAATCGATTGAGCAGCGGCCGAAGCGCCTCAACGTAACCGGTCGCTTCAGGAATATCGGCTCCCATATCGCGTCCGTAGCGCTCAAAAATCTTCGCGTTGTGATTGCGCACGGAGCCCGGATGGATCTGCATCACCAGGCCGTCTTCAAGACTCATGCGCGCCATCTCCGTCAACATCTGGGCGCGAAAGAGTTCCTGATGCGCGGCGTCGGCTTTGCCATCGAGAATCATGCTGAAGAGCAACTCCGCTTCCGTGTCGCTCAAATCGACCGTTCGCGCGCTTGGATGTCCGTGATCGGTTGCGGTTGCCCCCAATCTCTTGAAGAACCATCGCCGCGCCTCAAGCGCCCGCAAATATCCGCGCCATGTAGCCGTGTCTTCCTTGGTTAAATTCCCCAGCGCCTCAATATTCTTCCTGAACCCGTCAAACGCCGGATCAACTACAGGATCGGGCCGGAATGTCGGCAAAATCCTTCCCTTCCAGCCCGAATCTCGAATCGCTGCGTGATCCGCCAACGAGTCGATCGGCGAGTCAGTCGTCGCCAGCACTTCAATCTTGAATTGCTCGAACAAAGCGCGGGGTAGAAACTCCGCAGCCGCAAGCTTGGCCTCGATCGTGTCGTAATATCGATCTGCCGTTGCCGCGGACAACCGCTCCGTCAGGCCAAAGAGTTCCTGAAACGCAAAATCCAACCATAGCCGCGACGGTGTGCCGCGAAACAAGTGATAGCTGCTGGCGAATATCCGCCAAACCTTGCGCGGATCTGTGATGGGCGTATGGCCGATCTCGAGTTCTTCGAGCGAAATCCCCTGGCTATACAGCATTCTGAAGATGTAGTGGTCCGGCTGCACAAACAGCGCCACCGGATCGGGAAATGGCTCGTTCCGCGCAAACCATCCGGCCTGCGTGTGACCGTGCGGGCTCACGATGGGCAGGTCTCGGATCCCCTCGTAAAGCCGCCTCGCAATCGTTCGAGTCCCTTCATCCGCCGGAAACAGCCTGTCCTCATGCAGCAGAGCCAAAGCATTCTCCTTTCGCTTCCGTTCACCAGTATCGTTCATCGCGCCTCCGCGATATACTGCGGCTGCCGCTTCAAAACGGATCGAATTTCCTCGGAGTCTTGCGCAATATCAAATCCACACAAGATTTTAGCCGCGCTGACAGGGATTCGAAGACAGTCACGCCTGGCCGGCCATCCAGCGCCGTTTATCCTTGATTCAGCACAACGTGCAATCGACATCAAAGGACTAAAGTTCCAATGAGCATGAAAGAGCAGAACGCAGCGAATGCAGCACTGGACCGGGCATTTCACCTCGACGGGCGTCACGCCCTGGTCACCGGCGGCGCCAGCGGCATCGGTGAAGCAACCGTCAGAGAGCTGGTTCGTGCCGGGGCTTTCGTCCTGATCGCCGACATCAATCTCGCCGCGGCAGAGGCGCTGGCTGAGTCGCTGGGAGCCTCTAAGGCCATCCACCTTGACGTCGCCAGCCCGTCCTCCATTGCCTCGGCCGTTTCACAAATCAGCCGCCTCGACATCCTTGTGAACAACGCCGGCATCGGCCACGTGGGATCGATCGAGCAAACTGAGCCTGAAGACTTCGATCGTCTCCTCAACGTCAACGTCCGAGCCGTCTACCTCGTCACCCGCGCTTTCATGCCATTGCTTCTGGCCGCAGGCGAACGCGGAGCCCCCGTGGGAGCAATCGTCAACATAGCCTCAGTCGCTGGCCAGGTGGGCATCAAACAGCGCTTCGCCTACTGCACCACCAAAGGCGCCGTGATCGCCATGACCCGTCAGCTCGCCGTCGAGTATCCAAAGACGCTGCGCGTCAATGCCATCTGTCCCGGAACGGTAGAGACACCTTTCGTCGAGGGCTACCTCGAGAAGTTCCACAAAGACAACAAGGAAGCAGTGCGCGCCGAGCTCCGAGCGCGGCAACCCATTGGCCGCCTCGGTCGTCCCGAAGAAGTCGCCTCGATGGTCCGCTACCTGGCCTCAGACGAAGCCGCATTCATCAGCGGCTCCCTTTTCAATATCGACGGCGGTTGGACCGCGGCGTAACCGTTCCTTCTTCGCACTGCCCTGGAGGGCCTGATGCATCTTGTATCTTTTTCAACTTCGGATGGACTGGTCCGTCCTGGCAATCTTTCTGACGACTCAAAGTTTGTTTTCGACCTTAGCCCCAGCGGATTCTCCAGCACTTTGGACGTGATCATCCGGGGCAATCTCAAGTCTGTCGCCACCGGCAAAATTCCCTTCGACCAGGTGAAGTTGCACGCCCCGCTCTTGAATCCCCCGCGCGTTTTCGCCATCGGTCTTAATTATCGCGATCACGCCAAAGAATCTGGCATGGCCGTCCCCACTACGCCTGTTGTCTTCTTCAAAATGACAACGGCAATCATCGGCCCGGGTGAACCCATCATTCTCCCAAAGAATTCCACCGAACCCGACTACGAGGCCGAATTCGCTTTCGTCATTGGGAAGGGTGGCTATCGCATTCCCGCCGCGTCATGGCGCGACCACGTCTACGGATACACCATCGTCAACGACGTGAGCGCCCGCGACGTGCAGTTCGCCACTTCGCAGTGGTCCATGAGCAAAAGCTTTCCCACTTTCTGTCCGCTCGGCCCCGCGATTGTGTCTGCCGATGAAATCGCCGACCCGCACCAACTAGCCATCAGCCTCTCCATCGATGGCGAAGTCATGCAGAGTTCCAACACACGCGAACTGATCTTCAAAATCCCCGAGCTGATCGAGTATCTGTCTTCGATCACGCCGCTTCTTCCCGGCGACATTGTGTCTACTGGAACACCCTACGGCGTCGGCCTCGGCCGCACTCCCAAGCGATGGCTCAAGCCCGGCGAGACAGTAACAGTAACCGTCGAAGGCCTCGGCTCGCTCACCAACCCGGTCGTCGCAGAATAGCGTGCAGCAAGTTCAGCCGCTACGAGATCAGCCCCGCGCCAAACCGGGGTCGTTGGAAAGCTCCTCTGGCTCCGGCTGCGATCCGAGCCACGCATAGAGCGCGATCCCGACGAAACAAACAACCGGCACCACAATCGCATGCGCGATGCCAGACACATCAGCAATCCTGCCCATCACTGGAGTGAGCGCTGCGCCACCGATGATCGACATCACGATCAGCGCTCCGCCGGCCTTCGTGCGCGTCCCCAACCCTTTCACGCCAAGAGCAAAGATCGTCGGGAACATCATCGACATGAAGAAGCCGACTCCCACGAGGCAAAAAACTCCCGGCCAACTTGGGCGCAGCATTGCGATCGCAGAAATCACGGCGTTGATCACCGCAAACGCGCAAAGCAGCCGCGAGGCATGTATATAGCGCAGGAGCCATGTGGAGACGAATCGCCCTGTTGTGAACGCAACCAGCGCACCTGTAAGCCAATAGCCGGCATTCCGTTCCCCGAGGCCCGTGTAGGTCTGAACGTATTGGATGAAGTAGCTCCAGATGCCCACTTGCGCGCCGACGTAGAGAAACTGCGCTGCCACTGCAAACACAAAATGCTTTCGCGCCCACAGCGGCTTCGACGTGTCCTTGTCGATTGTGTTGCGCGAGTAGTCCAGCCCAGTATGCGGAAATGCAGTGCGCGCGATCAGAATCGCCCAGATCAGCACGACAGCGCCGAGAACGAGGTACGGCACGATTACACGAAGAGTTTCAGAGCGCAGGTACGACTGATACTGATGTTGTGACTGCAGAACTGCAATCTGCGCGGGCTTGAGTTCTATGCCGGAGAAGATGAACCTGCTACCGATGAGCACGGCCGAGATACTGCCCAGCGGATTGAACGCCTGCGACAGGTTCACGCGCTGCGCCGCGCTCTCTGCCGGTCCCAGTTGAATGATGAACGGACTCGCCGCTGTCTCGAGAAAAGCCAAACCGCTCGCGATCACAAAGAGCGCCGTCAGGAAGAACCAGTATTGCGCGATGATGGCAGCGGGCCAGAACAGCAAACATCCAGCGCCGTAGAGACACAACCCGATGAGGATTCCCGCTTTGTATCCCGCGCGGCGCATGATTTGGCCCGCAGGAATGGCCAGCAGAAAGTAGCCCATGTAAAACGCAGACTGAATGAGGCCCGCCTGCAGTCGGCTAATCTCAAACGACTTCATGAATTGGCGAATGAGAATGTCGTTGAGGTTGTTGGGAATTCCCCATAAAAAGAAGAGTGCCGTAACGAGTATGAAAGGAAGCAGACGGTCACGCGGCACTAACGGCGCCTGGTGGTCCTGACCAGCTTCTGTGGTTACCGCCGGAGTGATATTCAAAGGAACGTGTCCTCCCAACCAACTCTGCAACTGCAAACGACTTACTTTGGTGCTCGACCAGTTCTATCTAATTGACGTGGTTAATGGCAACTCAGGGATGAGAAGGCCTGCTCACCAAGTCACCCCAGACAGCCCAAATGCGGGATAATCGCAATAGACTATGGAACTCACAGGAGTATCTTTCATCGGCTCAGAGCGCGGCAGTCGCGAAGGCGCCGCCTTTCATGCGCAAAACCCGCAAACCGGCACATCGCTCGAACCAGCCTATTATTCGGCGCGGTCCGCGAATGTGGACAAGGCAGCTACGCTCGCCGCCGAGGCCTTCACAAGCTATTCCCAAACAAGCGGCAAAGCGAGGGCGACCTTCTTGCGTCGTGTGGCCGACGGGTTCGATGCTCATCGACAGGAACTGGCTGAGCGGGCGCACCTCGAAACCGCATTGCCCATGCCGCGCCTGCTTGGCGAGGTGGGCCGAACCGCAAACCAGTTGCGCATGTTTGCTGGAGTCGTCGAAGAAGGCTCCTGGGTACAGGCACGCATCGATCCCGCCCTGCCCGACCGTCAGCCGCTGCCGCGTCCAGATATTCGGTCGATGCTGCGCCCACTCGGCCCCGTGGCCGTTTTTGGCGCAAGCAACTTCCCTCTCGCTTTCTCAGTCGCGGGCGGCGACACCGCTTCAGCTCTTGCTGCAGGCTGCCCCGTCATCGTCAAGGCCCATTCAGCCCATCCCGGCACCAGCGAATTGGCAGCGCATATTCTCGCAGATGCCATTTCCGCTGAAGGCCTGCACCCCGGCGTCTTCTCGATGCTCTTCGACGCCGGAATTGAAATCGGAACCGCTCTCGTCCGGCATCCGCTTATCCGCGCCATCGCCTTTACTGGATCACTTCGAGCCGGCCGCGCGCTCATGGACGTCGCCGCCGCCCGTCCCGATCCCATCCCCTGCTTCACCGAGATGTCGAGCGGCAACCCTGTGTTTTTGCTACCAGGCGCCCTGCGTAAAAGCCCGGAGGGCCTCGCGCAAAGCCTCTTCGGCTCGTTCACGCTTGGCGCAGGACAGTTCTGCACCAAGCCGGGAATCGTGCTGGTCCCGGAGGCTGCGGAAGGACAGGCTTTCTTCGATGAGCTTAAATCGCTCGTTGAAAAGTCGCAGCCGTTCGCGCTGCTCACTGCGGGCATCCTCCGCGAATACAACCGAGCCACCGAGGCGCGAACCAATCAGGTCCCGCTTGCCGCTGAGTCGAAACAGTCTTCCGAGATACAAGTGCCCGGAAAAGCCAGGCTCTTCACAGTCTGTCTCGAGCAGTTCCTCGCCACCCCGGCCCTCGCCGATGAGATCTTCGGGCCAAACACTCTGCTCGTGCACTGCGACAGCACCGAAGACTATCTTCGTGCTGCCCGAGCCCTCGACGGCCACCTGACTGCCACCATCCTCGGCGATGAAGAAGACCTTGCCGCAAATCCCGAATTGATTCAAATACTCGAGCGCAAAGCAGGCAGACTCATCTTCAACGGCTACCCCACCGGCGTCGAAGTCACCCACGCCATGGTTCACGGCGGTCCGTATCCATCCACCTCCGATCCGCGCTTCACCTCGGTCGGCAGCCTCGCCATCTACCGCTTCGCCCGGCCGGTCTGCTTCCAGGGCTTCCCGCAAACGCTGCTCCCGCCCGAGCTCCAGGACGCCAACCCGCTAGGAATTGCCCGCCTCCGTGACGGCAAACCAGAAAGATCCTAATCGCTGGAAGACGTGCAAGGAGCATTATGCTGGACAGACTCAAAGCGGCGTTCAAGGTAAAAGAACGGCAAGACTTCAGAGGCTTGTATACAGATCCACCGATTTCCTTTGCAGAGGACTATCCAGCCGTTCCAAAACCTGAAGCTCAGCTTTCACCCAAAATTCTTTCAGCGAAATGGGTCGCAGGCGATCTGCATGGCGAAGAAATGCCTGATATCGCGGCAAACCTTCTGGGGATTGGAATCGACGGCCCTGCGGTCCGACGTCTCGCGGCCGAAACCTCTGTGGGGTGCTCAGCTGATGTCGCGGATCTGGTGGATAGAATGTTCGGTGAAATCCTGACAGCTTTTCCGATTTCCGAAACACAAGCCAAGCTCATACTGACGCGTCAGTTTGCCCGTGAAGTAGTCTCTGGCGAATGCAACGCCTGGGCGGCAGCAAGTCGTCTGAGAACGGTGATCTGGGGGCGAAATGCACAGAATCCAGATCTCCTAATCATTTCAGGGCTACTCGACGCGCTCGATTGGGACGCCGTAAATAAAAACCGGCTGCCGGATCTGACTTCGGAATTGGTAGCTGTGTTCGCGCGCCTCGGCGCTAGAACTGAAGAAGAGCTGTCAGGTACACATACTCAGGCTCTATAGCACCCGCGCCAGCCACTCCCCCGTGTGCGAATGCAAACTCCCCGCAATCTCTTCCGGCGTCCCTTCGGCCACAATGCGTCCGCCACCTTCGCCACCCTCTGGCCCCAGATCGATCACCCAATCCGCACTCTTGATCACGTCCAGGTTGTGCTCAATCACGATTAACGACCCACCACCGTCAATCAGCTTGCGAAACGCCGTCAGCAGTTTTGAAACATCGTCGAAATGCAGCCCAGTTGTCGGCTCGTCGAGAATGTAGAGCACGCGGCTGGCCTGCGATGGCTTTGCATTGGCATTGGCAGCCCGCACTTGCGACAAGTGCGCTGCCAGCTTGACGCGCTGCGCTTCACCGCCCGAGAGTGTCGTGGCTGACTGGCCCAGGCGTAGATATCCGAGGCCGATCTCATCGAGGACTGCCAGCTTTTCCAGCAGCCGTGTTTGCCCCGCGAAGAACCGCAGCGCCTCTTTGACTGTCATCGAAAGCACTTCGTGGATGCTCTTGCCCTTGTACTGCACGTTAAGCACCTTCGCCTGATACCGCGTTCCGTTGCAGTCTTCGCAGGGCAGCTCGACATCGGCCAGGAACTGCATCTCAACCGTTACCGTACCGTCACCCTCGCAGGTGTTGCAACGGCCTCCCGGAACGTTGAACGAGAAATGTCCCGGCGTGAGTGAAAGCCTCTTCGCCTCAGGCTGCGACGCAAACAATTCGCGAACCAGATCGAATCCTTTGATATACGTGATCGGATTCGATCGCGGCGTTCGTCCAATCGGCGTCTGATCAACGAGCACAACATCGTTCAATCGCTCAACGCCGGTCAGCGACTTGAACACGCTGGAAGGATCGCCTCCATCCGTCTGCCCCAGAGCACGCGCCACGGCGCGATAAAGCACCTGGTGCACCAGCGTGGACTTGCCTGATCCCGAGACGCCCGTGATCGCCACCAGCATTCCGAGCGGTATCTCGACGTTTATTCCATGCAGATTATTCGCCTCGGCTCCACGCAGCACCAGCTTCTCTCTGCCTGGCGCGCGCCTTCGTGTCGGCACCGGAATTGAGATCTTCCCCGAGAGATAGCGGCCCGTGAGCGAGTTAGGATTGGCCTCAATCTCCGCCACGACTCCCTCCGCCAGAAGCTTGCCGCCAAATTCGCCGGCTCCTGGTCCTAGATCAAGAAGGTGGTCTGCAGAGCGCAAAACGTCGGCGTCGTGCTCGACGACGACGATGGTGTTGCCCAAGTCGCGAAGCTCTTTCAGAATCCGAATCAGCCGCGCCGTGTCTCTCGTGTGCAACCCGATCGATGGCTCATCGAGAACATAGAGCGCGCCCACAAGGTGCGAGCCGAGCGATGTTGCGAGTTGGATCCGCTGCGCCTCGCCGCCCGAGAGTGTCGAAGCCAATCTGTCAAGTGTCAGATACTCCAGCCCAACAGCGTCGAGAAAGCTCAGCCGCTGCTGCACTTCAGTCAAGATCGAGCCGGCAATCTCTTCCTGCATCGGCGACAGCTTCAGCGCTGCGAAGAAGTCTTTAGCCTTGGCGATGGTGAGCGCAGCCGACTGGCAAATGTTCAACCCGTTGAGCCTCACCGAGCGGGCCTCGGCTCTGAGTCGTTGTCCACGGCATTCCGGACACTCCGCATAACCGCGATACTTGCTCAGCATCACGCGGACATGGAGCTTGTACTTCTTTCGCTCCATCTGCGCAAAGAAGCCATGAACGCCCTCGAAGCCGGGTACCCTTTGGGTGTTGCCTCGCAGCACTGTCTCGCGCGCCGGCTCCGGCAATTCGCGCCAAGGCACGTCCAGCGAAACGCCCAGCGCGCCCGCCTGCTTTTTCAAATCGGTAAACCAACTGCGATACTTCGGCCGTTCCCACGGATCAATCGCGCCCTCGTTCAGGCTCAGTCCCTTGTCTGGAATCACGAGATTCAGGTCGTAGTCGACCGTATTGCCAAACCCCTGGCATCGCGAACACGCGCCGAACGGATTGTTAAAGCTGAACAGCCGCGGCTCCGGCTCCTTGCCCGGACGATGGCAGCTCGTGCATTCAAACTCGCCGGAAAATCTGTGCCGCCTCGGCTCCGCAGTTTCTTCGCGAGGGACCTCTTCGAAGATCACCTCGCCCGCTTCGCGATAGGCTATCTCTGCCGCGTCCACAATTCGCGCGCGATTTTCCGCGCTCACTACAATTCGGTCGAGCAGCACAAACACAGGAAGCGTGAAGTCCAGATCGATTAACGACTCAGGAGTCGAGAACTCGAAGATTCTTCCCTGCTGATAAAGCCGGTTGAACCCGGAACCACGAAGCTCAACCAATCGAGCCCGCATTCCCTCAGTCAGAGGCTCGAGGTTAGTCGTCTTCGCGCTGTTCTTTGGGCTGGCCTTTGCGCTCGCCTTCGTCGTCTTAGCCGCACGCTTCGCCGGCTTGGCAGGCTCCGCAACCGGCATGTCGTGCCGAACCGGGAAGAGCGCGTTCATGCGCGTTCCTTCACCCAGGGCCAGAGTCGCCTCAGCCACCTCGTCCATCGAGACGCGCTTCACGAGACCATCGCAATAAATGCAATGCACCGTTCCGCAGCGGGCATAAAGCAGCCGCAGGTAATCGTAGATCTCCGTCGCCGTGGCCACGGTCGATCTCGGGTTTCGCGTCGTATTCTTCTGCTTGATTGCGATGGCCGGAGCGAGTCCATCGATCTCATCTACGTCGGGCTTCTCAATTCGCTCTAGAAATTGACGTGCATAAGCCGAGAGCGATTCCACGTACCGCCGCTGCCCCTCGGCGTAGATCGTATCGAAGGCCAGCGAGCTCTTGCCCGATCCCGACACGCCGCTGACCACCGTCAGCTTTCCGTGGGGAATCTCGCAGGATATGTTCTTCAAATTGTGAGTCCGCGCGCCGCGGATGACGATGGCGTCGTTCGATGAAGTCAAAGGGAAGGCACCGGGAATAAATGATCCAGCCGCATCACTGACGCCTCAGAGAAGCTCAGAGCGCAACCGTCCATTCTCTATTATAAAACGTGGATTTCCCTGGCCCTCTCACAGCTGTGCGAGTGGTCCCCACCTGACCGGTCTTTTTTCGTGCGAATCCTGATCGTCGTCAGGAAGAAGGTTAAGCACGCCCTGCGCGGAAACACGGGAGAACCAAGGCCCATAAAACCCTATTGCGGGGCGTGCATTGAAGAGAGAAGCAGTCCTAGGCAGCCAACGCCGGTCCCTGCAGCGATGATTTCGCTGCTAAGGCAGGCAAAGAGTTGTACATGGTACCGGGTCTATCGTCGCCACGGTCAAGAACTATCGCAAGGCTCATCAGGACTTCTGATGCACAGGCCGGGCACTGGTTCGCGCAATTGCCGATGGCATTGCAATCCTGGCACAAATAAGCATTGGTCAAGGGGAAATGCTGCAACCTCAGGTACGACGTAACTTCACTTGAACGTCTCAAAACGGGGGTCAGCATACGGTCACCTATCGTCAGGGAATTTTGCAAGCTGGACTAACGACACCCAGCGTGCTCTGTGTTTTAAGGATGCGATGATTTTAGGCAAAGTTGTTCTTTGATCTTCAATTTCAGGCAAACCAACGGGGCACATCCGAAGTTACCGTCAGGGGTCTCTTCTACGGCGAGCGCGCAAATGAAATGGAACGATCGAGGCAAATGAAACGGACTGATCGATTTACCGCGAGGCTTAAGATCCTACAACGTAAGTAACTGGGGTAACACCTGGTAACATGGCGCAGCTAGCTTGATCGCCAAGCGCGCCACACCCCTTTTCCAATTTTCAACTCGCTATTTTGTGAACAGCTTCTGCTGGTCGTCGTATTCCTGCTCCCGTTTAGCGCCTTTGTGCGCCAGATTATCCGCAACGCGATCTGCTCTTTCTTTGGCGTCAGGTTTGGGGTTTAGACGCTTATCCGCAGGTGTCACCTTGGGCCTGTCTGGAATGTTGGTGTTGGCAAGATTCTCCATAGATTTCAACTCCAGGCGAGTTCGATGCGCCGGTCATCCCGCAAAGATACACGGCGGCTTGTGGCCTCAAGCACACAGACGGTTTGAGGCAGCCACGATTCCAACCCATCTAGTCAAACGTTTGATTAATTCAGAACGCCGGTGTGCGATTCTCTTTGATAGGCTGTTGCGTCCAACAAGCGGCCTCCGTTTAAACTCATGGATGAGGTACTACGTGCGCCGTATCGCATTTTCGTTGATTGTTTTTACTGCGCTTTTGGGACTTGCCCAACTTCGCGCGCAAAGCCAACCGCACGGATCCTCCGAATCTGGGCCTTCTGGCACCAAAAATATCGCTCCGGAAGTAGCTGACGCCGAAGCTGCCATCGTCAAATCCGATTGGAAAGTCGCTGCAGCGAAACTCGACGCATGGTTGGCTGCTCATCCCTCCGACGCTCGTGCCTTGTTCGACGCAGGCTATGTTGCCGACACCCAAAGCCATCTTGATGAAGCGGAGAAACTCTATCGGCGCGCAGTTGATTCAGACCCAAAATCCTTTGAGGCGCATCTGTCGCTTGGTCTGCTGTTGGCTCGGCGGGGAAATGAGACAGACGCGCGGCCCGAGTTGCTTGCAGCCACTGCCTTAAATTCTGGCGATATCGATCCGGTATTGAAGGCTCGCGCTTGGCGTGCGCTCGCCCAGATCGACAAGCCGGGTCCCAATAAAGCCGGAGATGCGACACAAGCCTCCAACGATTTGCTTGAAGCGATGAAGCTGAGCCAGGAAACGCCGGACGATACCCTGCTGGCCGCCAATCTGGCCGAGGAAGCGGGGCAGCATGACGCAGCGGCTGCCGCGTATCGCCGCTTGCTCGCCACGGATCCCAACTCAATTGAGGCGAAGTCTGGGCTGGCACACGTGTTGATCGGAGAAAAGCAATTCTCAGAAGCTGAGAAGCTGATTCGCAGCGCACTTGTGCAATCGCCCGATGCTCCCGTTCTGAGTGCGCAGCTCGCCACAGTTCTCGCCGCTCAAGACAACGCAGAAGCGCTACCGTTGCTCGAGAAGCTCCACGACGCTCACCCCCGCGACCAGGCAATTACACGCATGCTCGCAGACGTCTTGGCCGATGCGGGAGATGCCGCAGGCTCTGACAAACTGTATGCCGGCCTGCTGGTAGACCATCCAGATGAAACCGCATTGGTGGTGGCACACGGGCAGAACCTGATTCGTCAGCTTAAGTACTCAGAGGCCCTGGTGGCGTTTGAAAAGGCTACGAAGCTCGATCCGTCGAATGGAGATGCCTGGGGCGGCCTTGCATTTGCTGCATCCAAGCTGAACCAGACATCCCTCACACTTCACGCCTTGACCATGCGATCAAAATTTCTGCCGGAAGTCCCCGCAACCTATTTTCTATGGGCAACATCCTACGACACATTGCACGAGAGAGTGGCGGCGGCTACGTACTACCACCACTTCCTAGACTCATCGGGAGGCAAGTTTCCAGATCAGGAATGGCAAGCCCGGCAACGATTGCTGTTATTAGAGAAGAAATAATTAGACCGGCGTTTGATTTCATGTTGGTGAAATTCCTGATAGCCCTACGCGAAGGAACTTAAAGAAACACGCATTTAGCTTGCACTTCGCCGCAAATTGCTCCTATAGTCGCTTAACTGCCTTGGGAAACTGGCCGGCCGGTAAGAGGGCGGAAAGTGGATCCCAGGCGGCTCTTCGGGTGAAGAAAAACTGCGAAGTGCGCTTTTGAGCCCAGCTTTGGGAACTGAACCTTGCTCTAATACCGCCTCAGCGGAGGTTCACGGAGGTTCCTATGCGGTCTAAAGCATTGCCGACTCTCATCATCGCCATCGCTGCCGTCGCAGTCCCCGCGTGCGCATCTTCCCCAGACAACAAGTCATTTGATCAGGGCACGATCACTGCTTTGCAAGATCGAATCAACCAGGCGCAACCGCGCGAGCAGTGCTTCCTCTACGCCGAGCTCATTCACCAGATGACCGAGGTGAGCCTGCAGCAGTACGCGGCAGGCGATGTGGAAAAGGCGAACGCCTTATTGAAAGAAGTACAGCAAATCACTCATAAAATGCACCTTAGTATGGCCGACAATGATAAACGGCTCAAGAACGCCGAGATCCTGCTGCGCCATACAGCTTTCCGCCTCAAGGAAATGCTGCATAGCAGCGCCTCAGAAGATCGACCGCTCTTTGAAGCAACTTTGGCGCAGGTCAACGAGGCCCAGAGCGAAACCATGTTGAGTGTGTTTCGTAAGTAGCCACTTCTTCTGCCTTGAGTCTTCCCTCGACGCGGTCGCATACTGCGTCCCTGCGCTGACCCTTTTCGCTCGCCGCAAACTTGTGATTCAATGGGACCGATGAAAGTCCGCTCCCTGTTTGTTGTGAGACTAACCACTCTGGCGGTGCTTTGCCTCCTCACGATCGCGATCCTCTCGGCGCAAAAAGTGAAGCGCGACCCGCTTACCGAGGCCGAGGTCGACAAGATCCGCGAGGCTGGCATTGACCCTGGTGAACGCATAAAGATTTACGCGAAAATTGTGGAAGATCACGTGTCTACCGTGAAAGGTCTAACGAACAGGGGGCGCTCCCCGGCCCGCGCCAAGCGCTTAGACGATGAACTACAGGATCTGACTGCGCTCATGGATGAGCTCGGTACGAATCTGGACACGTACACGGATCGACACGCTGACATCAGGGCGGCACTGAAGCCGCTGGCCGAGGCCACGCAACGGTGGCTCGGCAACCTGCGAGCGCTCGCCGGGGAGCCTGGATTTGACTTGTCTCGCAAAGAAGCTATCGAGAGCGGACAGGACCTCGCGGACCAGGCTGAACGACTGCTGCGAGAACAGACCGACTACTTCAACATGCATAAGGAGGAACGCGGGCAGGAACGGGCAGAGCCGCACTAGAGCTGGATCGCAGCCAAAATTAGCCGCTTCGCCTGTGCTAACCTGCATTTTGGTGGCCTCTGATATTTTCACTATTTTTCTGGAAGAATACCGCGCGCTTCGCCCCAGGGCGCCGATGCCTCCCATATCGGTCCGGTTCCGGCGTTTTACGTCGCTGAATACGACGATTCGCCTTCGCGAAGGCCAAATTTTCGTCAGCCTCTCTGACTTGATGGAAGGCGCACCGGAGACCGTGCTCCACGCCATCGCCCACATTCTGCTGGCCAAGCTCTACAAGAAGCCCATCGACGCGACTCACAACCTGCGCTTCAAGAGGTTCACCACGAGCGGCGCCGTCACCCGGCAAACTGAACTGATTCGCCATGCGCGCGGCAGCAAGCGATACTCCGGTCCCGAGGGACGCTTTTATAACCTGGAAGAAGTCTTTGATTCATTGAATGTGCGGTTCTTCGGGGGCCTGCTGGGCCGACCTGAGTTGACCTGGAGCGAAGGCATGGCGCGGCGGTCGCTCGGCCATTACGACGCGGCGCACAACACGATCGTGGTCAGTCGCGTATTTGATCGCCCATCAAGCCCTCGATACGCGATCGAGTACCTGCTTTACCACGAGATGCTGCATCTGAAGCATCCCGTAAGAATGCGTGGCCTGCGCCGCTGTGTCCACTCCAGCGACTTCAAGGCAGACGAGGCGCTCTTCCCGCAGTTGCGCGAGGCGATGGCATTTATAAAAAGGCTGTAGCGCACTAATCGCCGGCAGCCATCGAGAACATGAGAGGCGAAGTGGAGACTTCGCCCAGTCTTACCGAGATCTGCTCCGTGGTGAGGGGTCTGCTAAAGAGAAAGCCCTGCACTTCGTCGCATCCATGTTTGCGAAGAAAGGTCAGTTGAGCGTGGTTCTCAACGCCCTCCGCGGTCACCTTGAGATTGAGGCATTTGGCCATATTGATGATGGCGGCTGTAATACTCACATCGTTGCCATTTAGAGCAAGATCGCGAATGAAGCTGCGATCGATCTTGAGTTTGCTCACTGGAAACTGCTTCAGATAGCTCAGACTCGAGTAGCCGGTGCCGAAGTCATCGATAGCGAGTCGTACTCCCATCGACTTCAACTCGCCCAGGACATCGAACATCACATCTTCACTGGAGAGAAGAAGACTCTCGGTCAGTTCTAGCTCGAGATATTGTGGAGCCAGACCTGTATCGTCGAGCACCTTTTTTACAAGTTCACAAAAACCCTCATGGCGGAATTGAACGGCAGAGACGTTGACCGCAACCGGAACGCAGAGCTGGCCGGCATCAACCCAGCGCTTCGCCTGCGCGCATGCGGTCCTCAATACCCATTCCCCGATGGATACAATCAAGCCGTTATTCTCGGCTATGCGAATGAACTTGTCCGGAGGAACCAGACCAAGATCACGATGTTGCCAGCGAATCAGGGCTTCCCAGCAGGAGATGGAACCGCTGCTTACATCAACCTCGGGTTGATACATGAGGAAGAATTGCTGCTCTTCGAGCGCGGTACGGAGACTGCTGTCGAGCTGTAGCCGTTCAACAGCTTCAGCCGTCATCTTTTCAGTGAAGAAGCGGAATGTATTTCGGCCTCCGTCTTTCGAAGAGTACATGGCCGCGTCGGCATTCTTGATGAGCGCCTCCACATCTTTGCCATGCTCCGGGAACAAGCTTATGCCGAGGCTGCATGTGACGTTGAGGATTTGTCCCTGAATGTTGAATGGCGCGTTCACCGCGCGTGCAATTCGCTCAGCCGCAATAGCCGCGTCAGAATCTTCCTCTACAGATCCAAGGACCACCAGAAACTCGTCGCCGCCAAGCCTGGCTACTGTGTCTTGATCGCGGGCGCAGGTCTGAAGACGCTTCGCGAGTTGCTGCAAAAGCAGGTCGCCAAAGGAGTGCCCCAGGGAGTCGTTGATTGTCTTGAAACCATCTATATCGAGAAAAAGAACCGCAAGCTTCTCCCGATGGCGGCGGGCGCCGGCAAGCGCTTTCGAAAGCCTGTCCTGAAGCAGTGACCGATTGGGAAGCCCGGTAAGAGAGTCGTAATACGCAAGAAACTGGATGCGCTCGTCGGCAAGTTTTCGATGAGTAATGTCGACAAGCGCGCCTTCCAGAATTGTGGAACCTTCGCCATTTTGTTGCACGGGCCTGACGCTGCTTAGCACCCATCCGGGCGTTCCATCGTGGCGCCGGATGTGATGCTCCGTATTGAAATTGGAAGCCGGATCGAGGGAAACGTCGTGGAAATGGGCTGTCATCAATTCGGCTTGGACGTGATGGTCCAACAGGTCCTGGCGGTTGGCGAATCCAAGGATACGAGCGCAGGCGTCATTGCAATCGACGATGGTGCCATCCTGGTGCGCGATGTACAGGCCAGTGAGATTACGCTCGAAGATGCGGCGATATCGCTCCTCCATCATTTGTTCGTTCTCAAGCTTGTGCTTGATGATGTTTGTCTGCTGGCGAACTCGCCGGCGCAAAATCAACACCCACCCCGCTACAGCGAGCGTCAGCAGTGCAAAAACGGCAAATATGAGTAGCGTTCTGCGCGCGGTAAGCCAGGGCGGCGACGACAACACTGCGACGTCTGTTGGAGATCGCAACACGATTTCGAATTCCGAGGGATTGCCGTTGTCATCGGCCTTTACCGCGCAAATGCCGGTCAACGAAGTCAAAACAGTTTGGTTGCCGCCCTTGGATTGAGCATGCCCCAGGTTAGCCGAAAACAACGAAAGCAGAATGACCAATAAGGGGATGAGACTGGAACATCGGCCTCGGCGGATCTGGCTTTCACACCGTGCTGCAAATCGCGAGCCGCCGGTCTCTACCTTCATTGCATTCCTTCTCGATGGAGCGACCAAAATTGGACTCGGAGAAAGACAAACTCCAAGTCGCGAGGCGATCGTCTCAACTTGAAAAACGAATACTCACAACAGGTACTGAATCCCGGCACATCCCATTTTTGAATGCCTTATCGTAAATCATCGACGAGCGATGGAAAATGATTAGTGACTCGGAGAAACCAAAGTAATAAATAGGGTTATGCGGCGACCTATGTGGCGGGCCTTGTCTCGATTGGTAAAAGAGTTGCGCCGATGTCGACCGAGCGGCGTATGTTAGGCAACAGCGAGTCGGGTGCTCCATTGAAGTTGTGGTCGATAGCAAAACCAGAGATGCTGTATCGCGAAACCTTAACCCTAAAGTTGACGCGACCGTAAGGACCGGGGTCCCCAGCGACAGGTCCACGTCGTCGGGGTGGAGTGAGCGGCGACCTTGAACAGAATTCAAGAGGACACACCCTCTCTGGTTTTGCCGTAAGTCGTCACAGGTCTTTGGGTGAATTCTGGTGCCTTCTCTGTCGGATACCGTACAAAACCGCATTTTCAGCGTATGATTGCGGCACATTACACTGGGCAATTTCGAAATGCCCGGAGTCTTCCCCGCATCGGTACTTGCATCGCGCCAGTCTCTCCCGGCAATGCAGTTGCGGAATCAATAGACGCCTCCACTACCTGGATCGGTCGGGCCTTGTAGCTTAAGCTAGAACCTGACAAGCGCGTCCCTCTCCACGCGCAATGAGGGCCAATCCCTTTGAAGATACATCTGCTGAACCCGAGCGATTACTCGTTCGGAACTGCCGTTATCACGCCACGCTGGCTTTTCGTTTTGGCTGCAGCCACTCCAGGCATCTATGGCGATCCAGTGCTGGTAGATGAGAGCCTCGAGCAGGTCGACCCGACAACGGTACAATCCGGCGATATTGTGGGCATAGGCATTCACACCGGTAACGCACTACGCGGGTATGAGCTTGGCCGCATCGCGCGGGACCGCGGTGCGACGGTAATTTTCGGCGGTATTCACGCGACGCTCTTTCCTGAGGAATCATTTGAACGAGGCGCGGCGCACGCCGTTGTAACTGGCGATGGAGACCTGGTGTGGAGCACGGTCCTATCTGACTGTGTCGCAGGCAAATTGCAGCGCACATACGCCGGCGGCAAGGTAGACGGCGAGAATTTCGTCCCTGCACGCTGGGATTTGATTGACGCTAAGAAATACATGTGGGCATCGGTGCAAACGGTGCGCGGCTGCCCCAAGCATTGCTCCTTCTGCTCCGTTTGGCGCACCGATGGGCAGAAGCCACGCATGCGCAGCTACAAGCGCGTCATCGAGGAGATTATCGACCTGCGGCGAAGGGGTTTCCGATTCATAGCACTGGCTGACGACAACTTCTACCCCGTCACTCTGACCGATATTAAGCTCGCAAAAGCTCAGAACAACCAGGCCAGGGTCGAACTGCTGGAGAGAATGCGGGCCGACCGATTCCTGCTCATGGAAGAGCTCGCCAAATTACCAAAGGACATGGTCTTTTTCACGCAGATCACCATGGAATCGGCGGAAGATCCTGCCTACCTCGACGCCATGCGCAAGGGACACATTCATGGCGCCTTGGTCGGGGTCGAAGCGGTAACGCCCGAGGGCCTCAAGGCCGTTCACAAGGATTTCAATCTCTCAGGCGAGCTGCTCGTGGAGCGGCTTCGCACCTTCCGCGAGCACGGGGTGCATGTCCTTGGGTCGTTCATCTTTGGCCTGCCCAGCGACAAGCAAAGTACTTTTCAAGCCACCGCCGACCTGGCTCTGCGTGCCGTGACTTTTGCCCAATTTGTAATGATGACTCCCTTCCCCGGCACCGTTGATTTCAACCGATGGGAAAAGGAGCAGGAGCAGAACCCCACATTTGTAGACGGCATTCCCATCACTCGCTACTGGCTGATTCCTGCCAGCATCCGGCCCAAAATGTTCACCCCTCATCCTCTTATGACCACGGATGAAATTCGCGAGCGGACGCAAGGCGTGTGGGACCGCTTCTATACGTTCCGTGCCATTTGGAAGCGCTCCTCCTGCACGCCAACTCTGCGCGCGCGGCTTGGATTCATCTTCCTTTCAAAGCTCTACCGGCAGATGTACGCCGGGAGTGGAATCTCGACCGACAGCGCCCGCAAACGGAAAGCAAATAGCTCTGCACGATTTATCGCGCGGCATTGCCGGAAGATCTTCCAGGCTAAGCCAATGCCTGAGCTGAAGATCCCTCTCTGGGAGCCTGAGACGGGAGCGCATGCGCCCTCGTTCCGGTCCTTCACCGAGGGCGAACCTCAGCCGTTCCGGGTAGTTTCCTAAAGGGTGTTTCATAGACCTGCTTTATATAAGGGCACGACTTCACAGGCTGCGGAAAAACCCTGGCTTTCCTATGACGAAGGGAGCGGGGGCTTTACGGACTGCGGAAACCTCACCGCATAGCGGGTTTTGTGTCAGGGCACGACTTCAGTCGTGCCGCAAGTGGCTGAAAATACGAGGGCTTTAGCCCATGAAGGAAGCCTCTTCGTGGAAGTATGTCTGCAAACTCCACTGGCATCGCTCTCCTTTTGCAGGTCATTTCCATCCTTCGGCGCACACTCGAAATTGGAGATCGAGCCTGGGAGCCACTGCATTGCACATTCATGCCGGACATCATTACCGCAATGCGGAACAAAAAGCGCAAATCGCTCCGAAAAAAGCTCGTAAGTCCTTACCCGAGAGGACTCTGCAGCTAAGTCCAATGCTAAGAGGATTTTGGCGGGCAACCCTCCCTGCAAGCCAATGAAAAGAAGGAACTTGTCTACAGAGTATGGGGGAGGGGTACCCCGCCCATGAGCTCATTGGCTCTAGAACAACCCAGAAATGCATCCTACATCGGACGAAGTACCCCGGAGATTCAGGCGGCTTTTTCGGCTATTTCGGCGGCTTCGTCCGGCTCGGTAACGGGCCGGCGCGATGCCCACCATACCAGCCCGAGACCTACGATCACTGTTCCGGCGCTGGCCAGTTGGGCATTCGATAAGTCCCAGATAATCTTTGGATTGCGCCGAATGAATTCAACCGAAAAGCGTGCTATGCCGCTGAGGATCAGGTACTCGCCGACAGTCGCGCCGGTGCCCCGCGACTTGCCTCCGCGCCACCAGAGGAACCAGCCAATCAGCAGACCGGCGGCAAATTCATAAAGCGGTGTCGGGTGCACGCGAACGCCGAGCGGTGTGGGGTCGATGCCATTGGGAAAGCTCATGCCCCACGGTAGCTGGGTCTCGATGCCATAACAGCCGTCTCCGGAGAGGAAGCAGCCAATTCTGCCGATTCCATAGCCAACGGCGGCCGCTGGGGCGGCAAGATCGAGAGTGCGCAGGGCGCCGATGCGTGCCCACCAGCCTTGAAAGAGAAGCGCCGAGATGCCGAAAATCAGGCCGCCAAACCAGGCAAAGCCTGCCGAACTCCAAAGAACACGCCAGCCATCCTCGCGAAACTCGATTGGGGTATCGATTACATGCCAGAGTTTGGCGCCCACGATTCCAGCCAGCACGGCTATGAGGACCATGCCCACCGCATCCGCGTCCAAACCGGCGCGCTTGAAGCCGCGGTCCATGATGAAAGCGGCCACGACCGCAGCCAACCACAGCATCAAGCCGAATGTGGGTATATCTGGGTGCCAGAAATGCAGATTGAGATGGAGATACGGAATCATTCCTTACAAGTATAGACGTGCTGCGGCGAGGAACGGCGCTCACTCACCTAGCCACCAAATCTCTGCCGCGATTTGCACAGCGGACTCCCCTGCAGGCCGTTGATTCGGGTGATACTGTCTCCATGGCCACCATCACGTATCAAGGACTCGATGTTCTGTTTACGCGTCAACAGATAGCCGATCGCGTTTCCGAAATGGGCGCGCAGATTACACGCGATTTGAATGACGAGAAACTTGTGATGGTGGGCGTGCTAAAAGGCGCGGCAATCTTTTTGTCGGACTTGGCGCGATCGGTCCAGGTGGATACGACCTTCGACTTTGTCGCAGTATCGAGCTACGGCAAGGGGCAACGTTCATCGGGCGCTGTGAAGCTGATCAAGGACCTGGATGAACCCATTGAGGGCAAGAATGTGCTGATCGTCGAGGACATTCTCGATACCGGACTGACCCTGGCCTACTTGCGCAAGATTCTTCTGCAGCATCGGCCCAAAACGCTGCGCATCGCGGCTCTTCTCGATAAGCCTTCCCGGCGCATTGAGAAAATTGACGCAGACTACGTGGGATTTTCCATTCCCAATCTCTTTGTCATCGGATACGGCATGGACTACGCAGAGCGCTATCGAAATCTGCCTGACATTTGTCTCATGGCGCCAGACCACCCGGAATAACACGATTTCACCAAGCAGTGGGAGCCAACCGGAATGATCGACGAACGAGAGATGCTGAAGTGTGCCTATCGGGAGTTCAACGACCGCGAAATCGATGCGGTCTTGGCGCGGATGCATCCCGATGTGGAATGGGCTAACGGACTGGAGGGCGGTCACGTCTATGGACGTGAGGAGGTTCGCTCCTATTGGTTGCGTCAGTTTGGAATGGTCGATCCACACGTCGAGCCAGTGCGCATCGAAGCCGCCGAAACGGGAGAGTTTACCGTCGAAGTCCACCAGATTGTGCATGATCTAGTAGGCAACCTGCTGGCCGACACAGTCGTCTATCATACGTACCGAATCCGATACGGCCTGATCGAACGCATGGACATAGCGCACGAGAACCCGCTGAAGGACGCAAACGCCTGAAGGAATACCGCGTTTCTTTAGTTTGATTGCAGGTCGGATGAGGTTTGGTGTGGCGCGTTCAAAGGCACTATACTCATTCTCCGAGGAATGGACTGTCACCAAGCCGCCAATGAAGAGCGGCGTTTTCAAGAAGGAGCAAGAACAATGCCGGCAATTACCCCGATTCGGGATGAAGATCTTGAGTTCGATCACGGAAGTTTCGATTCAGCTGCTTTTGCACACCAAGCCTTGGCAACTTGGCAAGATCTTGCCCAAGTCATTGACCACACCCTTCTGAAGCCGGACGCGACTCGCGACCAGATTGAGAGTCTTTGCGATGAGGCGATCCGCTATCGATTCGCCTGCGCAATGGTGAACCCAGTATGGGTGCCGACCGCGGTTGGCATGCTGTCTGGAACCGGAATTCCTGTGGGAGTTGTCATCGGCTTTCCGCTCGGCGCGTCGTTGGTGTCGACTCTGCGGCAAGAGGCTGCGGCACTCGCGCGTCTCGGTGCCAAAGAACTGGACATGGTGATCCCGATTGGGCAGTTGAAGAGCGGCAATCACCACGCCGTTGAACACGCGGTGCATGCTGCCGCCAACGTCGCTCATCACAATGGCGCCCTACTCAAAGTCATCCTCGAAACAGCTCTCCTGACGGTAGAAGAAAAACTTCGTGGCGCGGAGCTTGCCATCCAGGCAGGCGCGGACTTTATCAAGACATCGACTGGGTTTGCATCAGCCGGGGCCACTGCCGCCGATGTGGCACTGATGCGCGGCGTAGCCGGTGGCCGCTGCGGCGTTAAGGCGTCTGGCGGAATCCGTACGCTGGACGATGTGCGCACCATGCTCGAAGCCGGCGCAAATCGCATTGGGGCGTCTGCCTCGGTGACGATTGTCCGGGAACTCGGCGCGGAGTAACCGGAGATAGCGAGAAGCCGATTAGGTCCTGCGCCTGAGAAGGCGACCCTCGATCCGTGTGAAACCAGAATGTCGGTCTATCCGTCCCTGAACACTCGGCAAATGTCGAACTTCAGCTCCCTACCATATCCTCCTCCCCATTCCCTGCTTACGCTAAAATCTCTTCAGTCCCCAATGCCCACCAGCCCGCCTCCATCTCCGTCGAAGGTCCACGAGTACGAGGGAGATTATCGTCCTGCGGATTCTGAAAATCCGCACGCGCATCTCGATCCTCTCAATATTCGAATAGAGACCGCCGATCTGTCGTTCTTAACTCAGATGGCGGACGCCCTCAACACTACGCTCGACCTTCAGACTCTTCTTAACCGTACGTCTGAACTGGTTCGGTCTGTTATTCACTACCGCATCTTTTCTATTCTTCTAATTAACGACCGCACCCATGAACTGCGCATGCGCTTTCAGATTGGGCACACTCCCGAGGCGCAGCGGATGCGGTTTCCGATGGGCAAGGGAGTCGTAGGCCAGGTGGCGCTGACCCGCCAGGCGATGTTGATCAAAGATGTTTCGTCGGTCGAAGGATACATTCCCGCGAATCCCGACGTGCGCTCCGAGTTGGCGGTCCCGTTGATCGCGAAGAATCGGCTCATCGGCGTAATGGATCTTGAGAGCGAGCAAGTCGGCTACTTCAAACCCGAGCATCTGCATCTCCTAACGCTCACAGCCTCGCGCATTGCGCAGGCAATCGAAAATGCGCGGCTCTACACACGCGTCTCACGTCAGGCGGAGACGCTGACAGTGCTCAACGAGATTGCAACGGAGCTGACTTCAATTCTCGACGTCGACCCGCTGCTGGCAAAAGTGGGACAGCTTCTGCGACGGCTCATTGACTTCCAGATGTTCAGCATCATGCTCCTTGACGACAAGGGCGAGACGCTGATTACGCGCTTCGCGTGGCGATTCGGCTACGCGCAGGCGCCGATGCGACGAATCGCAGTAACCGCCGGGCTGGTGGGCGCCGCGGTGCGGGAGTGGCGGCCCATCAATGTCCCGGATGTGCGAAAGGATTCGCGCTACCTGCCAATGAACGCTGAAACGCGATCGGAACTTATAGTGCCGCTCTTCTACAAAGGCCGCATCATCGGCGTGCTCGATCTCGAACACACGCGGACCGCCTTCTTCAATGAAGACCACGTGCGGATGGTGACGACTCTAGCGGCGCAGGTAGCAATAGCGATAGAAAATGCCCGGCTCTACCAGGCTGTTAAGCGCCAGGAGCAGCAACTGGAACGCGATATCGCTATGGCGCGTGAGGTCCAGTTGCGCCTGCTCCCCCCGGCGCCCCCAGAACACAAGCACGCAGAGTTTGCTGTAAGCTTTTTGCCGGCGCGCACCATTGGTGGTGACCTGTACGACTTTCTCGAGTTCAATCCCAACCAAACCGCAATCGTGCTGGGTGATGTGAGCGGCAAAGCTGCGCCTGCGGCATTATTCTCGGCGCTCGTGAGCGGCATCATGCGATCGGCTGCGCTCCAGCAGCCTTCCCCTGCTGCAATGCTGACGCTGCTCAATGACGCCCTGCAGGAGCGAAGGCTCGACTCACAATACGTGGTGATGCTTTTCGCCCTGTGGAACGACGAGAATAGGACGCTGCAGATTGCGAACTCCGGCGCGGTGCCGCCGCTCCTCTGCCGGGCCGGCGAGTCGGTCGCGGTCCGCGCGGAAGGATTCCCACTGGGAATGTTTCCCGGCGTCACGTATGAGGAATTCATGATTGCGACACAGCCGGGCGACGCGATTGTGTTCGTGTCAGATGGAATTCTGGACGCGGAAAATGAGCAGCACGAGATGTACGGCGAAGAAAGACTGGCCGGGCTGCTTTGCGGTCATCGCAACAAGCCTGCCGCGCACATCGCCGCAGCCATCATGGCCGATGTCACGCAGTTCCAGGGTGTCCAGGACCGATTTGATGACGAAACGATCGTCGTGCTGAGGGTGCGATAAGAGAAGTAGCCCCTGCGTTCGTTAAACTTGAATAGACACTTTTTCTCGGAGACGCCTTGTCCACCGCAACGCAAGAACG